>Ga0213868_10003149_pt1 | contig 15512 bp, 9 predicted proteins | sample PICome_9_FD_160087 | JGI IMG/M metagenome (GOLD analysis project Ga0213868, IMG submission 160087) | Coastal seawater microbial communities near Pivers Island, North Carolina, United States - PICO127 | ecosystem: Environmental > Aquatic > Marine > Coastal | place: USA: North Carolina | collected...
AAACAGCCGTCTGAATGGTCATGTGCAAACATCCTGCGACGCGTGCCCCTTTCAAAGGCTTACTAGCACCGAACTCCTCGCGGAGTGCCATAAGTCCTGGCATTTCGGCTTCAGCAATTTTGATTTCTGTGCGGCCCCAATCGGCCAATGACATATCTTTAACTTTGTACGGTACGTAATTTGTAATCATATTCGAAGTTTCTTTTATTTGATTTAATAAGTATGATTTTAAACAAAAGGTAATTGGGTAAAGTTAAAAGCTTAAAAAACAAATTATTCGGTTTTACTTTTGCTTTTTTATCTTCAGTGTAATCGTAAGTTTTAGTGTCTATCGGGTACTTATATGGTAAATTAACCGGGGATAATAATTTACTCATTTTTAATTTATTATTTCTTTTGATTCTATCCGATATAGGATCATTATTATGTGGTATATTCACATAAAAGTCAATATTATTTCCGTAAATAATAAGAAATATTAAATATTTTAAATTCAGTAAAATTGTCCTAATTAGTGTGCGATTATTCCACTGCATTCGCATTAATGATTCTATAGACTGGCGTGGATCTCTAACAGTGGCCACTATTAAGTCTACTTTTATAACTCGTTTTAACTTTGAGAGAACAAATAAATTTTGCGGTGAGTGTTCGATAATGTGACCATTTGGGAATTCTATTTCAAATTCAAGAGATAAGTTTTGAAAACATTTTTGGATGCAATTAAGATGCTTTCTATCAAACTTTCTTTTCCATGTGATTTGAGAATATTTATTATCCTTATTATTAATAATTAAACTGCTAATCCATTGAGCCTCAAAATACAAATTTGTCTCCAATAATTCAGCAATCTTTGCTGCAACCGAAGTAGTGCCTGACCTAGGGGAACCTACAACCAATATGAATGAGTTGTCTTCTTTTTTCTTCATGTCAATACGATGTCTATCACCTGTTTATCCCTGTTATTTACAGCGCCATATGCCTGCAACCGGGCTGTCATTTTTCTTCTGTTTCTTGCGCCCAAACCAGCAGGCATTCGCCCAACTGTTCTTTGGGCAATTCCGCGCTCACGGTCGCCTGCACCGTTTTTTCCGTCAGCTCTTCCACGCGGTTACAAAGCTGCTTAATGTACTCCGTGTCCAATTCTTCTCCAACAAGAATACACTCAATGTGCTCGCTTTGCAACCCCTGGGCTAGATCCCCACATACCCAGACCTGCTCTAAGCGCGGTAGCCTTCCTGCAATACGATCCACCAAGGCATCAATGCCTGAGACCTTGCGAACAATAGAGGTTAAATCCGAGGTAAGCGGATGGGACGGATTCACGCGGTAGAGCTTGCGGCGACCGTCAAGTTCAGACGCCAGTAACCCTGCCGCTTCGAGGCGGTTGAGTTCTACACGTATGCTGTTGGTGTTTTCGTCCAGCTCCTTGGAGAGTCCTTGGAGGTACCCGCTCAAGTTTTGATTGAGAAAGAAGCGCAGTAAGAGCTTCAAGCGGGTTTTGGAAGTAATAAGAGGTCCTAAGAGGTCGATGGGAATCGAAAGGTTTATTTACGGCTTCGCCGCAGTGAGTCCCATACTTTAAAAGAAAAAGTAGCTTGGGCTTACCGGGTTGGCCACCAATAGCTCCTATTGAACTGTTGGCTTTAGTTGGTTTGGAATACGAAATTACATTAAGAAAAGTACCTAAAAGAACCTTATGAGTACTTTTTTTACTCACTTATTCACTTTTGTCTCGAATTAGACTGTTTTGTTACAGCGCTAGAAGGTCGTTGTTGGACAGCGACAAAGAGAGTTGAATGCCCAGTTCTTTGAGCTGAACGACGGCTTTGTGGCTAGAACGGTCGAGCAAGACGGCCTCTTCGCCAGAGAATTGGCCAGAAGTGATGCGCACCAGGTCTCCGGGTAAAATAGCAGAAATGTCGATGTCCTCGTGGTTGTACTCCCCCAGCCACTTTTGAATGGTATGAATCTCTACCTGGCGCACCTGCGCGGGACGACGCAACCAAAACAGGTAACGCACGGTTCCAGGAAAAGAAAATACCTCGTCCCTTCGATGGTCTTCAATCTGAATAAAGAGATAGGATGTAAATAACGGCTCTTCCACCACCTTGGTGCGGTCGCTCCACCTGCGACGCACCTTTTGTAAGGGACAATAGACAGTATAACCTGCTTCTGATAGGCGCTGGGCTACTTTTTTCTCGTTTCTCGGCTTGGTGTACAAGACATACCAAGGAAGGTCATGGAAAGCCATGGTCTTAGTCGGCCATGATGTTTTTCGCTTCTACCCGTCCGATGAAAAATAGTACGAGCAGAAAGCCGGTAATGACGGATCCGAAAACGGCAGCTTTGGCTGCAGAACCCTCCTCCTTATACAACGGATACGTAGGTGCATCAAAGTATTTGAACGGCGGCTGCAAGTTCATTAACTCAGCACGAGTCATCTCTAAACCTTTAATGTACTCGCCATAGGCCACCTTGCCCGCTTCTAAATCAATGGTCAATCGCATCTGCTCCATGCGATCGACCGCAGAAATTAGAGAGTTGTTTTGATCTTGGTATTCCCCAAGTTTAATTAAGGTTTTATCGATGGATGTTTCGATGGAGTCCACTTTACTTTGAAACCCTCTCACGGCCTCTTGACCTTTTTCACGATCCCAGGCGATAAACTGATTTGAGGTGTTATCTACCAAACTAGTAGCCAAATCATACGTAAACTTTTCATCGTATGAAGTAACTGAAAAAGACAATACACCAGTTTCTTCATCGAAAGAGCTGCCTAGAAATCCTTCACTTAACTCCAAATGTACTTCTGTAAGGACCGAATCTGTATAACGCTGATTCGTGCCAAAAGTGGCCTTGTATTCCGCTCTAAATTCTTCGTCTTCTTCAAGAGCCAACTGATAGTAACGGTCAATAAGTCTGCCATCGGGATAACTTTCCATCATGGCATTTACCACATTGCTTCTGGAAATAAGAAACTCTTGTACAGTAGCACTAGTGGTGGCAGAGCCGCCGCCAACGCCTAAGCCAAAACTAGAAGCCAAGCGCATCGCGCCGCCCAAACCGCCGCTCTCCTCTTGGAAAAAAAGTTGGTAAGACGCCATATAGGTGGGCAACTTGATAAACTTCGTGTAAAGCGCTGCTGCCATACCTATGGCCAGAGACAAGGCAATAATCTTCGTGCGGTGCGGCCAGACAATAGAGAACCACTCCTGGATCTTCAAGATGATGTCCTTGAGGGTGATTTCATCGTCGGCCTTAGGCGAAGTGAAATTTGGCTGCTCTGGTAGTTGCTGGTCCATACTGTTCTCTTGTGGTTTGGAGGTGCAATTTAGCAAGAATTGGCTTGAGATGACACGAAAAATTGGTCCATCATTATCCAGTGGGTAGGCACGGACCAATTTTAACACCCGTATATATGAGTTAAATCTTACCTTTGAGGCCAATAAACCAAACATACCCTCATGAAATTAATGAGAACGCTACTTTGGGCCATGGTCCTTATTCCTGCTCTGATCAGTGCACAACCGAGCCAAGAAGAAGCCCGTAAAATGGCCCGCATGGAAGCGAGTCGTCAGGGCGTAGATCCCGATGCATTAGAAGCCCGTCTTCAAGCGCGCGGCATCAATACCGCTACCTTAACCATGACGGACATCCCGCGTATTCAACCCATCGTTGAGGAGGAGATTGCCAAAATGAAGGCGGAGCAAAGCTCAACAAAAGACGCCATCGAGAGCGGTTCATTAAGTGGAACTGCCATGTCTTCTAAAGGCGGAGAGCAAAAGGAATCAAGCATTCAAACCACAACTGTCGAGCTAGCCTCAGACGCCAATACGGTTACAAAAACGAAAACCAACGATGGGGGACCCGTTCAGGTGAAGGTTGACGCTTCTACTGAAAACACCATGGTCTTTGGGAAGCATATTTTCACAAACGGTTCTCTTAGCCTTTATGAAGTGAGTAAGGATTACATCCCTAACGACTCCTATATTTTAGGTCCGGGCGATGTAGTTACGGTAAGCATCTTTGGGAAGTCGCAAGCAGACCTGCAATTCACAATCAAGAGCGACGGTTTTATTGAGCCTGCGAACTTGCCCAAGATTTATTTGAAAGGCATTTCATTGGGACAAGCCCGTGAAGTAGTGCGCCGACGTTTACAGAACTTCTACCAGTTTGAAAAAGGCCAGTTCGCCTTAACACTAACCACATCACGCACGCTCACCATACAGATCACCGGAGCCGTAGCGCAACCGGGGTCCTATACGCTAAGTGCGTACAACACGGCCTTTAATGCACTCGTCGCTGCAGGGGGACCCAACAAATTAGGAACCATCAGGAACATCCAGGTGATTAACGGTGGCCGCACGAAAACCCTTGATGTATACGAATACCTGTTCAACCCGAGCAAGCAGAAAGATTACTACCTGCAGAATAACGACATCATCTACGTTCCATTTATTGGTGATTTGATAGAAATAGAAGGATCTGTCAAGCAGGTTGGCGTCTATGAGATGAAAACAAAGGAAACCTTCACGGATCTTTTAAAGTATTCTGGAGGTTATTTGAACGATGCATTAGAAGGTGAAATACAATTGGTCCGTAAAAATGTAGACGGCTCCTTCGTAAAAGAATACACCGGCGATGCCCTTTCTTCTCTGACGTTTGAAGACGGTGATAAAGTCATTGTTGCCACCCAAACCTCTTACCGTAAAGATTATGTTGAAGTTGGTGGTCTGGTGGATTATCCTGGGGTGTACGGCATTAAAGATTACCCAACACTGAAAACGCTTCTAGAAAAGGTAGGACTGCGCGACGAAACCCGTTTAGACGTAGGCTATTTAACCCGGTTACGCAGCGACGGAACCACGCAACTAGAATCGTTCTCACTTACGGCTGTTTTAGCGGGAGAGAACGACCTTACACTGCAAGCAGAGGACGTTATAAAAATATTGGATTCTCGGAATTACGTCGACCGCTCAACAGTTAGTGTTGCTGGAGAAGTACGCAATCCTGGAAGCTACACCATAGACGAAAACCTAAGCATCCCAGCACTGATTGATCTGAGCGATGGCTTGACGCAAGAAGCAAAGAAGGATGCTGCCTATATTTTCAGGACCTATCCTAATGGAGAAACAGAAGTAATCGCCGTTTCCTTAGATGATGCGGAATTTAGCTTCCAAGACAAAGACCAGTTGCGCATTCTTAGCGAACGCACTTTTTACGACGGCGCAGTAATCAGTATCTCTGGGGAAGTGAAAATCCCACTAGAGATGCCATTCGATCAAGACATCACCTTGAGTGAAGTGGTAGAATTGTCAGGAGGACTCACTTTTGCAGGAGACTCCTCTCAGCTTGTCGTCTACCGCATGGCATTTGAAGGATTAAATATTGGGGAACTTCAGGAGATACCGCTCAACCTTTCGCGCGACGGAGACTTTATCTTCTCGCCTTTTGATGCACTGGTAGTGCGCCGTAAGTTCGGCTTCGAATTTCAGGAATTCGTTTCCATCAAAGGCGAAGTCGCTTACCCAGGCCGCTATGCGCTTAGAGAAGGGGAAACCGTTAAGGACCTCATCCGCAAAGCAGGTGGATTAACAAGTGAAGCATTCCCTCAGGCCGCCACATTCTCTCGTCAAGGAAAAGGAAGGATTTTTATTTCCATTGAAAAAATATTGCGCAGTGGCGGAAGTTATGAAAACATAGAAATGCTCCCAGGAGATCAGATCATCATTCCAACAAAAGACATGACCGTTGAGATACGACTCGCCAATACCGAAGCAGCGAATTATGGTGATTTTGCCGCCGATTATGCACGGGAAAGCGTCAATGTCGCCTATGTCGCTGGTAAGTCGGCTCGCTGGTATGTGAAGAACATGGTGGGCGGATTTGGAGACGATGCAAAGCGTACCGATGTGAACGTAGTCTATGCCAATGGCTCCGTTAAAGACTTTAAATGGTACCGTGTAAAGTACCGTTACCCGAAGGTGAAAGCTGGTTCAACCGTTGTCGTGGGTCAGCGTCCAGAAAAGAAGAAAGAGGAACGCGAAAAGCGCCAGTCGGACTTTGACTGGCAAGAGTTCTCAGGAACTTTATTATCCCAGGTTACCGCAGTACTTTCAATCTATGTTCTAGCGACGCAGATCTAGACGGTAGCGTTCATATTGTAATTTCTAAAACCCGCATTGCGCGGGTTTTTTTTATGCGTTAAATAAACATTTTGATAATGCGTTGAACATCTTGAACTTTTGCCTAGATTCGCCGCCCATAGTAATTTTATACTACCAATAAACGTACCCCTCTTCTCTATGAAAAAACATCTTTTCATCACGATTCTATTGCTTTTAAGTTTAAGTGGTAAAAGTCAGACCATACAACTTAAAACAGCGCTTGATGCAAAAGGAAAAACCTATTTAAACTTTGCAACGGAAGAGTTCGAAGGTCGGCTCAGTGCACACCCAGATCATATAGATCTTACGTTAAGAAACACCAGTTCGGAAGCGCTTGCCTATAAAAATGGAGACTTTCTCCTAACCTCTTCGCGCGGAAACGGTGACGAGCTGTGTGCAGACCTGCTATTAATTGCTCCTGGTAAAAAAGTGAAGATCACCTTAACGCGTTGTAAGGATGCAGATAGATTAGGCTTGTTCGGACTAAAACCTGCCTATAAATCTTACGACAGCTTTACTTCAGAATCTACATTTCTTATTGATCAAGAATTTATCCTAACGATAGGAACCTATAAAGTTCGCTTTTATACCGATCTATAGATAAGTTAGGCACATATTCTTACTTGTCTCGTTTGAGACTTTTTTTACGCCAACGGCACATTGAAAACAGAAATTTAATACACTTGTACCACCAATAAACCTGAGTGTGATTGTGTGTGTTCACACATAGGATTTATCAAAAGACCCCATGGCTCAGGCTTTGGGGTTTTTTAATGCATGAAAATCAATACAATAAATCGGTCACTCATTCTTTTTATCTCAAAGAAAGACATAACGTATCTTTCAGTATTCATACAAACCTAAATACAGCATGCGTACTTTTTTAACCTCTCTCGCCTTAGCCCTATCCTTCTCGCTTTCTGCGAGCCATTTGATCACCGGTCATTTTTCATTCGAACACGTGAGCACCGGAACCGCAACAAGTGTATACAAAGTTTCCTTAGTTCTGTACAGGGATGTTACAGGTATCACAATGCCAACATCGGTAACTGCGTATTATGAGAAGCTCGGGCCAAACGGCGTGACATCCACGGTAAGTCTGGGCCAGGCCAGTAATGGTGCGTTAAGCGGGAATTGTGGGTCCACTTACGGAATAGAAGCGTATACGTATTCCGCAAACGTCACCGTCGATAATAACACCGGATACACATTCGCCTATTCTACGTGCTGTAGACCTTTTGCAATAACTAATATCGCAAATGCATCCAGCCAGAGCATTTACCTCAGCGGCATACTCGTCAACGGAAAGCCCGCCATTCGTGCGTACAACAACAGCCCGGAAATTATACCGAGCGTCGCAACCGCCTATGCAAATACCACGTACCCATTTGAAATATGTAGCGCCGATACGGACGGTGATAGCCTGTCTTTCCAGATCGTAGCCGTTAAAAGCGGAAGTGCTGCAACGTTTGCAGCAACTAACATTGCTTATTCCACCGGATACAGCAATGCGGCACCACTGGGGAGCGGGAGCAGCGTTAGTATAGACTCAGCAAACCGAATGTTGGTGATCAATTCGAACACCATACAAAATGCTGTGGTCAATGTTAAAATCATCGAATGGGCGCAGGATACCGCAAATGCCTATAAAATTATGGGCATAACCGAACGTGAAATCCTCGTTAACATCGTCAGCCCTAGTGCCGCACCTCCGCAAACATTGATTACCGCAACAAGTGCCTCCGCCGCTTATGGCGAAAGCGATATCTACCTCAATACTTCTGATGCCGTTTTCCCAACCTCCGCGAACTTTGACTCCGTTCAGGTTCGGTTGTACGACGGTTATGGCAACACCAGCAACTACGTCGTTGGCAGCTCACCGCTCACCTCCGCATACGATGCATTCAAACTCCACACCAGCGACTCCCTCATGCCGGGTCCCTGGACCCTCGTTTTTGCCTACAGCGCAGATTCTTCGGCACTGACCGGTATGTGCGACAGCAAATTGATCGATACCATTTCCTTCTTTGTTGCGCCGCCGCCGCCTGTTTTAGTTGGCCCGTCCGACTCCATCTACGCATCGGCCAACACCACCTACACCCTGACAAACTACCAATATGTAGATTCCATATCCTACGCGTTATCTAACGGAACCCTCATCTCCAGCGCACCAGATTTCAGTTCTTTCGAAATCCAATGGGGTCCCGCAAATGGTCCAGCCGCCTTCACTGTCTATGCCTACAATGGCGGCATCGCAGATACCGCGGCCATTGATGTAACCATCCACGGAATAGGTATAAACGAGCTTGACGGTTCCATAGTCCTCTACCCCATCCCGGCGGAAGACGTTATTTACCTCAGTAGCGTACCTGCGCATACCACTTTTGAATTGCGCAACACCACGGGCCAATTGCTCCGTACCGGCACCGCCGAAGACCGCATTGACCTGCGCGCCCTTCCGTCAGGAACCCTCCTTTTAACACTAAAAAATCAACGAACCGTCAAGCAATACAAGCTGGTGAAACGTTAATCCCTACCGGCCTCGCAAGACTTAAAAAAGCACCAATGGAGACGTTGGTGCTTTTTTAATTGCATCGGAAGACGCAATATGGGTAATTTGACGCCCTTGTAGTAACTAGTAGAATGCAGTCCGGCAACAACAACCATTAACGTTTCTATAAAGAGCATCTAGGAGCGCCTCATATGGAACTTGGTTATCAAATAGATGGCGATAAATAAAAAAGCCCCAAGACTTTCGTCCCAGGGCTTTTTTCTTCATTCAAGCCTGTTAAGGCAATTTATCTCCAATATATTCCATTAATGTGGGCCAAGAATCATTTTCTAAGTACTTTTCGTACTCTGATGCTAGTTCATAACCAAAGTATGAACCTACTACAATGAGTGCTACTAATGTAAACAGACCTACATAAGGGAAGCCGTCATACTTTCCTTCATATTCCGTGAGGGTATCCTTGAAGTACGTCGTACCGTCCTGATCCATATCGTAGAGACCACCAAAGTACTTCGACGTCCAAACAATCATGAAGTTCAACGCGATACCTAAAAGCAAACTCATAACAAATAGGAACAAAGCTTTTCCTAAGAGATTAAGCAGCCAGTTGGTCGTATTTCCGGATACTTCTTCAATACCGTTTTGCAGAGCTGCTTCTAAAAGAACTAACTCATTATTTGCTTGTAACAAATAGATCTCTTTGTTCTCATGTGCAGCTGCAACAGATGCATTCGCTGCGTCTACAGCTACATTTGCCTCTTCAAGAGTCACTGGATAGTAATCTAAAGTAATTGTTTTAGCTTCTGCTGCCTCCTCGTTCGTTTTACCTTCGTCATTAATTGTAACTCCAGGTGCGCCAGTTGCTACAACATATAAACTAGAGTTAGAATACCTCGTCCCATCCAGTTCACCCATTACGGTTACTTCACCGGAGGTACTGCCCCATTTAACTTTAAGTACCTGGTCGTCTTTTTTAAGTATCTCAACATCCGCTGGAACGTACCAGACATAAACATCCATTCCTTCGGAAGTTGTATATGTATACTCTTGACCTTCACACACTTCGCTAGGTCCTCGAACAGACCCCATTCGTAATGGTGCTTTTTGAGGTTCGTTTACACTAACCGTATAATAAGACCAATCGCCTGATCCACAATCATTTACTGGCGCCGCCAATATTTGATAGTCGCCACTTTTAAAGAAGTAACTAATTTCAGCGCTTGTTTTTGAATATACGGTATCGTCTTCGGAATCAATAATTCTCCACTTTAAACTACTCGCGTCATTAGGGACAGGCATCGCCAAACGCATTGTTGTACCATTTTCTAAATCCCCGTCTTCAGACGCGGTAATTCCATAAGCATTGACACGATCTCTTCGAGCAACTGCTCTTGTTAATCTGCCTTCTGCTACATTTATAGCACTGTCTAATGTGGCTGATTTAGCCGTCATGTCCTCCTTATGAGAGTCTACGAGCGCTACGAACTCTTCGACATCTTCTTCAGTTATCTCAAAAGGCTTGTTGACCTTCATATAGACAACATCGCGCAACGCATTAGGCACAGAAGACCAAAAGGTATTTCCTGCTTGTATTGATCGTATTTCTGCATATGCGCCGGAAAGTGCATTCGCATCTATTGTATCTGCGGAAACGGCTGAATTAAAATCTGCGACAGCCTCTTCCATGGCTAAAACATTGTCAGCTTTGCGCTGCTCAATAGCAGTTGTAAATTCATTGTAAGGTGCTGCAGTCACTTCTTGAACATTATCATAAATCCACATCCCTAGGGTATTGTAGGCTAGTATGAAAATCAAGATAGAACCAATGCTTTTCAGCCATCGTGATCGGAAAGAATCGCGCAACGCCGTTAGCCAATTAAACGGTCCATCATTCTGCAAGTAAGCCGGAATGACTAACGATAGGAATTGAACTGCTGCCGCAGCAATGATAACACCATACAGCCATGTGACTACTGATATACCAAGCACAACGCCTCCTAGAAGACCTGCAGCTTGATTAAGTAAAAGGTAGTCTTGGGCAAGAGATTCAGCCACAAATACCAGTACGGCTGTTACAATTAAAGCTGCGTATGTAGGACGCATACCTTTTGATTTTGTGCCCATTGCTTTAGCCATGTGACCTCCGACCGCGTCTAGCACAAAGAGAATCCCTGCAACGAGGGTTATGTCGCTAAAATTGAATAGCTCAATGGTAAGGATGTCATCCAGTAGGTATCCTCCCACTGCTATTAAAACAGCAATAACGACCGTTCTATAAGACGCCTTATTATCTTCCCAATTAAAGCTGGCAATAAAGGACGATAGCATTTTAGCAAAAAGCTTATATGGCCATATCACTAAGTAATGCCAAAGCACATAAAACGAAAAGCCTCCCAGTCCCAATATTAATTGAGACCAAAGCCAATACAGTTTATTCGCTGACCAGCGAACAACAGTTCCTATTACGTCGATGAGCCACATGAGGGCATAAACCGCATAAACGAAAACGTTCACTAGAAACGACAGAGGCAATAAGAACACATATAACAGAGTCCAAAGCTTATTGAATTCCGTTGACTTTAATAAATCCTTGGGAATACTTAACGCGCCCGGCACTTTGGACTGAGCATGTTGCTGCCTAAAATACCCAATCAACGCACCGGCGACAAGTAAGTAGTTAGGTGTTAAATTCATTGACGCAAACGCGTCGATAAGAGCTTGTAACATAATTATTTAAGGTTTCGTTCAAATTGAAACTACAACTAATTTTTGTAATCATAAACATCATATCTCAAATCTTTTAATTCGTCTCGTTACGAAGACGGGGTTTAATTTGTTATTAAGTTGATGTGTTTATGTCATTTCATAAATGGAAAAACAATTTTGAAAGTCTAATTTTAACCTATTAACGCATCTTTACCACACTATCATGAAAAAATACTTACTCCTACTTTTCATTATCAGTCATACGGCGTTTGGACAAATAAAATTTGCAATTACCACACAATATAATGAGGTAATTGTAGGCGAAGAAAGCTTAATGTCCTATAATCCGCTTGACATTGCTAACTTGGGCTATAACGCTGGCATTAAATCTGGATTACGGTTAACTTTCAATGAATTTTTCTCAACTAATCTTAAGTTGGGTGTACAAAATTTAAATTATCCAAACGGCAATGGCCAAGCAGTACCAGTTGATTTCAGCGTAACCACAAACCTTAATTCATTACTAGGATTAAACTCTTCAAATTTCTTTTTACTTGAAACAGGTGTGGGGTATCTGCTGACTCACACCAATAATGAAAATCAAATGTGGTTGTCTCAGGAGCGGCTTACTTCTAACCTTAACCTTGGTTTATCATACCAGGTTTCTTTGGGCAACCAAACGGCCATTGCTTTTGGTTTGAACTCTTTTAAGCTCTCTGATCGACTCTCTTCAACTTTAGATGCTAAATACATACTGAATTACCATACCTCGCTGGTTTTTACATTAAATAATAAAAAAGGCAATAATGAAACTAATGACCTATCCTCCGAATACAAGGCGTTAACTAATGAGCTTATCGCCATGTCGATGAAATATGAAAAAGAGCTTAAACAAAAAGATTTAGAAATTGAGATCTTTTCGGGAGTAATTGATGAACTCAATCAAGGAACGATTGAAAGTAACTCTGCTGATCAAGCTGTCGAAGAGCATCAAGTCGAGCCAACACAAAGCGATGCTAATCCCTTGTCTTTTGCAATAGTAATTGCAAGTTTTAGCAGTTACGAATCAGCCTTAGAATATTCCAATGAACTAACTGTTATGCCGATGATTTTACTTGATAGCTCTGGCAAGCGCTACCGTGTGGTAGAACAAATAGTTGAATCTAAAGATGAGGCGATCAAAGCATCAAATAGGCTAAAGAAAAACAACGTTGATAATTGGATACTTACGCTATAAACGACATGACTTATAGCACTCATGTCTGGCCGGAATCCACAAAAATGTCAAATGTTTGGTTTTGCGTTTTACGGCTAACACTTTAGGGGCATGATTTCATAGAAAAAAGTAAACTTTAGAATATGGATTAATTTTACGGGAGAGGTAAAGTGCGTTGTTAAATACATTGCAATAGATCACGTAGAGATTGTATTAATCGTCTGTATATTAGGGTAGTTGGAGTCCTATTGAAATATGAAACGATTCGTTATCTCATTAATTTTACTATCGCCGTTGCTCAGCCACGCTCAGTTTTATCTTGCCGATCAAAACGGGGTATCTCTATTGAATGACACGGTTCCAATGTGTGAGTCAGAGAACGACTTCTTTCTCAAGGTTCAGTCGGGCTCAGGTATACAAGGGCCGCTTATATGGACATCATCAAGTCACGTTGTAATTACTAATATTGGTGCGCAAGGTTGGGGGACCGCAAAGGTTGAGATTTCCTCAAATATTCAATCTATAACTCTAGCGTCAGTGCATGTTGAGGATTCAACGAATCAAAAAGATACAACTTTATACATACGGCTGATTCCTGATACGCTGGTTAGTTCTGGGATAACAGATACTTCTATTACCCCATGTTCAACTCCTTTTGTACTTTCTAAAGGAAACCCTAATACAGGGAGTTATTTTTGGAACAGACAAGGCTTTGGTAATAGTGTTGACTCCATAAAACCATCTTCATTATCCTATGGAAATAATTCACTTTATTATGGTTTCACAGATCAGTACGGGTGTTTAAATAGTGATTCTTCTGTCATTCATGTAGGAGCGAAATTATCTAGTGAACTTTATGGATTTGCAATTTATGGGAGTCAGAATGACACCATTTTCCCATTAATGTTCAACGGTGTCCCAACGTATTCCATTTGTAGCTCTGCCTCAACGCCAACTTTTGGCATTGAGTTTTCCGGTAGCTTATTAAATTTCACTTCATACAGCATTGATTGGGGCGACGGATCACAGTCCACCGGGAATGTGTCATCTACTCCTGTTAATCACCAGTTCAATGCGCCAAGTCTATACCAAATTGTTTTACAACTTACAGACTCGAGCAATTGCACTTCAGTTGATACGGTTGCATTTTATTATGGGACCTCCCAATCGTTGGGACTTGGAACACCCGGCAATACTTCTACTTGTTTTGAATCAGATATTGATAGTATTTATTATGACTTCCAGATCTTATATTGGGAGTTAGACCCAACGGGTATTTCTTATAACTTTTCCTCTAACGATGGAAGCGCAACTCTTTCAGCGTCATCTCCGCTTGTTGAAAACGGGGTTTCTAACTATCCCTTTCTTATTTATGATTCTATCACCGGTTCTTTGTTTTACCGGCATTGGTTTACATCAAGCTCTTGTGGCTATTTTACAGATTTAGCTGGAATTACTTATAACAATGTCTTCTCCGTCAGTGCAATAAAATCAGCACCTTGTAATGGATCTCAATCAGCTGTTGAAGTAGGGCCTATTTTGGTTAGCCAAAGTCCAAATCCAACCCTGCAGTCCGACTCCGTAATATGTATCAATAATACAGCCTTAATAACTGCCAATTCTGGTACGGGAACGTCAATTATCTCAAGCGGAAATAATTTCATTTGTAACAATAATGAAGGCGGCGTTTGGTTCATAGAAGATGATCAGGGTAATTTTCTGTATCCCTCTAGTTTAACATACTCCCTTGCAAATGGATCGTCTTTAGGTGATACCAATTATTCCGCTAGTTATCCGGGGTTGTGGACCTATGGCAGCGGATCTCTATCCATAATTTTTCATCAGACCGGATATTTTAAGGTTACTAAATTGACAGGATTAGTCAATATGGGGTCAAATATTTTTTGTCAGACGGATCTTACAAGTAATTGGTTATGTGTTGATTCTATTGCACAAATCGGACTATTATCATCATTACCCGATACCATTTGTTCATTTTCCGATTATAGCGCTGAGTTTGATTCTGCTAATTCCCTCTGTGGGGACTCGTTAAAGTATCGAGTAACGATTCTTGATGAAAGTCAAACAGACACTCTATACTTTTCAGGCACCAGCTGGAGCCCTAAGTTTTCCGTTCAGTCGTCTGGTTTTGGAAAGCAAGTAATTTGGTATCAAGCTATTTCACCATGTGGAATATGGGAGGTTATGGATTCCATCTATGTTTCAAACAATCCTAAGATTCAATTCTTAAAGGATACTGTAACCTTATGTTCGGATTCATTATTTATAAGTATCGGAGCGAATGATTTTTCTTTTAATCAAGCTTATGATCCCTTACTTTATGACACGGTTGTTTGCCTAGTTTCATCTCCTCAGAACTGGACACAGATTAGTATAAATAGCCTTGGACTTCCTGTTATTCAATTTAATTCTCAAGGTGCATACACAATTCAATTAATCTTTCAAGGTGAATGCCGAACGGACTCAGCGGCCATAACTCTGAACTTTGGAAGTTTACCAGATGCTTATTTTTTATTAGATACAACGCTTTTATGTACGTCAACTATTATTACAGTAGACTCTATCGTAGATTCAAATTATGCTCATTTATGGATTATAGAATATGGTAATCTTAGTATTTCGCAGACTCTCGCGTATCCGGATTTTGATACATTAAGTACCGACGGCATAGACTCCCTGAAGGTAACGCATATCGTAACAAATGAATTTTCTTGTAGGGACTCACTTTCTCAACTAATATTACTTCCGGAGCGGTTATTTGCAAATTTCTCCATAAACGATAGTTTATGTTCTGGGCAACAATTGGGATTAATTAATTCTAGTTCCGGAAATGTTGTTCATCACAGTTGGGAACTCAGTATGTTATTGGGCGATTCTATCATGGTATCTC
>Ga0213868_10003151_pt1 | contig 15509 bp, 13 predicted proteins | sample PICome_9_FD_160087 | JGI IMG/M metagenome (GOLD analysis project Ga0213868, IMG submission 160087) | Coastal seawater microbial communities near Pivers Island, North Carolina, United States - PICO127 | ecosystem: Environmental > Aquatic > Marine > Coastal | place: USA: North Carolina...
TTTTGAGTGATGTAAAAACGCAACTAAAATATAAAATAAAGGAAGGTATTACATGATTAAAAGAAAACAAATTCACATTCAATATCAACAAATACAGTCACTTATAAAAGAAAAAGAATTACTTTCCCAATACAATATTTGAAGGTTATATCTTTTACAAGGCTTTTCATAGTTTAGGCAACAAATTGACAACATATAATGGTAAAAATTAATAACCACAAACCATTAAGGGTAATCAATTTATTATAATGAGCCTAACAATGTGGCGAGATTAAAAGTTCCTGTAACATAGGGTGAATCGCTTGATACAAATTCAAAAGCTAGAAGAGCAACGTGATGTATAAATATGCATTTAGGTTGCTGTACTTTTAGAATTGCTGTTCCTTTTACAAAATAAAATTTACTAGTTTTAAGTAAGCAAAAAAGCCTTCATTTCACAAGGCTTTTTTTATTATATCATTGTGAATATTTCGTTTATCACTCAACCAATTCAAAATCATCTTGAGATATAAAACTAAGTTCTGTACTATTTGCTGTTTTTACTATTTCTGCAATGTTTTTTCCGGCTACAAATGTTATTGGGTTTCTCTTTGCACCTGCTTCTGTAAAAGACATGCTAAACACTGCGCCATTGATAGTATATTCTACTTGAGATACCTGTGTATTACCCTCATTATTTTTTGTGGTAACTATTTGGATGGCATAAGATAAATCTGGACTAATACATGCTCCTGATTCAATTGATGTACCATCTTCGTACACAAAACTAATAGATATAGGATCAAAACTTTCAATAATTTTTTCCTCTTCAACTACAATGGGAGTGGACGAATTGTTAAATTATTCGATAAACAGATAATATATTCAATTTTAATTATTATTTAAGAGGTTGAAATAGTGTTTGAATGCAGCCTTTTTGAATGGCCCCCTTAATATTTTCTAACTTCTTAGTAGCTTCTTCTTCTCCATATATTCTGGTTAAAATATGTTTTGCCTCATCGTACCTTCCTTTTAAAATTAACCAACGCGGACTTTTAGGTACAAAAAACAGAAGTGCCAAGAATATAAATGAAGGAATCAATTCTGACCAAAACATGTAACGCCATCCAACTGAAATATTTTCGGATTCAGTTAAATCATTACCAATAAAATAAGTAACCAAAAACACAACAAAAAAGCCTATTACAATAGCTAATTGATAAAAGGTTACCAAGTTTCCCCTTTTTTCTGCAGGAGCAATTTCAGCTATATACATAGGCGCATTCATGGATGCAATTCCTATGGCAACACCTCCAATAATTCTAAAAACTACCATCAATGTTATGGATTCTGGCAGCATACTAGGTAAACCTGATCCCCAAGCAGAAATCGCAAAAAGTATGGCTGCAATTATAAGCGATGTTTTTCTGCCTATAGCTTTGCTTAAGAGTCCAGAAAAAAGAGCCCCTACAAGGGCTCCCAACAAGGCACTACTAACTATAAACCCTTTTAAAGCTCCTGTTAACTCAAAATATTTAGAAAAAAAGAACTGTGTACCATTAATAACTCCGGTATCATAGCCAAACAGTAAACCGCCTAATGTTATTACTATAGCAATAAAATAGATGTTGATTCTTTTATTAGGCGGATTTTCATTGTTTATATAATTTTGATGTTATTATTTAAGGTAGGTGGCTATTTCCTTTATTTAAAATTCATATTTAAGAATCCTGAAAAGTTCTTTAAAGAACTTTTCAGGTCTTGATTATTAATAAATCATTACTTTCTTAACGCCTTGTTTCTGACTATTTTCTATTTTAACTATGTACAATCCTGATTGCATATCCAGTACATCAAAATATGTTTTTGAAGAACTATCTACTTTAGCTGACTTCACTTTCTTTCCTGTTATATCATATACAGAAACTTTGTATGGAGACAAATTCTTGAATTGATTAAAAACTAACTGACTTGTTTCATTAGCATAAAAAACCTGCATATCCTCAAATACACTTTCTTTCACACTTAAAGTGTAGTTGCACCCATTAAATACATCCATTAGAGTTTCTCCTGAAGATGAAACAGTTACTAACCTATTAGTAGCTGTAACTGTTGGGCATGCAGCATCTGGAGTTTCTTCAGTTCCCCAAAAACCGTTTAAATACTTGTATTCAAATACTACTGGATAATTAGAAGGTGTTGGCAATCTTAAAGATAACCCATAAATAGAGTTTGGTCCATCTACCACATCTGAAACTGTTATTTTCCAATCATCCCAATTGGTTATCCATCCCGCAATATGTATACCATCACCAGAAACACTTGACTCACTAGACATATCAACATTAAAATCTACTGAAAATCCAGTTCCATCGGCATTACAGCCATTAAAGGGAACAGGCACTAATGTAACATTGTTACCTGAGTCATTGATATATAAAGTTCTATTATTCCCCCAAAGTGCACAAGGAACATTTGGTGCTTCTTCTGTTCCCCAAGCATCTCCGTTTAAAAATTTATATTCGTGCCAACCTTCATTTAATTGAATTGTAGCTGAGTAGATACTTGTAGCTCCCTCTTGTGTGAGCATATTAGCGTTTGGTGACCAACCATTAATGGATCCAGCAACATGGACACCATTTGGACTTACTGTTTCCGCAGACATATCTACACGAAACGTAACGTTTACTTGCGCCATTGCCTGAAAAGAAACAAGCAAAGTCAAAATCATAAAACTTAAAATGTAATTGTTTTTCATAATAAAAATAATTAACGGATTAATAAATAATTGTTTGCATAGCACGACTTGGAATAGAAAGCTCAACCTGACTATCTTCGATGATTAACTTGAAGGCAACAGGGTTATCTGTCTTGTTCATCACCACCGTTACCATTTCTCCATCGCCATTTTTGAATGTTGTACTTTCTAGTGTACTGCGGCTTGAAGTGGTGCTTACTCGTAACGCTCCCTTATTTATGAACTTTGAAAAATGCCCTATGTAGTAATAAGTTGGTGTATATATTAATTCTCCTGTTTTCGTATCTGCATGAACCGGAGCAAAACATAAATTACCAACATGGTTTGGGCCTCCTGTTTCATCTAATAATATATTCCAATCTGTCCACCCTACTACACCACTATTAAAGTCATTAATCATTGAATTACCGTAGCGTTCTGCATTAGTCCATCTATGGTATTCGTTTGCATCAAAAGCTTCCTGACAACCTTCTGTGAACAATAAGTTTTTTGTTGGGTACGATTCTTTTATGTTTTTAAGGTTATCATACATAGGGTTGCCTCCAGCCCAAGTTTCGTACCAGTGAAAGCCGATTCCCCAAGCGTATTTAGCTGCTTCGGGATCATCAAAAATAGTATTGGCTCTGTGTGATATTAAATCTCTGTTATGATCCCAGACCACTACATTTTTATCGCCCATACCTGCTTTTTCCAATGTTGGCCCTAAGAAGTTCTTAAGAAAATCACGCTCTTCTTCGGCTGTATAAATACAGGATTCCCAACGTTGAACAGCCATAGGCTCATTTTGAATGGTCAATCCCCATACCGGTAATCCTTCTGCTTCATAGGCCTCAATGAATTTCACGTAGTAATTTGCCCATGCCTGATTGTACTGCGGTAACAACTTACCGCCTTGCAGCATGTTGTTATTGGTTTTCATAAATGCAGGTGGACTCCATGGGCTTGCATAAAAAACCATATCATCTCCAATTATTGAAGCTGCTCTCTTAATCATTGGCAACCTAAACTCTCTATCATGTTCAATAGAGAATGTTTTCAACTCTGCATCGCCTTCCTCTACGTAAGTATGGCTTGCTGAACTAAAATCGCAACTATGGATACTGGTTCTTAAAATATTGTAATTATTGCCTTCCGCTCCAAAATAAGACTGTAATAATTGATTTTGCTTCTCTGCACTTAAAGTCGCAAAAACCTCAGCCGAAGCATCTGTAATAGCACCTCCAATGCCTAAAAATTCCTGAAAGGTTTTGTCTGGGTTTACGAATATGGAAATCTCCCCTTCATGTGGCTGATTGTAAGACGTAAATGTCACTTCATTTGTTAAAGCATGCTTTAGGTCTGTATCTTTTGCTGTAGTATATACTTTAAGGTCTTTTTCAAGAAAAGACACTGTTGTTTTCCCTTCCTCTTCTGTATTTGCAGTAGCTAACAATTCTTTTTTAGAATTATTGCAAGCGCTTATTACAAATAGTAATACTAGTATTGAAAAAAATTTCTTCATGATTTGCGTTTTTAAATATTATTACCAGACATATGTACCAACAGCACCGGCTGCTAAGGATGTACTAATTGACTCTTCTGAAGTTAGAATATTGAAAGGTTTATTTACGGCTGAATTATTGAGCACAATTACTACTATTTTACCTTCTGGTGTTTCAAAAGCCACATTTGGTAAATCAGCATCGTAATTAGAACCGATTCTCACAGACCCTGGTCTAACAAATTTTGAAGCATGTGCCATAATATAATAGCCCACATTCCTTGTTACAGTATTACCATCAACAGTTATAGCTCCTAAACATTGTGTACATCCACCAGGTGTATGTGGCTCTAATTGGGAGTTTGAAACTAAATTCCATTGTAACGCATTTTTACACCAATTTCTGGTAGCTCCAATGATCACTTCTCTGGTGTGCCACGCTAGATCACCTGCAAACTCTCCATCTGAACTCACCCATTGTTCTGTAAAGTATAGGTTCTTATCTGGATGCGCATCGTGTACTTGACTTAGTTCATTTATTGACCCTCCATATAGGTGAAAAGCAGAACCATCTATATATTGATTGGCGGCAGGATCGTTAAAAATACTGATGGGATAACTAGTAACATCTGCATTATGATCCCAAACAATAATCTTCGTTTGGGTATTTTCAGCAGCAAACGTAGGCCCTAAATGGTTTTTCACAAAAGTAGCCATATCATTTGCCTCCATGTACATGCTAGGATTATTTCCATCATGCAGAGGTTCATTTTGTACTGTTATGGCATCTATTGTAATGCCTTCTGATTGGTATGCCTGAATATATTTTACAAAGTAATTGGCGTAAACCGAATAGTATTGTGGTCTTAAGCTACCGCCAATAGTACTATTACTGGTTTTCATCCAGGATGGTGCTGACCAAGGTGACCCCAAAATTTTAATATCAGGGTTTATAGCCAATATTTCTTTTAAGATAGGAGTAAGGTTTTCTTGATCTTTGGCAATAGAAAAATGATCTAAATTCAAATCTTCGGTTTGCCCAACAGGAAGATCATCATACGAAAATGGTTCTGCATCTAAATCAGAAGCCCCAATACTAACTCTTAAATAACTTAACCCTATACCTTCTTCAGGATTAAAAAGTTCATTTAACAGATCTGCCCTTTGGCTTGCTCCCATATTGTTTAAATGCAACGCACTACCACCTGTTAACGTATAACCAAATCCATCCATTTCCTGATAGGTTACATCAGAATCAACACTAATTGAAAAGTTAGAATTATTATTAGCTAAAGGCAAACTTTCCGTTTGCAACCTAAACAACTCAGATTGATTAGATGTTGTTAAATATAATCCCACGTTGCTATTTTCTGGTTCTGGAGGGGTTGTCCCAGTATTGGTTTGGTCTTCTACCACATTAGTTTCGCCTTCCAGTACATCTGAAATTGCTGGATCACAACTTGTTAACATCAATGTTGTTAACAAAAAAAACATATGTTTATATAAATTCATTATTAAAAAATTTAACTGGTTTATAGTCTTACTTAAATTTTGACAAAATCTTGATTGAAAATCAGAAAGATGAATGTTTATGTTTTATTCTTATTTCTGATACAGCTAAATATTAAAGCCCACACCCAAAAGGATTATGGGCAATAACATTAGCTTAACTAACTCAAACAAACAACTTTCTAAAACTCCTAGTTTTGCGCTCTCATTTCTACATTATCTATAGAAACACCGTCTTTTAGGTCAAAACCTCCACACTTAATTACTAAATAAATGGTTTCGGTAGCTTCTGCAACATAGATTCCTTGCTCACCGTTAAAATCACAACCTCCAACAGTCAATAACCAACTAAATGGTCCAGTACCGCATCCGCCCCATGTACTAAACTTAGCTTTGGCGCCTCCTGCTGAATAATCAGCCCCATCAACAGGTGGTGTTGATGAAGCAAAAACTTCAAACCAAGTATCTTGAACACCTGATGTAGAACTTACTAACATATCTATTTTATAAGTTAACCCTTCAATAACATCAACGGTTTGGTAAATCCCTTTTTGGTTCCAACCGCCGCCTTGTACCGTTGCTACTCCATCTGCAAAAGTCCACTCTGTTCCTGAAGCACTTATATTCAGCACAGTCCATTCTGCAATATCTTCATCAGTATCAAACCTGCCTCCTTTTACAATATTTCCTGCAATAGGGTCTGATATTTCTACTACAAGGTCTTGTGAAGCTATTGTAGAGGCCCCTCCTATACCGGTTACTTTGTGTTGAATATTATATGTTCCTGCATCCGGAAAAAAGACTTCTTTTGTGTCTCCTCCAATACTAAATCCGGAATCACCTCCAACATCCCAATGCGATGTTAAATAGCTTCCATTTGCTGTAAACAAATAGGTGTTCTTGTTATTATCAGTAACTTGAGTAATGGTAAAACTAGCATCCATATCTGTAGCAACTAGCCCATTTCCACTTCCTAATTCATCTGGTTGACATGATATAATCATTAAAGCTACCAGCATTATAGATAAAACCCTTACACTACTTTTTGATATTATATTTGATTTCATAATGTTTCGTTTTAAAGATTAATAATTAGGATTTTGAACAAGTTGCGTGTTTTCCAGCTCTGCTAAAGGAATTGGCAATATTTCATTTTTACCAGCTACAAATCCTCTATCTGCTAATACTGTTGCTGCTCTACCGGTTCTAACCAAATCATACCATCTGTGCCCTTCACCAGCCAACTCTAAACGTCTTTCGTTTAAAATGGCGTCTACTGATACTGGTATTGAAGGTAACCCAACTCTGGCTCTTACTGCATCCAACAATGCTTGTGCTCTGGCACCTGTACCACCTAAAGCTTCGGCTTCCAATAAATAAGTATCTGCCAAGCGCATCATATAAGTGTGTTGTTTATAGTTTAATTCTGAATTTCCTCCTCCTGTTGACACATCTGACTTTAGAGGCATAAACTTTTTTAAATAATATCCCGTATACTGATAGCTTTCTTCAAGTTGCGCATCACCTGACTCTACATAAGTCTGTAAGTTTTCAATAGTAGCATCAAACCTTGGGTCGCCTAACATGGCATCATATAAATCTTGTGTTATGATATTGAAGCCCCAACCTGAAGCATAATCTGGTGCTGCCCCGGAATTTCTTACATACCCTCTTGGTCCTACCATGACGTTTAAACTATTCCCTTCATCACTTCCTGAGCCCCAATTCCCCCATGTAGCGTTACTCTTATCTGTATGAGCTATTTCAATAATGGATTCACTATGGTAATTATTACTAACTACCCATAAATCTGAATAATTATCAAGGAGCCTATATCCGAAAGAACTTGTAGCTCCCGGTGTTCCGTTTACTTCAGCAAATTGTGCAGCCGCTTCTGCATTTTTATTCTGATATAGATATACTTTACCAAGTAAGGCTTTACCTGCTCCTTTACTTAATCTTCCAGCTTCATTAGCTAAATCTAATGTCATTGGCAAATCCGGAATGGCTTCTAATAAATCTGTTTCTATTTGTGCATATACATCATTAGGGTCTGCCTGAACAACATTGAAGAATTCATTGCCTGCCAATGGCGATGTTATAAGAGGGATGTTTCGAAATAACCTTACCAATTCAAAATAGAAAACGGCTCTTAAAGTTTTTGTTTCGGCTGTAAACCTTTTTTTTGTGGCTTCATCCATGTCTACATCAGGAAGCTTGTTGAGCAAGGTATTAGCTCTAAAAATACCCTGATAAAAATCATTCCAATAACTTGTTGCTATGGTTGACTCACTTATTGTATAGTCGTTAAACACCTGTAATTGTGATCCATCTGAAGAGCTTCCGCCTCCTGCAAAATGATCATCAGAACCTGAGTTCAATAAAGCAATCATATTTTCAAAACCTTTTGATTGCTTACCTATTACATCATAAACCGCTACTAAGCCCGAAAAAGCTTCTGCTTCGTTTTTATAATAGTTATCTTCTAACGCAGTTCCTTTGGGCTCTACTTCTAAAAAATCTTCACTACATGAAAAAATGCATATTAGTATTAGAAGTAAACTACTTAAACTCTTAATTTTTGTAATTTTCATATCTTCTTCTTTTTTTGTTAAAACTGTAAGTTTATACCGATTTGATTGGTTCTTGCTTGTGGGTAATAACCACGGTCAATTCCAAATATACCACCACCAATTTCAGGATCATATCCGCTATATTTGGTAAATGTTAGCAGGTTTTCTGCTGTAAAGTAAATTCTCAACCTGTCTATGCCATATTTACTTAATACATCATTTGGAACCGTATAACCAACTTGAAGGGTCTTTATTCTAAAATAATCGCCATCCTCCAAGTAAAAATCTGATGGGTTTGAGAAGTTATTATTAGTATCACTAATTGTTAATCTAGGATGTGTATTTGATGTACCTTCCCCTACCCATCTTCCTAATACTGATGTTTGGTAATTGGCATTTTCTATATCCAATCTTCTAAGCCCTTGAAAAATCTTGTTTCCAGCAGCTCCTTGTCCAAATACCATAAAATCAAAGTTCTTGTAATCTAAATTAAGGGTAAGTCCAAATGAAAACTTAGGAATGGAACTTCCAAGAAAATCCCTGTCATCAGAATCTATATCACCATCGTCATCTATGTCTACCCATTTAAAATCACCAGGCTGTGCATTAGGTTGTATAACGGTTCCTGATGAATTCACATAATTATTTATGTCGTCTTGATTTTGAAAAATCCCATTGGTTCTAAAACCATAGAAAGAGTTTACGGGCTCACCTACTTGAGTTCTGGTTATTGGAAACGTACTATTTTGTATGCTTGCCCCTCCAGATAAAAAATCTACGCCGTTACCTAAAAATGTCACTTCATTTTCCAAGTAAGACACATTACCATTTAAAGACACATTAAGGTCATTAAATTGTTTTGTGTACCCTAGCTCTAAGTCAATCCCTGTATTTTCCATATCGGCCACATTGCCCGTTGGACTACCAATAGCTCCAACATAGCCAGGAATAGTAACTGCTTGTAAAATGCCGGTAGTTTCTTTTTTATACCAATCAAAAGCCACCGAAACATTGTTGAATAACTTAGCGTCAAAACCAATATTAAGCTGGTTTGTTTCCTCCCATTTTAAATCTGGGTTTGAAGGTGCATTTGGGCTATTCCCAATGGTTACTGAACCTGAAGTTCCTATGGTATAGTTTCTTCCGCCTCCAATAGTTGATAAATATTGAAAGTCCCCAATATTATCATTACCGGTAATACCAAAACCTCCTCTAATCTTTAATTGGTTTATAATGTCATTGTCTTTCCAGAAGCTTTCATTTGATGGCACCCAACCCGCAGAGAACGAAGGAAAAAAGCCATACTTATTATTGCTCCCAAAACGAGAAGATCCATCGCGTCTTACTATAGCCGTAAGCAAATATTTTTCATCATAATCGTATGTTAACCTTGAAAACAATGAAGTTACTTTATGCTCATTACCAGACCAAGCTCTGGAATCTATTTGATCTGTTGGCACATCAAAATTGAAAGAAGCATCTCTATAATTATCAACCGGTATATCAAAATATGTTACATAGCTGCCCGATGTAATACCATCTACATAAACCCCTTGCCCTAGTAAAACATTAAAATTGTGATTCTTTATTGTATTACCATATGAAATTACATTTTCCACATTCCAACCAAATCCTTTGTTATTTCCTCTTGAAATATTGTTCTGACTATTTATGGTAGCGGCATTTAAATAAAATACGGGCGTAAAGCTTTCATAGCCCCAATACGATAATTTACCACCTAAGGTACTTCTTAACTTAAGCCCTTCTATAAATTCTAACTCTACATAAGCATTCCCTACAAAATTATCTGACCAACCAAAATTCCCTAAGCGTGTTTGTTGATACGCTAACGGGTTTGCCATTTCCTGAGCCACCAGTGTTGAAATACCATATGGGTTTCCAATGCTGTTTCTAAAAATACCGTCATTAGTATAAGGTGCCTGATTTGCCAGTGAAGGATCTCTTTCTACCAAAGGGGTTGTGGGATCTAAATTAATGGCTGAAGATAGCGGACCTCCAAACTCACTATTCGTATTTCCTATACCAACATTTTTCTCATTTGAATATCCTACGGTTTGACCTAATGTTATTTTATCAGAGATTTTATGTGTAGAATTTAATCTTATATTCTTTCTGATGTAAGAAGAAATATCACTCATAACAATACCTTCCTGATCAGTAAACCCAAAAGAGGCATAAAACGTAGATACATCATTTCCGCCACTTACACTTAGCTCATGACTTACTCTTTGGGCATTGTCATTAAATATCACACGTTGCCAATCTGTGCCTTCTCCTAAAGATTGAGGGGCTGAGAAAATTACACTACCGCCTCCGTTAACAGATTTTTCATTTAATATGGTAGCATACTGCGTAGCATTTAATAAGTCTAATTTTCTAGAAGCTGATGATACACCCGTGTAACCGTTGTAATTAACGGTTAATTTATTTGATTTACCCTTTTTAGTGGTGATAAGAATAACTCCGGCTGCCGCCCTGGCACCATAAATAGCCTGTGAAGCCGCATCTTTAAGCACTTCTACTGAGGCTATATCTGATTGGTTTAAAAATCCAATACCTCCGGAATCTATTACAACGCCATCAACAACCCATAACGGTTCATTATTTCCAAAGGTTGTAATACCTCTAACACGTACTGTAGAGGAGGACCCGGGTTGCCCCGAATTTGCTGCTATGGTAATACCAGAAACTCTACCTTGTAATGTTTGTTCAACACGTGTTATTGGCAAGTCTTCAAGTTCGCTTTGTTTTACCCCAGAAATGGCTCCGGTAACCACACTTTTTTTCTGGGTACCATAACCTACCACAACAACTTCATCAAGTTGTGCTAAATCTTCATTTAAAGTTATGGTTAATTTTGAATCATCAATTATGGTAACATCTTTTGTAATGTAGCCTATATAGCTAAACGAAAGAACAGTGCCAACCTTAAGGTTATTGATAGTGAAATTTCCATCAAAATCTGTTACAGTTCCATTACTGGTGCCTTTCTCAAGTATATTAACACCTGGGACTGGAAACCCCGATTCATCTTGTACAACACCATCTACTGAAAAATCTTGAGCAATAGCCCCCCAAGACATTGAAATAAACAGAATCATGAACAATTTAAAGTTCAAATAGTCTCTTTTCATATTTAGTTAGTTTTTATTTAGCTTTTGATTGTGACAAACACTTTGTTTATCACGAATCAAAAATTAACCCCAACAAAGAAAAAAAAGACATCCCTTGGGTACAATTCGAAGTAGCCAAAAAGTAGTTTGATTACAAGTAAAATAAATATAAATATTTGAATATCAAATATTTATATTTAACAACCTTTTAAAATAAGTAGACAAATTACAACTAATAGGTAGTAAAAAATACCAAAACAATTAATAATCGAAGGCTGCTGCTAAAAGATTAGGCTATTTTCTTGACCAAATCTTCAAACTGTTGTCTATCTAAAGCACCATTTCTTAGTTTTACCCTATAGTTATAAATGGTATTCACTGAATACCGAAGTATTTTTGAAATTTTAGCACTATTAGTTATACCCAACCTTATTAGAGCTAAAACCCTTAATTCTGTATTTAAAGTTTCACCTTCATCAATAATAATTTGTTCTTCAGGTTTTAACAATGCATTTACGCTCTTTATAAAACTTGGGTATATATGAAGAAAAGATTTGTCAAAATTAGTATAAAACAACTTCAATTCCGTCTCAATGACTTGTTTAGATTTGGTAAGTTCAAGTAAATCGTTTGTTTTATTTGTTAAAATATGTTTACGAACTACTTTTCTGTAAACATCTAGCTTGTCAATATATTCAGAATATAGATTGAGAAAAGTACCAATATATTGTTCTTTAATATTGTCTACCTCTGATAATTCTTCATATAACCTTTTCAGGTCTTTATTAGTTACTGTAAGTTCATGGTTTAATTCCTTTAACTGGAAATTTACCGTTTTCAACTTTTCCCTTCCAATCTTAATTTTTTTATACTGCTTAAAAATAAAAGTCAAAGCAATTATTAAAACAATAGACAAAGCACTAATAAATAGTAATTGGTTTTTAAGTTTATCACTTTGGTCTTGAATTTGTGTTTCAAAGGCATTAGATATTTCCGGTGAAATCAAGGCGAAATTAAAAAACCTTAGTCTAGAGTTATAGAACTTAGCATCTTCTAGCGAAAAATTTATGTACTTATGAGCCTTTTCTATTTCTCCTTCTTCAAATAAGATTTCTGCCAAATTAGTCAACGAAGCATTATCTTTTATGGAACCTTGTATATCTGAAATAGCAGATAAAATCAAATATTTTTTTTGTTTGGATTTATCCTTGTTATAGTTCCAAATCATAATTGAGCGATAGAATGTAGCCAAAGAGTATTCTCGTGTACTCATTGTAGCCATAGCCAACCTTTTAGTATTTATTTCTAAAGCCTCTTCTAGCTGATTAGTATCTCTGAAGTTTTGCTCAATAATATCTAAATATGTGTCAGTGTTTTTTTCAAGGTTAGATATCACACTATTGAGTGAGTCTTTATATGTAAGATACAGTTCATCATATTTATCATTTATACTTTTTATATTGGAAATGTACCTCAACTCTGAATAGCACCTCTTGTAATTAAAATAATAGTCCCAAATTAATCTTTGTGGGATCGACACTCTGTCAATTTCATTAAGGATATCGATACTCTCAATATATCTACCAGAAGTTGCTAATATTTTAGAGAGTTTTAAATTAGATTCTATCAGCATAGAATCATTTTCAATGGCTTTTGCAAGGTCTATATTGTTATTTATATACTTTAGGGATTCATTGAAACTGTAATATGAGTATTCAGTTATTAATTTGTTAGTAATGAAGAATTTATTTTTTGCAGTTATCCCTTCTTCAGCTAAAAGTGTTTTTAAATTGGTTATTCTTTGCTCTTTTGCTTGGTCATAGAAATCTCTTTTCTCCATCTCTTTTTCAAGTACATTTATCAATGAATCTAACTCATTTTGAGCATAGATTGGGTTAATCAAAAGAAATAAAACTAATAAAACTCTTATCATAAAAACAAATGTAGTGGTTTATTAGAAATTTTCATCAGCATTATGTTAAACATAATAAGGTTTGGAGTTTTAGACTAGTTTATAAAAAGGTTGAAGTCTCAAATCCAGGGCTTCTGCCTCAAGCTCCTGTTTTGATTTCCGGTTGTTTTGGAGTAGCCAATCAACTAGTTTTTTCTTCTCAAAAAAGAGCATTTTGCCATTGGGCTTGGAGTGTGGAATCTTGCCGGAAGATGTTAATTTATAGAGATAACTTCTTGATATACCCGTGTAATCGCAGGCCTCATCAAAGGTCAATACTTCCTTGTGGCCTATGAGTAGTTTTTCTAAACGATCCAATCGTTCCAGAATTAATAAATTGTCCATTTTTTATTCTTTTTAGGATTTATGAAATGAACAAAAGCGCTTTTGTTTTCCCTTTTGGGAGTATGTAAATAAAAGTATAAAAATAGGCTAATGAAGGAAGAAGCAAGCCTTATTACTTATTCACAAATAATTTATATACAGCAATTTAACTTAATTTAAGATAAATTTCATTACAACATTTTTTATGAAATCATTTGATACTATTTAACTAAAATATAAATTAAGTCTAAGAGCAGATACTTAGAAGTTTTTTGAGTTATTAACAACAGAAAGGCAAAGAATTATTTTTTTCTATTCTAAGGAACGTCAATTTTCATTCAACTCGGTCTAATTCCAGTTCTAATTTTTGAATTAAATTAGCAGCTTCCTTCATTTTCTTGTCTATGATTTTGGCATATATTTCTGTGGTTCTAATTTCTTTGTGTCCCAAACGCTTAGAAACTGTATAAATATCTGCTCCATTTTCCAAAAGTAAAACTGCATTTGTATGCCTAGCTGAATGAAATGTAATATGCTTAGTTATGCCTGCAAACATACACCAACGTAATAGTTGAAGATTCATATGGGCACTATAACGAAGTCCTTTAAATACGCGTGCTTTAGAATCCTGTCTTTTTCCCAGGAGTTCTCTAGCTTGCTCAGAGATATACAAGTATTCAACGCCATCAGTTTTCTTTTGTTGAAATACAATACGGTAAATATCATTTCCTGAATTATCTGCCCCCTCTTCGCGTACCTCAGACCATTTTAGTTTATTAACATCAGACCACCGAATCCCAGTTAAAGCTGAAAAGAGAAAGGCACGCTTTAGCAAAGGTATAGAACACCGCGTTTCTGCTAATTTTTGGAGTTCATCAGAAGTAAGGTATTCTCTGGTTGACTCACCCATTGTAAATCCTTTAACTTTTTTGATTAGGTTTTCTTTTAAATAACCTTCATCAAATGCAGCATTTAAACAAGCTTTGAATTTATTAAAGTAAGTATGCTTAGTATTTTGAGATAATCTTTTTTTACTTTTAGTAACAGCAACCGTATCGAGATATTTCCTAAACCCTTTAATAAAATCTACGTCAACATCATTAAAAGTAATATGTTCTGGACAATATTTCTCTAAGTGTTTTTGGGCAGCATCCCAATTATCATAGTTACCCTTGGTTTCATAACGTTCTTCCTTCTTCATTTCATAAAAATCCAATAATGTTGTTTTACCCTTATGGGTATTTTGGATTTTATACTTTCCCTGTAATACTTCCGCTTTTCTAATTACAAAAATTTGTTCAGCTAATTCTAACTGTTCTTTGTTCTTCTTTCTTTCAAAACTAGTTTGAGGATCGTCAGTTAGGTATAGGTTTAAATACTCAAATTCCCTTATATGTTTAATTTTTCCTTCTGGAGTAGTCTTAAAACCTTTGTAATATTCAATGTATAAACTTAGCTTCCTACTTTTTAGTTTTTTCTTTTTTAGATGTAATTTCATAATGCGCATTTTTTTACACCTCGGGTGTGAAAATTAATTTTGAGGTGTAAATGAGGTACAAAAAAGTACTAAAAATGGGATATAAAAAGAAATTATAAACCAAAAAGTTTTCAACAACAATTTGATTTACAGTTGTTTAACACCAAATGATATCAAATAAAATTACTGTCTATTTGCCGATACAAAAATTAGCAAAAATATTACCCAATAAATCATCATTGGTAATTTCTCCAGTAATTTCTCCAAAGTGGTATAAGGCTTGTCTAATATCAATAGCTAATAAATCGCCTGATAAACCAGACT
>Ga0213868_10003154_pt1 | contig 15496 bp, 11 predicted proteins | sample PICome_9_FD_160087 | JGI IMG/M metagenome (GOLD analysis project Ga0213868, IMG submission 160087) | Coastal seawater microbial communities near Pivers Island, North Carolina, United States - PICO127 | ecosystem: Environmental > Aquatic > Marine > Coastal | place: USA: North Carolina...
CCAGGTTTGCCAGCACATGGCGGAAGTCTCACGGCTAATCGAACTACTTAAACCGAGACTGGAAAAGCTGGCCTTTAAGACCGTTCTCGCACCCGCTATGGGAGGACTCGTGGTGGGGCAGGAAGTTGCGCGGCAATTTAACGCCCGTTACGTTTTCGTGGAGAAGGAGAACGACCGCCTTGTACTTAGGCGAGGTTTCAAAATCGAGCCAGACGAGCCCATCCTCATCGTTGAGGACGTCATTACTCGCGGCGGGAGGGCTCAGGAGGCTGTGGATATCGTCAGATCAAATGGTGGAAAGGTTGCTGGAATCGCCGTTCTGGTCGATCGCAGCGAAGGGAAAGCAAATTTTGACTGCCCGCTCGTCTCCCTTCTCGAGATGAGCTTTCCGACCTACGATCCCGATGAACTCCCTGAACATCTGCAATCGGTCCCTGCTATCAAGCCAGGAAGCTAAGAGGCAAAACATCTAGCTGAGCGTCATCCACTCACCGCCGGCGTTAAACGAATTCCGGGCGGCGTCGGTGAATTTCATATAGTTCAATCCATCTGTGAAGTTTGTGAGCGATACCGGATTTCCGTCCCGTATGCTTCCAATGAAATCGGCCTCTACGTTCCAATCGGCAACGTCCTCTTCTTGCGGTTCAACGATCTGCTCTTCTTCACCTATTAGCGAGCGGTAGAGCGTACCGGTTTTCAAATCCAACCTAATCGTACCCTTGGCTCCACTGATGGCGTACTCGTCTCTTCCACTTCCCAATTCAACACCACTCATAATACCGGTTAAATGAAGTCCATCGCCGTAATCCGCGACGAATGTTAGGCTTTCTGGAATTTCTACCGCTCTGGGTCCACCTGCTTCGGCATTGTCACGTTTCTTTGAGAAAATACATCCGTGCGACCACACTCGACTTGGGTTTCTTTGGATCCAGCGTTGCACGACCTCATAGTAAATCCCTAACATCATTGTATTGTTGCCACTGTATTCAATATTCTGGCGCCAATTCATAGGATCCCGCTCATTGGCGTTCATGGGCAAAGTCTTGATTACACTGATTTCCCGAAGATCACCCAGTTCGCCAGATTCGAGGATTTTCTTAATGGTCTGATCCCACTTAAGCGTAAAGGGAGAAGGCACGATCTGAGCAACGAGATCAGGGTGAGACAACGAGGCTTTCAGCATTTCTTCTGCCTCTTTTTCATTCATTGCCATTCGAGCCTCCGTTAGCACATGTTTGCCCGCTTCTAAGGCAGCGATCGTTATTGGAGCATGCAGGTAGGGCCATGTGCCAATGCAAATCGCGTCAATCGAATCGTCTGCTACGACTTCCTGCCAGCTACTTGCAATTCGACCAATTCCAAACTCGTCCGCCGCTTTGCACGACGATGCTTCGGAGCGATTGCATACCACATCGACACTAACGCCTTCAATCGCTTGTAGGCCAGGAATGTGTTTTAGCTTCGTATTGGTTCCAGCACCGATGACGCCGATTCGGATGTTTTCTGATATCGCCATATTGCTTAATGAGCTTCTAGTTACCCGAAGCATTAGCAATCCTAGAATGATAGAGACTTCGATCTATGCGATCGCCGTATTCCTTCTTCAGCATTTCCCATACTCGATCTCGATTTCTGTACTGGTCCGATAGATACGGTTTTAGTTTTTGTTCAAAGAAATCACGAAACAGCCAAGAGAGCTCAATTTTCCATCCTTCCTCATTGATGAAGCGTAAACTCAAACCGGTCGGTGATCCTAGACGAAGCAGTTGCCCAGCCATTATGCCATTAATAAAATCCACTTCCCCTAAGGCCGTTTTGAAGAATAATTCGTCTAGAGCCTCTCTCAGATATCCACTGATGGCATGGTTCTGATTTCCCGATTCAAGAGCCTCGTTCCAGTCTTGCCAATCCGTGAGTGACCAAGAGTCAAGGTGCATTCGCAAGACCAGAATCAAGTACCGATCAAAGGGAGTCAGTTTTTTCAACGATTTTTCGTCTCCACGGACAATCCAGGGTTGAAGGCCCTGAAAATACTGAACCGAGTTTGGACTGGCGAAGCTGTCAAGTTGGTTTAGTTCCCCTTTTTCAAGGACGGATTTAAACGCGGCGAAAACGTCATGAGGAGACTCTTCCGGACGGGAACACCCAAACGACAGGAGCATAAGGCCTCCAATAATCAGTGCGGAAACCGGTCTTGAAATCGAACAAATGCGCTCAAGGTCCATCGCAAAATATTGTAATGCAATCTACTTCCTAATGAGTCTCTCGCCAGTCGATCAATTCAATCTGTAAGACCTTTTGATTGCCGAAGGAATTCCAGGCTAGGCGATAGGCAATATCAACCGGCTTATTCACAACTGGAACTCGGTGGGCCATCTTCCAAGCGACCCCCTGTATGACTCGGCCTCGTTTATCGGATAAGTAAAATCTAAAGTGCTTCTCTTTGAAAACTTTAGGTTTCTGTTGAAAAACGACCCGCTTTGTCGCGAAAATGGGTTCCGGATTCTCCTGACCAAACGGCTGTAAAAGAGAAATCTCGTCCATAAAATCTGGCGATGCCTCCTCGAGTTTAAGATAGGTGGAAAGCTTAACCGTCTTTTCGTAAGTATGGGTTTCGGTAAACTTCTTGACGGACTGATCGAAAAACGTCCGCAAATCCTCCACACGTTCAATCAGCACGCTCACGCCGATTGCCATGGGGTGCCCTCCCCAGCTTTCCAGATTGTCGGAAAAGTCCTCGAGCACCTCCACCAAATTGACTCCCTCCACACTACGTCCGGACCCCTTTGCAAATTCACCATCCTTTCCAAGCACGATACAAGGCCGGTCATAGGCCCGTGAAAGGCGACTGGCAACGATACCCACAACCCCTGGATGCCAGTCATCCCCATAAACCACAATACCATGACTCTCGGACTGATGCGACTCAACTTGCCTCATAGCCTCTTCTACTATATGCCTTTCAATCTTTTGACGCTCTCGGTTGAACGAGTCCAACTTCAAAGATGTCTCCATGCAATAGGAGGCGTCATCGCTTAACAAAAGCTCCACTGCCAAAGCCGCGTCCGCCAGTCGTCCACTCGCATTGATGCGGGGTCCAAGCTTAAAAGATATGTCAACCGGTCTCACTCCATGACGGGCCGTCATTCCAGATACATTCATCAGACTGCTCAGACCCTTTCGTTTGGTCTGAGAAAGCGCTTTCAGACCGATGCGTGTAAATATCCGGTTCTCGTTAGTCAGCGGTACGAGATCGGCGATCGTCCCCATGCATACAAAGTCGAGATAGTCTTTCAATGTAATCTCAAACGCACGCGCCTCTTGGCGTTCCCGCTTTAATTTCAGAATTCCATGAGCAAGTTTAAAGACCAAACCGACCGTACAGAAGTTCAAAGTTTGACATTCCTCCTCTCCAAATACGTGCGGATTGACAAGCAATACCCCTTCCGGCAGAGGAGCCTTTGTCTGGTGGTGATCCACGATAAGCAAATCGCATCCGCAAGACAAAATGTACTGGGCCTCTTCAAAAGAGTTTGTGCCGCAGTCCAGAGCAATAAACAGATCCGCTTTGTCCCCGCAGTCTAGGGCCCTTTCTGCTGCCTTGCGACTTAGCCCATACCCTTCTTCGCTACGAAGTGGAACAATGAATTTCGGGTACGTATTAAACTTTTGGAGTATATCCACAAGTAATGCGGTACTTGTGACACCGTCGACATCGTAGTCTCCACAAATTACGATTCGCTGACCTTGGTCAATCGCTTGGCAAACGCGATGAGCCGCCTTTTCAAGGTTGGCTATTTCGAACGGGTTGGATATTTCACTCAGGCGCGGGTAAAGGAATCGCCTGGCTTCGTCGCTGTCCTCAAATCCAGCCTTCGCCACAAGCTCTGCGGCTGAAGGACTGATACTGAGCTGTCTGCGTAACGTCCCAACTAAAGATGCAGAAGATGGATTGTATTCCCAACGAGCCAAGACAGTTATCAACTGCCCTCCTTGACTTCTTTGGCCCCAGCCTGCCACTCGTATTCGGGTGCAATATCGTGGCTCTTCTCGACGCTGCGGCGATCACCTTTGTGCCACCAGTAAAACACTGGGCTAGCGATGAATATCGACGAGAAGGTTCCCGTCAAAATGCCGATCGTGAATGTGAAGGCGATGTCGCTCACCACTCCAGTCCCAAAAACGTACAAGGAAACCGCTGCTAGCAATGTCGTGAAACTGGTTAGCAAAGAGCGTGAGAGAACCGCGTTCAAAGCGGAGTTCACAATGTCGCGCAACTTAGCGGTTGGCTTTAGCTGTAGCTCTTCGCGTATCCGGTCAAAAACGACAATGGTATCATTAAGCGAATAACCGACAATCAGAAGAATGGCCGCAATCATGGGAGCCGTAAATTGGTGACCTGGAACCATGACAAATACGCCAACCGTCAAAAGGATGTCGTGTATCGTCGCCACAATCGCCCCTACCCCATAGCCGATTTCAAACCTAACCGCGATATACAGTAGAATGAGACCTAAGGAAATCCCGATCGCGAACATGGCATTCTTCTGAATTTCCTTGCCGATGGACGGCCCGATTTCATTCGTGCCGACTGCTTCGAAATTGGCTTGCGGAAAGGCGGCCTCCAGTGCGGCCAAGACCTTAGGGCTTTCCTCGAAAGGCGTCTGCAGCTTCAGCACTTCCACACCTCCGCCAAGCGGTGTTACGTACTGAGGAGTAACTTCACCAAGCTCCTGCTCAACAACGATCCGGTTTATCTCCGATTCGTCTATTTTGGACTCGTATGCGAGTGAAACTTCGTCACCCCCGGTAAAGTCGATACCGAAAATGGTGTCCCATTTTGTATAAATTCCGGCAACGCCAATCAGGACAACGCACCAAGAAATCGCAAACGCGGGTTTGCGAAAATTCAAGAAGGGAACCTTCGGATTTCTAACGATGGAAAGCATCTTAAACTTCTTCATCAAATTTGTCTCAATGAGAAGCTCCAGTAATAAGCGATTCACGACCAAGGCACAGAACATGGTCGTAACGACACCAATCGCCAAAGTCAGACCGAATCCCTTAACCGGCCCGGTTCCGTAGACGAACATTACGATGGATACGAGAAACGTCGTTACGTTGGCATCAAAGATCGTCGAAAACACCTTTTCAAATCCGCCCAAGAGCGATGACTTGAGTGTTTTACCGGTTCTCAGTTCCTCTCGAATTCGTTCGAATATGAGAATGTTGGCATCGACCGCCATACCAATGGTCAGGATCACCCCTGCAATTCCAGGCAATGTTAGGGTCGCTCCAACACTGGCAAGTGCTCCCAAAACGATCCCTAAATTGAGAACGACGGTAATCAGAGCCACCACACCACCCACCATGTAGTATACGGTCATGAATGCAGCGACCAGAGTTACACCCCAAGTTGCGGCTCGCTTTCCAGATGAGATCGACTCCTTTGCGAGGGTCGGTCCCACTTCGTAGAGTTCGGCCACTTCGAGTTTAAACTCGAGCGGATTGTTGAGCACATTGGCCAGATCGATGGCCTGTCGCTGCGTGAAACTTCCTGAAATCGATGCCCGCCCCCCTAGAATAGGCTCGTTGACATTCGGCGCTGAGTACAGCTTTCCATCTAAAACGATCGCCAAGCGGCCTTGGCCCGCCAGCTTTGTGGTTATTTCCCCAAATCGCTTTGCCCCTTCGCTACTAAAGCTCAGCGAGATCTCGTATCCGCCGACTGAATTCTGAACTGGATTGGCACTATCGACATATTTACCAGTGAGGGCGGGATATCGGCTTACATAAAGATCCTCCTCAACAAACTGGTCGCCGGATTCCCGCGACAAGGTCATCACTTGGTAGCCGTAGGGTTCGGGTTGAATACCAGGCCTGTCGGTCAGGTGCACTTCGCGGAAGTCCAGTAGAGCTGGCCGTTTGATCTCTTCTAGGATTTCAGGGTTGTCCTTGATGCTGATTCCGGCCAACTGGACCTCAATCCGGTCGTCGCCGACGAGGCGGACAATCGGTTCGGATACGCCGTACAAGTTCACACGGCTCTGCATTATCTCGATGGCCTTGGAAAGTTTCTCGTCTCTCTCAATCTTCTCGATGCCCGCCAAAGCGGCCGGGTCGACTTGAAGCGTCATCGCCACACCACCGGCAAGGTCGAGTCCTTTTCGAAGGTTGGCCTTCGAAACCTTCAACAAGGCGTTCAGCAAAATTCCGTTTCGCTTTTCGATGTTCCTTAGGGAAGGCTCGAGCGAGATCTGAGGAAAGTACTGCGACAGATCAATACGCTCATCGTTACTGATCTTTTTCAGAGCCATGTAGACGCTGACCATCTGATCATCCGTTCGGGTCAATGCCCGAGAACGGTCGAGAATCTGATGAAACTCTTCGCTTTCAGAAGCCGTGCGCAAGTACTCACCAAAGTCCTGGTCCTCCCAAGGGACCAGATAAGAGAGGGAGATGGCGACGATGACGATGGTCGCGATAAGTTTCCAAAGGTGCTTTCCAGACATGATTCGAAAGTTTGATTTCCTAATAAACGAAAAAGCCGCCAAAAGGGGCGGCCGCTACTGAATGCGTGTAAGGCTAGGAAGACTCTGATTCGCTAGAGAGAACCGTGGCAACGGAAGATTTGGTGATCTCAATTTTCGTGCCTTCCGCTACGCGAAGGACGAAACGATCGTCCTTTACGTTGGTGATGGTCCCATACACTCCACCTGAAGTAACGACATCAGCTCCTGAAGTGAGCTCAGTGATCATTTTCTGATGCTGCTTTTGCTTTTTTCGCTGGGGAGCGATGATAAGGAAGTACATGGCTGCGAACATGAGAAGAATGGGCCACATTCCAGTAAGCGGGTTCGGGCCACCATTTGGGGCTGCCTGAGCGATAATTTGTGTTATAAGATCCATCTGTTGAGACGTAAAAGTTTGCTTTGAACGGTTTCTTGAAAAATGAAGTTCGCTACTCAATCCAGCCGCATTTCAAAAAGCAAGCGCAGAAGAAAGGGGCTGAAACAAAACCAAGCCTAAACTTCATACCCTCAAAGCGCCCAAGCTCTCTAATTTCGACCGTTGTGAACCCTTCCCATTCAAAACGCTGGACTGTCGCCGATTCGAGAGACCTCTATGGTTTCAACCGTTGGGGCAAACCTTACTATGGCATCGACTCGGACGGGTGCCTCTGTGTCAACCCAGCCGGCGACGAACGGTCGGTACGGATCATCGACGTCGTCAAGGAAGCCGCTTCCAAAGGACTGCGGACTCCAATCGTCATTAGATTCCAAGATCTGTTAAGACAGCGGGTCGAGCGCCTCAACCAAGCCTTTCAGAGGTCTATCGAGGAGGAAGGGTACGATGGGAAGTACCAAGGCGTCTTCCCAATCAAGGTCAATCAGCTTAGGGAGGTAATCGAGGAGATTCAAGCCGCAGGAAGACCCTTCGACTACGGACTCGAATGTGGAAGCAAGCCAGAGCTGCTCATCGGACTGGCAATGCACGAAAACAACGATGCCCTTCTGATCTGCAATGGCTACAAGGACGACGAGTATATCCGCCTCGCCCTTTATGGGAAAAAAATTGGCAAGAAGGTGATGATTGTTGCGGAACAATTGTCCGAGCTCAAGGCGATCATCAACATCAGCCAGGAACTCGATATTGTCCCCACTCTTGGATTTCGGGCCAAACTCTACGCTCGCGGTGAAGGGAAGTGGGCCCTGTCGACGGGCGACAATGCCAAATTCGGTCTCAGCACGATGGAGATGATGAAGGGGGCCGAACTGCTGAAGGCTGCCGGTATGACGGAGGTACTCAGGCTACTCCACTTCCACATTGGTTCTCAGGTTCCGAATATCATAACTCTGAAAAATGCTGTCATTGAAGGGGCTCGCTTTTATTGCCAGCTGAAGAAGCTTGGCTTCCCGATGGGATACTTGGACGTCGGTGGCGGATTGGGCATCGACTACGACGGCTCGTGCACTAACTACGAAAGCTCAACTAATTACAATATAGATGAGTATACCCGTGATGTCGTCTTCAGCATAAAGCAGATTTGTGACGCTAGCGATGTCCCCTGCCCTGATATCGTTTCGGAAAGCGGTCGAGCGATTACCGCCCCACATAGCATCCTTGTAACCCAAGTTGTAGACACCATCTCCAAGAAGGAAAGTATTCTCAGCGTAACAAGAGAGGACATCAAAGACCCAGTAGTGCAGGATTTGTACGAAATGGCAAATGGCCGAGTACGGTATGGCCGCTTAGAAAAGTTTCATGACGCGATTCAAAAGAAGGAGGAGGCGTATTCGCTATTTAATCACGGATATCTCGACTTGCAGGGTCGTGCCCAGGCTGAGTCACTTTTCTGGCAAATCTGCCAGAAACTTGAGAAAAGTACGGGGAAAGGATACATTCCTGAAGAACTGGTCGAATTGAAGCAGCTCTTGGCCGACCAGTACATTTGCAATTTTTCCGTTTTCCAATCACTCCTTGACCACTGGGCCTTGGATCAGTTGTTTCCAGTGGCTCCGTTGACCCGACTCAAAGAGCGTCCATCCGTGAATGCCATTCTCGTAGACATCACTTGCGACAGCGACGGGAAGGTCTCCAAATTCATAGACCTTGAGGACGAAAAAGAATATCTACCGCTACATCCCGTCAAAAAAAACGAGCCCTACTTTCTCAGCTTTTTTCTGATCGGAGCTTACCAGGACATAATGGGTGACAATCACAATCTGTTTGGCCGCGTTAACGAGGCACACGTATTTCTGGAAGAAGATGAAGACGACGGCTTTTTCATTGAGGACACAATCAAGGGTGACCGCGTTAAAGATGTGCTCGAAGGCGTCCAGTTCAAATCCGACATGCTTTGTCGACTGATGAAAAAGCATATCGAAAAGGCTACAAAAAGTGATCTCGTAAAACCGAGACAAGGGGTCAAGTTCATGGAGATGTACGAGAACAGCATGCAGAAAAAGACCTACATGGAATTGTCAGAGGAACCCAAAAAGAAGAAGTTGCAGAAAAAGCGAACCGGGAGCTAACCGGTTACCGCTCCTAAAATCTAGACACCGTGGAACTTGAAAACAATATCGTATTCTTCGATGGAGAGTGTGGGTTATGCGACACGAGCGTTCGAGGGATCATGGCGATCGACGACGCAAAGGCGATCCGGTTTGCCCCCCTCCAGGGCAAAACCGCTGCGAGACTGTTGCCAAAGGATCTCCGTCTTGAAGAGAACCTGAAAACGATTGTCTACCTAGCGCCGGACAACGAGCGGTACTTGAAATCCGATGCCGTGATTGAAATTCTGAGTCAAGTTGGTGGTTTCTGGAAAGCGTGTAGAATTGGGAAGCTAATCCCGACTGAATTCCGGGATTGGTTCTACGATCGTATCGCTGAAAGACGGCGGTCACTTATTTCGAAAGCGTCCTGCCCTATTCCAAATGCCGACCAACGGGCCCGTCTTCTGCCCTAGAATCTGGGAGGACGATCCAAGCCGCGACGGGAATTAGTTACATCAAAAGCGTTTCAATTGCTCGCTTGCCTTTCATTTTCCAACCGTCATAAGAGGCAGGCTTTTAACTCGGGACATACCGAAAATTCAAAAAATTAATCATGACGACTGACATCATTGATATTAACGCCCGCGAAATCATCGATTCTCGCGGCAATCCCACCGTCGAAGTTGACGTCATACTCGCTTCAGGAATCGTTGGCCGCGCCGCGGTCCCTTCCGGAGCCAGTCCAGCCGAGAATGAAGCCCTCGAGCTTCGCGACGGAGCGTTACCAGTAAAACAAGCCCCAAAGGGCGCGAAGAATCGCTATCTGGGCAAGGGCGTGCTTAAGGCAGTCTCAAATATCCATGACAAGATTCTTCCTGAGATCGTAGGCATCGACGCCTGCGATCAAGTATCCGTTGACGGAGCGATGCTAGCTCTCGATGGCACCAAAAACAAAGCAAAGCTCGGAGCAAATGCCATTTTAGGTGTTTCCCTCGCTACAGCTAAGGCCGCTGCTCAAGCTTCAGGTCTGGAACTTTACAAGTACCTCGGTGGGCCCAACGCGAAGATTCTTCCCGTACCAATGATGAATATCCTGAACGGCGGCGCTCACTCCGACGCTCCGATCGACATTCAGGAATTCATGATCATGCCCAAGGGAGCGAGCAGCTTCCGGGAAGCCCTGCGTATGGGAGCGGAAATTTTCCATGCGCTTAAAGGTGTCCTCAAGGCAAAGGGACTGTCAACGGCCGTGGGTGACGAGGGCGGATTCGCCCCGGCACTAGACTCCAACGAACATGCTCTAGAAGTGATCGCTGCAGCGACTAAGAAAGCTGGATACAAACTGGGCAAAGACATCTTTATCGCTTTGGATGTGGCCGCTAGCGAATTCTACAAGAAAAAGAAGTACGTATTCGACAAGTCTGACGGATCCAAGAAGAGCAGTACCGAGATGGTAGCCTTTTTAAAGGACCTGGACGATCGCTTTCCTATTATTTCAATCGAGGACGGATTGGACGAGAGCGACTGGAAAGGCTGGAAACACCTAACCGATGAAATGGGTGCCACGACTCAGCTCGTAGGAGATGACCTTTTCGTTACGAATACTGAGTTCCTCAAAAAGGGAATCGATCTCGGGGTGGCCAACTCAATTTTGGTAAAGGTGAATCAAATCGGTTCCTTGACCGAAACTTTGGACGCGATCGAAATGGCCAAGGAAGCTTCCTATACTTCAGTCATTTCCCACCGTTCGGGCGAAACAGAAGACACCACCATCGCGGATATCGCAGTGGCAACCAATGCCGGCCAAATCAAAACCGGCTCCCTTTGCCGCAGCGACCGAGTCGCAAAGTACAATCAACTTCTTCGCATCGAAGAGGAGCTGGGTCCAAATGCGGTTTACGGCGGCAAGCTGTAAGACTCGCGGACTACTCTATTTCGAAGCTCGCAGTATCATTACTGCGAGCTTTTTTAATTCCCTCGGGCCAGCGCTGGCAAAGCATCGCTTCGTTCCAACCGCTCGGTATCGTTCGAATATTAGCCCTACTACATTTAGTTTTTCGTCGGCCAAAACCGTATAGCAAATGCTCATTATATTCGATGTAGACGGAACCCTTATCGGTGGTGAAGAATATGATTGGAAATCCTTCAACGCCGCCTTTACCGAAATAACAGGGAAAACCTTCTCGGTTGAATTTTGGAAAACGCTCGACGAAGTGACCGCCTCCGCAATCGTGCACGAAGGCTTGTCTGAGTTAGACATCGAGGAGCGGACTCGTCTTGAAGAGCTAGTTAAGAACCGTTGCCTCGAAAATCTGAAAGTCGAAAGACAGAGAACCCCCGACGCGTTTTTCAGCACGATTGAAACCAGGGACCTTTTGGAGTATCTTAAGGATCACCACGAATATGACATAGCGATCGCTACCGGTGATTGGCATGACACGATTCGATACAAATTGGAAGTAGCGGGCATCGATTTGGCGCGCTTTATTCACGCAACCTCATCGGATGCGCCCATTCGGTCAGAAATCATTTCCATCGCGGCGGAACGCTCTAACCGGCCTTTGGAAGACGTCGTTTACGTGGGCGACGGCACCTGGGATATCCGGGCCTGCAGAACCTTGGGCATTCCCTTTATTGGAACCGGAAGCCGAATCGAGGCACTCGAAAGCGAAGGAGCCACCTGGATACTACCCCAGATTCGAAAGGAACCGTTTCTTGAAATTCTATCGGAAATCCAAAACGGAAGTCGCTAGGCACTTAAGATTTCCCATGTTTCTGAATTCAATCACATGAACAAATTGGGAACGATCGCTGAGACGATCAGTACCTCAATTAGTCCAATAACGCCCATAAACGCCAGCAAGGCTGACCAGGTCCGCAGCGTTTCCTTTTCAGTGAAACCGCTGAGCTTGCAAACTATCCAGAATCCACTGTCGTTCATCCAGGATCCTACTTGAGACCCAAAGGCGATGGCAGCAAAAAGATAAATGGGGCTGTAGCCGAGATCGACTCCGCTGCCAATGATCGCTGCAACGATTCCTGAGGTCGTAATCATGGAGACGGTTCCCGAGCCCTGAGCTACTTTGAGTACGGCTGCGACAACCCAAGAGAGGATGATCAGCGACAACCCTGTATCCTTGGAAGCCATACTAATCGTGTCGCCTACTCCTGCATGGCGAATCATGGCCCCAAACGCCCCACCGGCCGAGGTGATAAGAATGATCGTTCCCGCAGTTCCCAGCGGACCTTCCATCACATGTCCCAACGCCTTAATACTTACGCCCTTTTGCTTCGCGAGCGTATACAGAGCGATTAGAGTCCCAATAAACATGGCGACGTTCTTGTTTCCAAGAACCTCCATCGCATTGTAAAAGGATCCTTCCGTGGTCCAAATCGCCAAAAAGGATGTGAAGGCGATGAGGAATACCGGAAGTGCTACTGGCAACATAGATACGAGAAAAGAAGGGAGCTCGTTATCCTTTTTGGACACTATGGCCTCAATATCGGCAATTTTAATGCCAGGACTTTCGCGAAACTGGATATTCATTCGGCCATCAAGCCACTTCCCTAAATAGAGCCCTGCGAAGGCCGGAATGAGCCCCAAACCAATCCCCGCGATGATTGTGAATCCAAGATTCAGGTTCAATGTTTCCACCATTACCAGAGGACCTGGCGTCGGCGGTACTAATCCATGCGTGATCGCCCCACCACTGCACATCGCCATGACAAAATAAAGGTAGTGCTTTCCTAAACGGAAGGCGAGCGCCTGGGCCAAGGGAATGAGGAGAAAAAATACTGTGTCGAAAAATACCGGTATAGACAGAAAGAAGGAGCATAAAACCAGCGCCACGCCTGCTCGTTTCTCACCCAGCGTTCTAACCATTCCGCGAACGATCCTGTCAGCCGCGCCACTTTCCATCAGGCAGACCCCAATAATCGCCGCTAAAGCGATTACCCAAGCGATCTTCCCCGCAGTTGAACCAAACTCAGTCATCGACAATCCAATCGCGGTTACGATATGATTGGCTCCTTCGCCTCCTGGAAGACTTGATGAGAGAGCGCCGACCAGCACTGCTGCCAATATCAGCGAAATAAACGCATGTATGCGAAACACTGCGATAGCTACGACGACGAAAAGTATTCCAAGAGCCAATACAGTGAATGGCCAGTAGGATCCAGAAGCTTCCGTTTGAGCGAGAAGATGCAAATGCATAGAGAGTAGGTATTGAATTTGGGGTTAATAGGAACTATTTCATTTCAGGAACGACCGGCCACGATCGTGAACACCAAGCGCTTATCGGCAACAAAAATGTGCCAAAAAAAAGCCCAATCGAGTGTTCAATAAGACTCAAAGATGACGGAGGGAGGTAGGACTGACTATCCCCAGTTAGCCGCATTGGGACGTCCTTTTTTCGACTACTTAAGAATAAGCAGCCCTGCCTCACACTAGAAACATTCTAAGCGAAACAAACGATAAAGCACCCCCAGTGCGAGCCCGAGTTGACTAGCAGCGAGGAATCGCCAAGTGCCCAATCAATAGATTCTTGCGCCTATTCTCCCAGTGCTTCTTCAATCACAGGACCAATAACGCTTGCCCACAGAGCGTTTCCCTTGTCGCTTAGATGCAGCCCATCCGTGGCAAACAAACTTTCGTCTGGTGGCGATCCCGTAGTCAGCATCGGCGTAGCGATATCCGCGTAGTAAAGATCCTTTCTATTGGCCGCCATCGCCTGGACCTCTTGGTTCACATATTCCATTTTAGTCCAAAGACTCGCCCGCTTGATACTGGGTTTAATGGGGATGTGCACGATCTTCGTTCCCGGCAGCTTGCCTCTTACCCGTTTCGCAAACGTTTGGAAATCTTTAACGACTTGTTCCTTCGCCTTGCCCGCTCCGATATCGTTGTCTCCTTCGTAGAGCACGATGACCTTCGGCTTGTAAGGTAAAACGATGCGATCAAAAAAATAGATACAATCCGATGTTTGCGAGCCGCCAAATCCCCGGTTGATGGAATCGATCTCCGGAAACGCTTTTGCCGTATCCCAGCGGCGAATCGATGAGCTTCCAAGAAACAGGACTTTGCCCGGTTCGGGCATGGAAACCTTGTCTGCCGCTTCAAACGCGGCAATGGCATCGTCAAAGCGATGCGGATCCGCCACTACTTCATCCGCGAAAGCGGCCGGAAACAAACCTGTAAGCAAAATTAAAGCACCAAAAAACACTTTTGCGAAAAGAAGGAAGTAATTAATACCAAGAGCTACCATAATCTTATTTTGTTAATAGTTAATGACCTTCGCGTCAACTCAGCGACGAAAATTCTCATCGCTATTGAAACATGACAACCATTGAACATTCCTCAGTAAAGATTGCAGGGCAACATCGGGATTGTGAATATCGGCTGAAATCGAACATTGCCAAAGGCAGGTGAATCAAGCAACAACTGGAATATAAACGAGCGATATGTCTACAATCTCCTTGAGAGTAGAATAATTAACCCCCTTCTGCTTTATTGGCGTACTCCCTCAATTATATTCATCAGCTATTTCATCAGAAATTAATGAAAAATGCTGGAGAAATATTAGTCGCGAGACACTCAAATCTCATGAAATTTTCACTAAAAAAAGCCAAACGGCCTAATCCAGTTTTATCAGTTGCAACCGTAATTTTTTCATTCGTCCTGTGGGGATGCAGTAAAACTGAGCCACCTAAACAAGACATAGATTTCATGTCTTTCAATATTAGATACGGAACAGCCGACGATGGTGAAAACCACTGGAACAAACGCAAACCGCTCGTATTCGATGTATTCACCGATCACGCTCCTGATGTGGTAGGCTTGCAGGAAGCCCTCGATTTCCAGATCGAAGAGATACTTGAGAAGCATCCTCAATTCGCATCTGTCGGCATCGGCCGCGAACCTGAAGGCCAAGGCGAACACTGTGCTATCCTCTACTTAAAAGATACATTCGAAATCTTGGAGCAGGATACCTTTTGGCTTTCGGATACACCCGAAACGCCCTCAAGCAGCTGGGGAAACAAACTCTTTCGCATATACACTTACGCACGAATAGAAAACCGCACCAACGGATCTCGATTCTACATTTTCAACACCCATTTTGACCACAGATCGGAGAGTGCCCGCGAAGAAAGTGCCCGCTTCCTGGTCGAACGTATCGCCAACCGCAAGCACCCAGAGGATCCCTACATCCTGATGGGCGATTTTAATGCCGGCGAAGACCAGACTCCGATCCTCACTCTCCTCGGAAAAAACAACGCGTCGCCACACTCCAACGAGGCTCCTTTGGTCGACACCTTTCGCGTGCTCCACCCGGACGCGGTAGACGTGGGAACCGGAACCAAGTGGATCGGAAAAGTAGACGGGAACAAGATCGACTACGTGTTCGCCGCACCCACCACCGAAGTACAAAAGGCGGAAATCATTCACGATAACGACAACGGCCGCTACCCCTCAGACCACTACCCCGTAAAAGCTAAAGTCC
>Ga0213868_10003155_pt1 | contig 15491 bp, 13 predicted proteins | sample PICome_9_FD_160087 | JGI IMG/M metagenome (GOLD analysis project Ga0213868, IMG submission 160087) | Coastal seawater microbial communities near Pivers Island, North Carolina, United States - PICO127 | ecosystem: Environmental > Aquatic > Marine > Coastal | place: USA: North Carolina...
GCTCCTGTTAAAGCTGCTGCAGATGGTACCGTTATTTTTTCAGGATGGACACCAAACACAGGCAATGTTATTATCCTAAAGCATATCAACAACACCATTACTGCCTACAAACACAACGCCTCACTGAGCAAAAACCAAGGAGATATTGTTAAGGGAGGTGAGGTTATTGCCAAAGTGGGCAATACCGGAGAATTAACCACAGGGCCTCACCTACACTTTGAGCTTTGGCGAGAAGGGTATCCCGTTAATCCGCAAGACTTTATTGATTTTGATTAAACTAAAAACAACCCCCTCGTGTCACTAAAATCTATAGCAGCTTTATTATTCGCAAAACATGCAACAAGGCAAATCAATAAATGGGCCTCTACCCCTGTCCAAACTCAAGAGCGCGTCTTTAAGCGATTAATAAATACTGCAAAAAATACATCCTTTGGAAAAGATCATGAGTTTGACACCATATCCTCTCACCAGGAGTTTGTTAAAAAAGTGCCTATCAGAGACTACGAGGGATTAAAAAGTTATGTAGATCGTGTTGTGGCTGGAGAACTCGATATACTCTGGCCTGGCAAACCGCTGTATTTTGCCAAGACCTCTGGTACCACCTCTGGAGCAAAATACATTCCATTGACCAAAGAGTCAATGCCTACACATATCAAGGCAGCTAGAAATGCTATTTTATGCTATATCAATCAAACAAAAAAGGCCTCGTTTGTAGATGGTAAAATGATTTTTTTACAAGGAAGTCCAGAAATGACAACCCAAAACGGAATTGGTCTAGGAAGGCTCTCAGGTATTGTAGCTCATTATGTGCCTAAGTATCTTTTAAAGAATAGACTTCCCTCCTGGCAAACCAATTGCATTGAAGATTGGGAGACAAAGGTAGATGCCATAGTCAGGGAAACAAAAGAAGAGAATATGACGGTAATAAGTGGGATTCCACCATGGGTGCAAATGTATTTTGAAAAACTAACACTGGCTACTGGTAAAAAAACAGGAGATCTCTTTAAAAACTTTGAACTATTTATATACGGAGGTGTAAACTTTGAACCTTATCGCGCAAAATTTGAGGCTCTAATTGGTAGAAAAGTACCGAGTATAGAACTATTCCCCGCAAGTGAGGGATTTTTTGCCTTCCAAGATAGCCAACAGGACAAAGGAATGCTTTTGCAGTTAGATGGTGGTATATTTTATGAGTTCATAGTTGCTGATGATTTTTTTAAAGAAAACCCAAAAAGGTATACCATATCACAAGTTGAGCTTGGAGTTAACTATGTGCTTATAATTTCAACTAGCGCAGGATTGTGGGGCTATAATATTGGAGATACCGTAGAGTTTACATCACTTAAGCCCTTCCGTGTAATAGTTACAGGACGAATCAAACATTATATATCTGCCTTTGGCGAACATGTGATTGCCAAAGAAGTGGAAACAGCAATGAAACAAGCCATGGACAGCTTTGGCTTTTCAATATCAGAATTTACTGTTGCGCCGCAAACAGATCCACCATCTGGAGAGCTTGCCTTCCATCAGTGGTTTATAGAGTTTGAAACCCCTGTGGCTAACTTGCCAGAAATAGCTGAAAAAATAGACACGGTATTGCAAAGTCAAAATAGCTATTATAAAGATCTTTTGGACGGCAATATGTTACAGCAACTCAAAATTAGCCCACTAGAGAAAGGAGCATTTCAGGAATATATGAAATCGCAGGGGAAACTCGGAGGGCAAAACAAAGTACCTAGGCTCTCAAATGACAGAAATATTGCTGACAAACTAGCAACATTTATATTAGAAAACCCAACTAAGTAACACCCAAAATTTTAAAATCATATCTATGTGTGTTGGGTGTATTTTTTAGACTAAATACCCGCAAATAGAAGGTTTCCAACCATTACATAATATCTGCAAAAAAGAATATGTTATCTTTGCGGGTATGACAAAATTAAAATCACATACAAGATCTAGGGCTCAAGAAAGTACAGGAGCCATAGAACGATTATACATTACCATGAGGCACCTATTTAACAGGGGGTTCTACAAACCCATGGGCGTCTCAGGAGAATCGCTTCGTGAAGCGCTACTTACCCTAGGTCCAGAAATTTATGGTGCCATTGCTGAGGAGAAATCTGAGCTGCAAGGCCTTTTATACGTAATTGACAGGTTACCCTACGCCATAGAGGAGTGCAGATACATAAACCTCACGAGTGATGAGGGCTACAAAGACTCCCACTTCTTGCCAATTATACCGGCCAAAAGAAGGAGAAATTGTTACCGTATAGACCAAGAGCAAATGAATATTGAGGTCACAAGAGGGCGCTCCGAGATCTACGATATTCTAACCCATCTCACTTTTTTATACATAGAGTCTCACAAAATTATGAGCCAAGTACTTATCAACGATGGCAAGGATGTAAACAGAGACTGGAAAAAACTAGAACAAGCTGTCCTTAAAAAAGGAACACTATCCCAGAAAGAAAAAGAAATTGCCCTTACGCACACGGCAAACTTTCTAGGCAGAACATTTGCCGAGGTAAATGATGTGTACAGTGCTTTTTCTTGTGATCAAAACGAGCACCGTTTTTTAAGTATCATTTACCATTTAGGGAAAGGCGCCATTGATGAAATTGTAAAATCAGAAAAAAAAATCATCACCTTCAGTCCTGTATTAAGAGAGCGTATCGGGCACCATATTCACGGAGAGAGATGGGCCTTTAACATCAAAAAAACTCTTGATCAAAAAGGATTGCTGGAGCGCCCCATTCATATCATTAGTGCAAACATGCATAGTGTGATGAATAGTCTATATGCAGAAAAAGCATTGCCTGTTGATGCAAAAAAAGGCAGGATGCATTTGTATGAGCTATTGAGTGATTCGGCTAATGAAAACCATCGTAAAAAAACTAGTCAATTGGCCACCAAACAAGGGATGACTTTTCTTAAAGATACAAGTGGTACAAATATAGACGTACAAATATTTGACACTTCAAAACTAAAATCATTACCCTATGGCTTACAGCAATCTGAAAGGCAAACAAAAGATGAGCCAGTTATAATTGTTATGGATTATGCCTTTGGTGAACAGGCCTATGAAACTATGGATGAGTTGTTAAAACCCTACACTACAAATACCAAAACACAATTTTTAAACGTTGTATCAATCGGGATTATGGGAAAGGCAGGAATATTGGCAGGAGGAAAAGGTGATATTATGATACCATCAGCACATGTATTTGAGGGTACAGCAGATAATTACCCTTTAGAAAACAAACTCAAGGTATCTGATTTTGAAAATGATGACATTGCTGTTTGTGAGGGAGCCATGATAAGCGTGCTAGGTACATCGCTCCAAAATAGAGATGTATTACAGTTTTTCTTTACCTCAACTTGGAATGTTGTTGGCCTAGAGATGGAAGGGGCCCATTATCAAAAAGCAATACAGGCGGCGTCAACTATAAGAGGAAGCATCAGAAGTGATGTGAAAGTTATGTATGCCTATTATGCCAGTGATAACCCTCTGGAGACTGGAAGCACATTGGCCTCAGGTGGGCTTGGAACCACAGGGGTAAAGCCTACCTATCTGATCACAGAAAAAATGTTGAAATTAATTTTACAATAGCAGTAAAGAATATATGTCAAACAAAGTGTTAATAACCGGTGGGGCAGGGTTTATTGGGTCCAACTATGTAGCATACACCTTAGAGAATACCACAGATGAAATTTTTGTCTTAGACAAACTTACCTATGCAGGAGATTTAAAAAATCTGGAAGCTGCACTAAAACATACAAATGTTCATTTTATCAAGGGTGATATTTGTGATGTTACTCTGGTGACTAAGCTGTTTAAAGAACATGAGTTTGATAGTGTGGTGCACTTTGCTGCAGAGTCTCATGTTGATAATTCTATCACGAATCCAGGAGCGTTTATTGCCACAAACATAACCGGAACTTTTAATCTTTTACAAGAGGCATATAAATCCTGGATGCAGGGACCTAACCGATGTAAAAAAGGCTGTGAAACCAACCGTTTTTTACATGTCTCTACAGATGAGGTTTATGGAACATTAGGCGCCAAAGGCCTGTTCACAGAACAAACCCCCTATGCTCCAAATAGTCCTTACAGCGCCTCTAAAGCCTCTAGTGATTTTATTGTTAGAAGCTATTTTCACACCTATGGAATGGCGGTGGTTACTACCAATTGCTCAAACAACTATGGGCCCAATCAACACAAAGAAAAATTAATCCCTACAATCATAAGAAAAGCCATAGCTGGAGAGCCTATCCCTATTTATGGTGATGGTAAAAATGTGCGAGATTGGCTTTACGTTAGAGATCATTGTGTTGGGATAAAAAAAGCCCTAGATACAGGGATCCCCGGAGAAACCTATAATATCGGTGGAGGTAACGAGCGAGAAAATGTATACATTGCACATGCTATATGTAATATTCTAGATACCCTTCAGCCCAAAGGATTTTCTTATAAAGAACAAATTACCTTTGTTAGTGACAGGCCCGGGCATGATTTTAGGTATGCCATAGATGCCTCTAAAATAGAAAGAGAATTAGGTTGGAGCGCAGATGAAAATTTTGAGAGCGGTATCAGAAAAACAATAGATTGGTATCTAGAAAACAGTGATTGATTATTTTAACCCCCTAAAGAAAACACTTTGAAAGGAATCATACTAGCCGGAGGAAGCGGCACCAGATTACACCCCCTAACCCTTGCCGTTAGCAAGCAGTTAATGCCTGTGTATGACAAGCCTATGATTTATTACCCATTATCTACCCTGATGCTGGCTGGTATTAGAGAGATTTTAATTATTTCTACTCCTGAAGATTTGCCCTTATTTAAAAAACTCTTGGGAGACGGAAAAAAATTGGGTTGTAATTTTCAATACGCCCAACAAGCCAAACCAAATGGCCTTGCAGAGGCCTTTATTATTGGTAAAGATTTTATTGGCCAAGACAAAGTAGCACTCATATTGGGTGATAATATTTTTTACGGCTCTGGACTAAAAGACTTATTGCAAACAAATAATGACCCAAAAGGAGGTATTGTATATGCATACCACGTGCAAGACCCTCAGAGGTATGGAGTTATTTCCTTTGACAATAATGGTAAGGCCTTATCTATCGAAGAAAAACCCAGCCAGCCAAAATCAAATTATGCAGTACCCGGCATCTATTTTTATGACAACTCTGTAGTTAACATAGCTGCTAATATAACTCCAAGTGACCGGGGTGAATTAGAAATTACAGATGTAAATAATGTGTATTTACAACAAGGGAATCTCAGTGTAAGTATCCTAGACAAAGGAACAGCTTGGCTAGATACTGGAACCTTTGCCTCTTTAATGCAGGCCTCCCAATTTGTTGAGGTAATAGAAGAGCGCCAAGGACTTAAAATTGGGGCCATAGAGGAGGCGGCCTACGAAATGGGATATATCTCAAAAAAACAACTACATACACTAGCAGCTCCTTTGCTCAAAAGTGGCTATGGTAAACATTTAATGCAACTGGATTAATTTGAAACTCGAAAAAACCAACTTAGAAGATTGTTTTATTCTCAGCCCAAAGGTGTTTGAGGATCAGCGGGGTACTTTCAGCGAAACCTTTAATACTCAAGATTTCTTAAAACAAACAGGCATCTCCGTAACTTTTGTACAAGACAATGAGTCTATCTCAAAGTACGGAGTTGTCCGTGGTTTACACTTTCAAAAAGGAGCTCATGGACAAACAAAATTAGTTCGAGTTGTGAAAGGAAGAGCCCTAGATGTTGTTGTAGATCTAAGAAAAGGAAGCCCTAGTTTTGGGGAAAGTTTTAGTATTGTGCTTTCTGGGGAAAATAAAAAACAATTGTTTGTGCCCCGTGGATTTGCTCATGGATTTAGCGTGTTAGAGGATAATACCGTATTTGCCTATAAATGTGACAGGTACTATAACAAACAAAGTGAGCAAGGTATTGTTTATAATGACGCAACCTTAAACATAGATTGGCACCTTAGTAGTGATGATATGATCGTTTCACAAAAAGATCTTGAATTACCTACATTTACAAGCCTAAAACTAGAATAAAAAACATAGCCTCAAGTGCTATGAGTAGAAAGATGAAAAAGACAAATTTAATTGTATTTGGTACACGCCCAGAGGCCATAAAAATGGCTCCATTGGTAAAAAAATTTATAGAAAGAGAGGATTTTATAACCAAAGTTTGTGTGACAGCGCAACATCGAGAGATGTTAGATCAGGTCTTAGCATTTTTTGAAATCACGCCAGACTATGACCTTGATGTGATGCGTCCTGATCAAAATCTTTTCACACTTACTGCTTCAATCATTGAAGGAATGAAGCCTGTATTGGATGAAGTACAACCAGATTTTGTATATGTACACGGCGACACAACTACCTCAACAGCAGCCGGTATCGCTGGTTTTTATAGTGGAGCAAAGGTATGTCATGTAGAGGCAGGGCTTAGAACCTATAATCGGCAATATCCCTTCCCTGAAGAATTTAACAGACAACTGACGGGTAAAATTGCAGAGTATCATTTTGCTCCTACACAGGGGTCAAAAAACAATCTTTTAAAAGAAAATACCCAGGAGGAGAACATCCTTGTGAGCGGGAACACTGTAATAGATGCATTGCTTTATGGAGTTGACAAGGTAAATGTTCCAGGCTTTTTTGATCCTGAGATAGAGCAACTGAAAAAGCTGCTAGATTTTAACAAAAAAATTGTTTTGGTCACTGGTCATCGAAGAGAAAATCACGGAGATGGATTGCACAATATCTGTACCGCTTTAAAAACCATTGCAACACGTCATCCAGAGGTGCAAATAGTATATCCAGTTCACTTAAATCCAAACGTAAAAGGCCCCGTTCATAAATTACTTGGAGGTATTGATTCAATATTTTTAGTTCAGCCTTTGGCATATGCCGCATTTATTTGGCTCATGGAAAAAAGTTATTTAATAATCACAGATAGTGGAGGAATACAAGAGGAAGCACCAAGTTTAGGAAAACCAGTGCTTGTTACACGAGATACCACAGAAAGACCAGAGGCAGTGACAGAAGGTACTGTATTACTCGTGGGAACAGAAACGGATAAAATTGTAAATCATGCAGAAAAATTGCTAACAAATACTTCCCTTTACAAGACCATGAGTACTTTACATAACCCCTACGGAGATGGGACAGCCTCGGGGAAAATTATAAATTATATTAAAGCATTATAAATGGAAAAGAAACCAAGTGTTGTTATGGTTGGTTTGGGCTATATTGGACTTCCAACAGCAGCCCTTATAGCCAGTAGAGGGCTAAAGGTAACAGGAGTAGATATTCATCAGCATGTTGTTGACACTATTAACAAGGGTCAAATTCATATTGTTGAGCCTGATTTAGATGGTTTGGTGCACCATGTTGTCCACAAATCTTATCTAAAGGCAACACTTACTCCAGAGCCCGCTGATGTATATTTAATAGCTGTTCCAACTCCCTTTAAAGACAACTTTGTACCAGATGTTTCCTATGTATTGGCAGCGGTATCAAAAATAACACCAACCCTAGAGAAGGGTGCATTAGTTATTTTAGAGTCTACGAGTCCTGTGGGCACCACACAATTAATCGAAAAACAAATCTATAAAGAAAGACCCGAGCTAGAGGGGCATATATTTATTGCTTATTGCCCTGAGAGGGTATTACCTGGCAACATACTTCATGAACTTAAGCATAATGATAGAGCTATAGGGGGTATTAACAGTATATCTACCAAAAAAGCGATCGATTTTTATAAGCATTTTGTGGTAGGGACACTACATCCAACCAATGCAAAAACCGCAGAGATGGTAAAATTAGTTGAAAATGCTTCTAGAGATAACCAAATTGCTTTTGCAAATGAGTTATCAATTATTTGTGACAAAGCAGGTATTAACGTGTGGAATATGATCGCCCTTGCAAACAAGCATCCAAGGGTTCATATTTTAAATCCTGGGACAGGTGTTGGTGGTCATTGTATAGCAGTAGACCCATGGTTTATTGTCTCAGAATTTCCGCAGGAAAGTGGTTTGATTAAAAAATCACGAGAAACTAATAATTATAAAACCCAGTGGGTTTTGGAAAAAATAAAAAACAAAGCACTCGGATTCAAGGTAGAAAATAAAAGAGATGCTGTAATTGCATGTATGGGGCTAGCATTTAAACCAGATATTGATGATTTAAGAGAATCTCCGGCGCTTTTGGTCGCAAAGTCCTTAAAAGAAGCTTCTTTTACTACCTTAAATGTGGAACCAAATTTAAACCAAAGCCAAGCCATAGAAATTACAAAGACATCCCAAGCAATTAACAGCGCTGATATTATTGTCTTTCTTGTGTCTCACTCTGAATTTAAAAGTTTGGAAATACCAAAAGATAAAATTGTATTGGATTTTTGCGGTGTGCATAAGTGAGGTAATCCCCTTTAATAATCTATAGGTGGTATATTAAAACTTCTTTTTATAATTGATAAAAAAGCCATTATGAGTAAGCTATTAATTACAGGATCAAGTGGACAATTAGGACAATGTTTGAAACAGCAGCTAGAAAACACCCCTGACATTTCATGCCATTTTGCAACAAAAGAGGACCTAGATATAACAAATAAGCAGGCTCTTGAAGATTTTTTTGGCCAACACCCTTTTGATTATTGTATCAATACTGCAGCGTATACCAATGTAGAAAAAGCAGAGAGTGATCAAAAAGAGGCTTTTTTAGTAAATGCAGAAGGGGCATATCACCTTGCAAAGGAATGTAAAAAGCACAATGTGGTACTACTGCACCTATCTACAGACTATGTGTTTGACGGCACAAAAAAAACTCCCTATTTAGAACAGGATCAAACAAATCCTTTAAATGTGTATGGAGCTTCAAAATTAAAAGGGGAACAATATATAGCTGATACTTGGAACAAACACTTTATTGTACGCACCTCTTGGCTTTATAGTCTGTATGGACATAATTTTTTAAACTCCATGCTGCAATTTGCTACACAAAAAAAAAACACTAATCATTACTACACAACAAAAGGGAACTCCCACCAATGCAAATGATGTAGCCCAAATATTGATAACTATCATAAAAACAGGGAATACCCGTTATGGAGTATACCATTTTAGTAACCAAGGAGAGGGTACTTGGTATGATTTTGCTAGAGCTATTTTTAAGGCAACAGGAGAAATAGACAGTGTAAACCTTGCAAAAACCAAGCATTACCCTACTTTTGCTAAAAGGCCCAACTATAGCGTGCTAAATTGCAACAAATTAAAAAATACTTTAGACCTTACCTTTACAGATTGGGAAGAGAGTTTAAAACAAATCATTAACAGTAAATAAAAGTATATGTCACAAACAAGCAAGGATGAGATAGACCTAGGATATCTTGTAAATAAGATCCGTGAATTATTTAAAAACATATCGGTAAGTATTTACCATAGCATTCAATTTTGTTTAAAAAACTGGTATTTTATTATTGGCCTACTAATTGGTGGTATTGCCTTAGGATATTATTCTGAAATAGACTCAAAACCAGAAAAGAAAGCTACCATTATCTTAAGAACAAATTTCAATACCGCAGAATATACCTACAATGCCCTTAACACCTTAATGGTTAAATCTGCAACAATGGATACAACGTTTTTAAAACAACATGGATTTAAAACAGAGAGCAACGAAATTAGAGGTGTGCAAATCACACCTATGGTAAACATAGAGGATATCACAGAACGTTTTTCTGGGAATCAGACAACGCTGCAAGCCATTCTAAGAAACCTTGAGTTTAAGGATGAAGAAGCCATTTCAAATTCTTTTTATTCTGGATATAAGTTTCATCAGGTAGATTTTGTTTTATCAAATAGCGCAAATCAAAAAACAATAGATAAGGTCCTTGCCTATTTAAATAATAATGAAATTATTAAAAGAGCCGCACAAAATGGAAAAACAGTTTTAGAGCAAAACATTGCCATGAATGAATTTTCTATTGAGCAGATAGATACAACTATTTCAAAATACAACCAAAATACCTTTATGGGTTCTGCATCTGGGCAAGTTGTGGTGGTGGATAAAAACTTCAGCTTTAATGGTGTGCTTGTTGAAAAGGCAAAATTACAAAAAGAAAATACGCGTCTAAAAAACGAATTAGTCTATGCAGACCAGGCTATTGTTAAGGTAACTAACCCAAATATTGTAGAAGATAAAAGGCCTACATACAAAATGAAATATGTATGGTATCCGCTGTTTTTTGTGTTTTTGTTTTTTGTTTTTAGTTGGTTTTCTAGAGTTTATAATAAAGCAAAAGCATATTCTACTTTAAAAAACCAATAACACATATTGATTTTTTTACAATTTCTAAAAAAACACATCTCCTTGCTGTTAATGATAGTAGGGGCAGGAAGTGTTTTTTTGGTAAATATTGTATTGAAAGCAACCCTCAGTGATTTTGAATATGGAGAATATTCTATATTTATTACTTTTTTACAAGTGTGCATCTCTTTTGGTCTGCTTGGGCTAGAACAAGTATTTTTAAGACTCTCTGAAGTTTCAAATAAGCAGGAGATACGTACAGACAAAAAACTGATACAACTTACATTTGCTGTGGGGTTGGGATTTAGTTTATTATTCAGCCTCGTTTTTTCGTACCTATTTTTAAAAACTAAAGTACCCATTTGGCAGCTGTTTTTATTGACATTTAGCACATCACTGATGATGTTTTTATACAACATTGTCCGGCTAAAAAAACAATTTGTTACGGCGCAGTTATTTAATAACATGTGGAAGTACATACTGTTTGTTATTGCTTCAATACTTTTGTTGTATGAAAGTGAGAGCACAAAAACACTCATCACAATTTTTACTTATGTCTCTTCGGTTAGTGCTGTTGTATTTTTGATATATGTGATAAAAACCATCCCCTTTAAATTCACTAATAATTATGGTATTGATACGATATCTAAATATAGTTTTCACTTTATTGTCTCGATGCTAACCCTTACTATAATTGGTTTTTTTGATCGGTTTTACATCAAAGGTTTTTTTGGCTCAGAAACCTTTGGGAATTATTTTTATTTGTCTACTATTTTTTATTTCCCTTTTGCATTATTACAAGGGTATATTGGGTTTAAAGAATTAGTATTTTTTAAGACCAAGGCTTCTTTATCTATATTGAAAAAAAAATTAGTTCGTATTAATTTTCTTTCTGTAGGTATTGCTCTGGTTATTTTTGGAGCCGCATATGTTTTAAACAAGCAACAGGTCATACCAAATATAGATTTTAAGGCAAGCCTTACAATTATTTTAATTTTTATGACTCTTGGCATCTTACGCATAAATTATAGCATGCTTTCCTCAGTTCTAGGTGCAATAGGGTCCATTAAAATAATCAGAAATGCAAACATACAGTCTTTGGCATGTATCCTTATTATATTTGTTGCTTGCTCAAAATACCTTGAGAGTGTTCAGGCTGTTGCTTTTTGTATCTTGCTTGTCTGGATATCTAGAATAGTAATATGGATCTATAATGCGGTGAGACAATTAAAAATAAATTCAAAATGATGTACGAATTTCAATTATGGGTTTTTTCTCTCTTAAAGGCAATTCCTGGGCGTATAGGCTGCAGGCTTAGAAACATACTATTACCCTACAAAAATGGTACTAAATGTCTTATTTGGAGTCATACCCATATAGACTCTCCAAGCAAACTTACCTTGGGTAATAATGTGTCTATAAATAGGTATTGTATCCTGCACGCAGGGGGAGAAATCGAAATTGGAAACGACGTACTGATAGGGCCTAATGTTACCATATATAGTCAAAACCATAACTACACCGACAGCGCAACTCCTATATACAAACAGGGATATACCTGCAAAAAAGTACAGATTGGCAACAATGTTTGGATAGCAGCAAACGCAACTATTTTGCCTGGTGTTACAATAGGTGATAATGCAGTTATTGGAGCAAATACCCTTGTAAATAAAAACATAGAAAAAGGAACCTTGGTTGCTGGTAACCCTTGCAGGGTAATCAAAAAAATAGGTGAAAATGATTAAACAAAAACTCATAGATTTCACTCGTGAGCCAATATCACTAATAGTGCTATTGATCTTTTTATTTGCAGGTGATGTTTTAGTGAAACTATGTGTTTATGCTCACTTAGAATTTCATAATTACAGTGCAATTACAAGAGGGCTATTTTTTTTGGTGAGTATATTGATGGCCTTTATAAACCCAACACCGTTTCGAAAAAAAACACTGTTGTTTTTAGGGATTTTAACCTTGTTATTTTTTATTGGGCAGTACACATTTGTGCCTTACGGATTTGAAGATCATCTTTTTAAAAATTTTATATTTTTATCACGATACTTGTTTGTGTTTTCTATCCTACTTTTCTACAATGGCACTTATAACATCCCAATAAATAAGAGCGTTCTAAATGTCTTTGAAGCAATTATCATTGTAAACACCGTGGCTGTTTTTGTTGGTTTTTTGTTTGACATTGACATGCTAAGTTCTTACCAAGGCAATCGCTTTGGATTTGATGGGTTTTTCATAGTGCCCAGTATTGCTACTTTCTTTTATGCCATATCGCTGAGTTACCTGGCATTTAACTTTTCAAAAAACAACACATACAAACTCTTTTTTACAGTTGTTTTAATAGCCTGCCTTTTGGTAGGTACAAAAGCCTTACTGCTATTTGTAGTGGCAACCCTCATTCATCTATTGGTAAGCCATAAGGTATACCTAAGCAAAAAGTTTTATCTCCTATTAGTATGCTTAGGGGCATTACTGATTCTAATTAGAGAACCTGTAGAGACATTTTTTAGAAAAACATTTGCAGTTTTATTAAATGTGTATCATGAAAGTGGATTTATTACCATGGTAACCTCATACAGAAACATAAACCTTCAAACTGATTTATTAGATATGGCTAAGACACATTGGGGTTTTATTAATTATCTTATTGGAGGTACAAACTTTACAACCTACAGAGTTGAGTTTGACTTTATTGACGTGCTGCTTTTTTATGGCATTGCAGGGGGGGGATTATATTTAGTATATTACTTTAGCCATGTAATACGGTTTACAGAATTATCGGGTTTTGGTAAAATTCAAATAGGGCTTTTACTTGGTATTGGATTTTTATCTGGAACTTTTTTTAACAATGCTCCAGTGGCAATTTACATTCTGCTTATTGTAGCATTTTTTTCAGGTAATAACAAGAAACTATTCTCCCAAGAAAACACAGGTATATGACGTATTTAGTTTTTTTTATGCTATGTCTTGTTTATTTTTTTCTCGGAATCATTTCTGTGATAAAATTTAAATACAACGACCTTGCATTGAAATTATTTTTTATCATCACCATACTTGCCCCTCTAGGGAAATTGACAACAAAATTTCATACAAATTGGCAAATATCATCCTACTATCTCTTTTTTATTGGTTGTTTTTTGGTCTTTCTTCTCAAACTTTTAAGCAATAATAAATTCAAAAAACAAGTCATTGCTACCCTTACAATCACAATTGGCACACTATTTATTCTAGGAGTCCATTATATCTTAATTGGAGATAAACAAGTTAGCCTAACTAATATATTGAAAGACATTAAACCCTATCTAACCATTTTATTAGCTATCCCGTTTTTAGAGGTCTATAAGTCAAGGCTAGCTCACATATTGACTAGAAAATTTATAAACACTATTTTACTATTAAACCTTGTGATCACAAGTGTCTTTTTCTTTTTAATGCTGCAGTTTGATTTACATTTACTACTAACAGATGATCCCTATTTCACCTTTGAGGAGGTTCGCTTAGAGACTCTGGGTATCTTTTTTGGAGGCTTTTATTTGTTTTATTTAGTACTAAAAGACAAAAAGCCAACACTCAAAGAAATTGTGATTTCTGCGCTGCCCCTATTTTACACAGGTAACAGAACTATGATTTTTGCTTTAATTCTTGTAATGTTGTTTTTCTATATTTCAAAACTTACCTTAAAAAAAGTACTCTTAATTATCTCTGGAGGACTAGTAAGTCTTGTTTCTTTAGGGTATTTAGTGATTACAGCCAATGAAAATTCTCCTATCTATAGGATCAAAAAATTATTTGAAGATGGGTATGTTAGTGAATCCTTCGCAACTCGTTTTTCTCCTTTTATTAATGTTATTTCAGAATTTTCTGCCCTAAACTTTCTAGTAGGAAAGGGATTGGGGTTAACCTTTTATATAAAATGGTTTGTCTGGCGATCGGAAATAGACAATTATAACGTATATCTTGACAACTTATACCTTACATTATATGCAAAATATGGCATATTTTCTGTTTTGTTTTTTGTGATATTTTTCTTGTTTTTAAACTCCTACAGAACACTTAAAATCAGCAATTATTACATGCTACTGTTTGTGTTGATAGCCATCACAAATTCCTTTTGTTATCAATTTAATTTCTTGTGGTTTTTAATACTCATAGCAACCCCATTTGGTGTTGAGAAGGCAATTAAAAGTTAAGGTAATCAAAAAAACCGTTGTTTGAAGTTGTTTAAAAACGCTCGTCTAAACCAGTCTTGGTTTCGTTGTTTTGGATGGCAAAACCAACGCACACTAAAAACACAAACAACACAATACCATGTTGACGCTCCAACATGGATTCTGTTTGAAATAAAAGCAACGAGCTTATCACAAACAAAAAGCCAAGAAAATTTTTATTTCTTGCAAACCCATACAAGGCATACATAAAAATAGTTAGCAAGGCTATAACACCAATAATACCAAGCCCTCCATAGGTTTGTATAAACTGGTTGTGGGCATTGTATTTTCTTTCTGCATAGGTCTCAAGTCCAAGGTTTGTGTAGGCCTTGTAAATTTCATCATTGGCATCACCAATTCCATTTCCAAACAACATATTATTATTTGATTGTATGCCTGCATTAAATTGCTGTAACTTATTTACTCCGTCATTAAACTCATTGCCATTGGCATAGGTGAAACCAAATACTTGTTGAAATCTATATCTCGTGATTCTTACATTATATCCGATAAAAAAAGTAAGCACATAGAGTAGCAACAAATAAATTACTCCCATTTTTAATTTCTTTTTAGTGAAGAAAAAATAAATAATTGCTCCATTAAACAGCAAAAACAAAACAACTATAGGAAGTCTGGATGATAAATGAAAAATGAAAAAACTCAAATAGGTAATTGCAACAAGCAATCCTATTTTTTCTTTAATTTTTTTAGCCTTTAGTAACAAATGAAGAAAAATAATAACAGCCGTTAAAACAAAATAGCCGTAATAAGTACTATGTATGCCAACAGTCTCTTGAGAGAGGCTTAAGTAAGAGTATTTGTTATTAAATAAGTTGAATAAAATATCGTTGTTTTCATAGAGCTTAATCAAGACTTTGGTATGAGAAAACAGACACAAAAAAACCACAAAAAAAGCGAAGTATCTCAAAATAGTATGGTAATGTTTTTTTA
>Ga0213868_10003156_pt1 | contig 15490 bp, 12 predicted proteins | sample PICome_9_FD_160087 | JGI IMG/M metagenome (GOLD analysis project Ga0213868, IMG submission 160087) | Coastal seawater microbial communities near Pivers Island, North Carolina, United States - PICO127 | ecosystem: Environmental > Aquatic > Marine > Coastal | place: USA: North Carolina...
AGCCGAATCGGTAGCGAGAACTCACACGCCAGCTCGATATAGATGTCGAATAGCTCCGGCCGCAACACCAGTGCGCTGAGATGACTGTCGAGGTGGGTGGGATCGAACCCCCACACGACTGAACGTTCGATCTGGGCTCGGCACTCGCGTCGTACCTCGTTGCTGTCCGCATGTTCCCAGAGGTCTTCTGCGGTCCGAGGGAAGCCGCCTTCGCCGCTGTGCAGCGTCGGGGCATGGGTAATGGAGTTCCATCGGTAACAACTGAAATCAGCGTTTAGCGTGATGTGCACGCCAACATCAGCGCCTCGGTAGCCTCGCACCGCTTCCCGGGACCAAGGTGCGGGAACCATGAGCGATGCATTGGTAGCGATGCCTTGTCGCAGCGATTCGTAACAGGCCACGTTTGCGGCGTGGTACATGCCGAGATTGTCGCTGGTGATAATGAGGAGTCGGGCGTTCGCGTCGTGTCCCAGTCGCTCAGCAAGAGTCATGTCCGTCAGGCTATCGGTGGCATCTTGTGTCGGGCTGACAACGTTCAGTGCCAGCTCCGACCCTGCCCTGCGTGCTTATTGTTCTGGCACAATCACCACGTCGGCTGCGCCGCATGCTGGCCAGAAGCCGATCCAGTTGCGCCGTGCTGCGTCACCAGCGGCGGTGAACAATGATTCGGCCGACCGGTTTGGGGCGAAGAACAGGGGAGTGGCAAAACCATCTTCGACCATGGCGAGATTGACGAACATGTCGTTGTCGGCTCGATGGACAAACGCCAGCAGACGGCTGTACTGGTCGCGGGTCTCGCGATCTCGACTGAGTAACACCGATGTTCCTGGCGGAAGTAGTTCAGCAAGCCTGGTGGAGGCTTCGGCACCAAAACATTCGGCGGGTCGTGGCCCGCCAGCCTTTTCGGGTGTGTCGATGCCGAGGAGGCGCACCGTCTCGATGTGGCCATTCATTGAGACCAGGATCGTGTCACCATCGATCACTCGATCAACAACCGCAGCAAGGCCAGCAGGCGACCCTGCTCGGTCAGATGCGCTCGGGTCGAGTCCGGTGCGACTAGATCCGGTGCGACTAAATCCTGGGTGGCTAGCTCCCGGGTGACTGGATCCTGGGAGGCTGGGCTCTCGGGGGAGTCCACCTGACTCAAAGGTGGACTCGGCGGGAGCGAAGCCGGTTTGGGTGGAAGCGCACGAAGCGAGGACCAGCAGCACAGTGAAGGACACTATGAGCCGAACAGGGAGCCGAACAGGGAGCCGAACAGGGAGCCGGAGCCGGAGAGGGAGTGGAATACTTCTTGGTCGTCGACGAGGCCACCCAAGGTTCGGTCGATGGGTGGGCCGTTGGTGATTAGGCCGCCTTGCGGGCTGGTTTCTGGCCAGCGCTAGTGCGTGCGGCATCTTGCAGCGCTTGGCGGGCTGCCTGGATGCCCTTACGACCGACTTCGATGGTCTGGACATCAAGGCGCCATTGGGTTGTCCTAGTCGGGATGTCATCACCAGCAGGCATGCTGCGGAGATGGCGACCGGCATCGGGTGCATGGACGGTAGCGCCGTGCTCTTCGAGGTCTTCATAGGTGTGGGTGTCAAACAACTGAGTCATGGATACATCATGACAAGGGGGTGTGACAGTCTCGATTGAGGGCCCAGAAGTGGTGAGCAAGACGCCTGAAATCAGCGTTGTATATGTAGTTGTAGCAGCTCAGACGGGGAACGTATCCTGGTGTGCGCTTTGTCGCTGGATCTGGCCCTGAGTGGATAGGACGATTGACCTCAAGTACGTGCCCAGACGCGTTGTCGCATACCGTGGCTCCATGGGAACTGAAGCCACCGATACCACAACGACGCATTACCGTTCCTGCCCACTCTGCGAAGCATGCTGCGGGCTCGAAATCACCACCAAGGGTGATCAGGTCGTGCGTATCCGTGGGGACATGAACGATCCCTACTCCAAAGGTTTCATCTGTCCCAAGGGATCCACACTCAAGCAGCTACACGAAGACCCGGACCGGCTCACGTCGCCCCGAATCCGAACCGCCGATGGCTGGCAGGAGGCAACGTGGGACGAAGCCTTTGCCGAGATCGAGCGCAGACTCGGCCCCATTGTCGAAAAACACGGACGCCAGGCACTCGGCACGGTGCTCGGCAATCCCAATGTCCACAATCTCGGCGGCTTGCTCTACGGCCGGCCTGTGCTGACGGCAGTAGGAAGTACCAATATCTTCTCGGCGTCCACCGTCGACCAGATGCCCAAACACGTCAGCGCCGGGCTTATGTGGGGCCGGCCAGACATGTTCCCACTGCCAGACATTGATCGCACCGACTATCTGTTGATGCTGGGCGCCAATCCGTATGTCTCCAACGGCAGCCTGCTCACCGTTCCCGACATGCCAGGGCGGCTCGAAGCGCTGCGCGAACGAGGCACGTTCGTGGTCGTTGATCCCCGTCGGACCAAGACGGCAGAGAACGCCACCGAGCACCTCACGATCGTGCCGGGAACCGATTCGTATTGGCTGATGGCGCTGATCAACACCCTCTTCGACGAAGGCCTTGTCGACATCGGTCGACTCGAATCCCATGTCAGTGGCGTCGATCAGGTACGTGATGCCGCTGCTACCTATACCGCCGAGGCGGTTGCCGATCGTTGTGGCATCCCTGCCGAAACCACCCGTCGCATCACCCGGGAATTGGCTGCTGCTCCGACCGCAGCGGTGTATGGCCGCATGGGCGCGCACACCGTCGAGTTCGGAACGATTGCCAGCTGGGCAACCGATGTACTCAATGTGCTGACCGGCAACCTGGACAAACCCGGCGGCATCATGTTCAACTGCGCGCCAACCCAGAACATGACACCCTCGGCTCCGGGCGGCCGAGGATTCAAACTCGGTCGATGGGAAGGCCGAGCTTCAGGGCGCCCCGAAGCCAAGGGAGAACTTCCAGCGGCAACGTTGGCCGAAGAGATCACCACACCTGGCGAGGGGGCAATTAAGGGCCTCTTCGTGTTGGCATGTAACCCGGTTCGGTCGTTCCCGAACTCCGACCGGATCAACGACGCGATGCAGGAACTCGATCTGCTGGTTGTCGTCGATCCCTATGTCACCGCAACCGCAAGGCACGCCCACGTGATCTTGCCGCCCACGTCGGCGCTTGAGCGCAGCCACTATGACTTCGCCTTCGAAGCCAGCATGATTCGGTCGTTCGCCAAGTATTCACCTGCAGTCTTCGCGACTGATGGCCTCAGCGAAGAGCAGATCCTAAGCCGCTTGTCGCTCGTGATCCAGGGCCAACCGGTCGATACCGACCCGGTCGTAGTGCACAACATGATGATGGAGCAGATTGTCGATCAGGAACTCGGGCGAGAGTCGTCGCCGATCCATGGCAGGGACAAGGTCGAGATTCTCGATGCACTCTCGGCATGGGAGTGGGCCGAGCAGATCATTGACTTTCGGCTTCGGGTTGGACAACACGGTGACGGGTTCGGCCTGAACCCTGACGGGTTGACGCTGCGCAAGCTTATTGATGAGTATCCAAGTGGAGCCGACTTCGGCCCGCTCGTGCCTCGATTCCCCGACGCGATCAAGACCGTCTCTGGCACGGTCGAGCTAGCGCCCCAACCGATCATCGATGACATGGTTCGCCTCGACGCAGCGTTCCAGGAACTCGGGGTGGCGAACGATCAGTTGGTGCTGATCGGCCGTCGCCATCTCAAGACGGTCAACTCATGGATGCACAACCTGAACATCTTGATTAAGGGCAAGACCGACTGCACGTTGCAGGTCCATCCGACGGACGCAGACCGGTTGGGCCTGGTCGATGGTGGTTCCGCACAGGTGCAGTCTCGCGTGGGAATGGTTGTCGCACCGGTCGAGGTCACCGACGAAGTCATGCCTGGCGTTGTCTGTTTGCCGCATGGTTGGGGTTACGACGAGGCTGGCATCGAGATGCATACGGCCAAGACAAAACCCGGTGTCAACTCGAATGCACTCACCGATGACGAAGCACTCGATTCGCTGTCCGGCAACTGCGCCCTAAACGGTATTCCGGTAGCGGTTACTGCCGCCTAACAAGCACTTCTCACATTGTGGCGCGGGCGGTGGCTACTGCGGGATTTTGATGAGCATGCCGCCATCGACCACCAGTATTTGGCCGGTGACCAGATCACTGCCTTGGACGAAACTCATACACGCGTCAGCGACGTCCTCAGGGTCACATACCGCCTTGAGCGGCACGCTGTTCGCTGCCGCTTCGGCCACCTTGTCGTGCACATCCTCGCCCTGACCTTCTTTCCACCACCGGCCGGTGATGAAACCAGGAGCGACTGCGTTGACGCGGACCTCGGGTGCCATCACTCGGGCCATCGTTACCGTGAGGTTGTTCAGCGCCGCCTTGGATGCGCAATAGGGGAGCGACGAACCGACACCGGCAACGCCTGACACCGAGCTGATCGAGATCACTTCGCCGCCGCCGTCGGCCTTGAGATGAGGCATGGCAGCCCGCATCATTTGGAAGGGACCCATGGTGTTTACGGCGTAGAGATTGTGCCAATCATTGGCGGTGATGCCGTCGAGGTCGTGATGGGGCACGAACACCGTGGTGCCAGCCGAATTCACGAGTACATCAAGGCGGCCAAATGCCTCGACAGCCTGGTCGACCATGCGCCGACAATCGGTATCTTCGGCCACGTCGCCCTGCAACGCGATGCCCTTGACACCAAGCGCCGTGACCTCGGCGGCCGTCTGCTCAGCCGCATCTTTCGAACGGCTGTAATTCACGGCCACATCACAGCCTTGGGCAGCGAGAGCGAGCGCTGTCGCACGACCCACACCCGTTCCTCCGCCGGTGATGAATGCTGCTTTTCCGTTGACGTTCATGCCCTCGACGCTAGCCGGTGGCACCGCTGGAAATCTCCTGCGCCTCAGACAGTAGAAGCCAACGGATGGGCAGTTACGGGTGCAGCGTGACGGGAACTTCGCGTGGACCGCGAACTTGTGCACCGCCCCAGCGGACCTCGGCTTCTTCGGCGAGTTCGAACGTGGGGAACCGGTCGAGCCAGGTTTCGATCGCGACCTTCATCTCCATACGGGCGACGTTGGAGCCGAGGCAACGATGGATGCCGATGCCGAACGCGAAATGGCGGTTCTTCTGCCGATCGATGATGACTTCGTCGGCGTCGTCGAACTTGACGGGGTCACGGTTGCCTGCCGGAAAGTTCAGGAGCACCTTGTCTCCGGCACTCATCGGGCAGCCATTCACTTCGACGTCGGCGACGACCTCGCGAGCCATGGTGACCGGCGAATATGCCCGCAAGAACTCTTCGACTGCGCTGGCCATGAGTTCCGGCTCGGCGACCAGACGATCACGATCACTGGGGTTAGTTGCCAGGTGCCACAAGCTTGATCCGATACCTGACCATGTGGTGTCAATGCCGGCCATGAGCAGCAGGAAGCAGGTGCCGAGTATGTGTTTGTCCGTAAGCGGGTCGCCGTCCATCTCGGCAGCCATCAGGCCGGTGATCAGATCATCCTTGCCTTCGACTCTGCGGTCGCGTAGCTGTTGCTCGAAGTAGGCCAGGATTTCCTTGATGGCGTCTCGGACGATATCGGGATCGTCGACACCGTCTTGGAAGATGGCGACCGCCCAGCCGGTGAACATGGCTTCGTCTTCTTCGGGTATGCCCAACATGTGGGCAATGATCCGCACCGGAATGTGCTGCGCGAAGTCGCCAGCGGCATCGGCCGTAGGCTCGCCAGTTGCCTCGATGGCATCGAGCAATTCGGCGCATACTTCGCGGGTGCGAACCTCGAGGTGGGCAATGTTCTTGGGGCTGAAATAACTGAGCAGGACCCGGCGGGCCTTGGTATGAAACGGCGGATCCGACGTAATCGGCGGTGCGACCAGCAGGGTCGCACCCGGTGGTTCCGGGAGGACATTGGTTCGACGCGAAGAGAAGTGTTCTGTGTCGTAAGCAATAGCGGCGACGTCGTCGTACGTGGTTGGCAGGAATGCGCCACCTCGCCGCTCGGTGTGGGCAATAGGGCAGGATTCTCGTAGCTCGTCCCAAATCTCGTACGGGTTGGCTTCGTAGCTGGGGTCGCCGACATCAAAGTCGGTGGCCCAATCTTGTACCGGATCTTGCGCCATTCTCTGACGCTAGGTCGTCGCGTCCGCCCTGTCCAAGGCCGCTGTCGCCGCAGCCCTACGAGCGGAGCGCCTGATAGGGAACACGACAACCCGAATCCTTCGTCGGCAGGGACCCGTGAGTGATGGGAGACTTGATTGGCTATTCCAGTTGGCAGAACGAACGGGAGGGGCCAAAGTGCGTGGCGAGACCGAAGCGCCATTGGGTGGCAGGTTCAGGCGACACCCAGTATTCGTGCCTGCTGGGGCCGCGGCAGGAGTAGCTCTCGGAGTTATCGCTCGCGCATGGATGCGATGGATCTCGACTGATCCCGAATTCAGCTGGGTGCGAACCATCGCCATCGTTGCCTCGTTCACGATCTTTGCTGCAGTTCAGTCCGCAGCGGCCGTTGCCCGACTTCGTCCGCTTCGTCCCAGTGCCGTCGCCGCGTTTCGGGCGATGCCGATTGTTCTATCTGCAGGTGTACTCGGTGGAATCCGTTAAACACCTGGCGCCAACGGGGCAGTCCCTGCAGCTAGCCTACCCGGCCAGCCGCTCACTATGCGGCTGACCGGACGACCTCAGAAGTCACTCATCTAGCTGGACGATCGACGTGGTTACGCCCCGTCCTCACCCATGTCCATGTCCATCTCGATTGGAGTACCGGCGGTGTTTCGCCAGTTGCTTGGATCGATCGGGTTAATGGTTGGATCAAACGTCTCGTCAGGCTCGACGATGATTGCGGTCACCATGCCGAACATTCCTTCGTCTCGTTCAACATGGCTCAAGATGTGGCAGTGCCAAACCCATACGCCAGCATCATCGGCCCGGAACAGCACGGTGTAACGCTCACCCGGAGCGATGTTGAGCGTGTCGACCCAATATGGCTGGTCGAGCGGGATGCCGTCCTTGGCGTACACGAGTTGTGGGAACTGATGCAGGTGCATCGGGTGAATCTGAAGACCCTCGTTGTAGTAGGTGATACTTGCCCATTCACCCTGCTTCATCGACAGCGGCTCGGTTGCCGGGAAACTCTTGCCGTTGAGGCTGAGTCCGATCGTGCCAGCATCGTTCAGAATCATTGGTTCATCAATGGCGAGCTCAAGGTCAGCGGGAATAGTTGCCCCGCTGAATGTCTGGCCATAGGGGATTGGATTGTCACCGATCGTGATCGCGCCAAACATTCCATTGATGACCTGTATTTGCGCGTGGTTATGCGCGTGATACATGCCGATCGCGTCATCGCTGGCAACGAACTCATAGGTGAAGGTCTCACCCGGCTTGATCAGGTCCTGGGTATAGGGAGCAACACCATCCTGGTCATTGGGCGTATGCACGCCGTGCCAGTGGATGTCGGTACCCAAGGGCAAGTTGTTGAGGAGTCTGACTTGGACCTTGTCGTTTCGGTCGAGCTTGATCTGGGGCGCAGGTACGACCTCGTTGTAGGTCCATGCTTCGACAAACCTGCCCGGCTCGACCTCCCAGTCAACGATCGAGGAGACGAGGTCGAAGACCTTGGTGCCGTCAGCAAGCACTTCGGTCGGCTCCAGAATTGGGTTGCCCTTGCCCTCAGTCTCGGCAGGAAAGGCCAGCATGGAGTTCATCATTGCTTCGTCCATCGCGGTGTATTCCTCGGCTGTCATCTCACCGCCGTGGTGCATTCCTGATGCGGCAACTTTGGCTCCGGCCTCGACCACCGTGAGCTCGGCAACCATGCCGGAACCCTCGTGTCCAGGAATGTCACAGAACATTTCGTAGACGCCTGGCTCGACGTTGCCAAGGTTGAGGGTCGCGGTTCCCGTCGGGCCAAAGTCGTTTGTCATGAGCCCGAGTTCGCGGACTCCGACGTTGTGTGCCATGGAGCCGGTATTCCTGACGTTCAGAATGATCTCACCAGCGGGTGCTGTCAGCTGACCGTCGATCCTGAATTCGCTGAGTTCAATTTCCAGCGTTGTTGGTTGATTGAAGGGTTCGGTTTCACGTGAAAAGAGCACAGCGCCGACGACGATGGCGGCTACGCAAAATGCAGCCAGGACGATTCCGCCAAGCACGAACGCAACCAAAGCACGCTTCTGCCTATGTGCTTCGGATTCCGAAACGTAATCAATCGAATGCTGACGCGGCCTCGCTACGGTCGCGTCAGTATGGTCAGTAAGGGTCACATCTTCTCCTAGTTAGCTGGGGGCATCCTGTCCCCGGGTGAAGGAACTCAGCAGGGCACAAAGTCCTTTCATTGTCTGGTATCTCAGCAGCGAAGTGCGGAGACGAGTTTGGGCGGGGCGCGGGTTGCTGCCAGGCTGGGGCATATGACCAGACGTGTTGGAATGACCGTGCCTCTCGATGGGCCTCTGCATACGCAGAAAGATGCGATTCAGCGACTTGAAGGCCTGGGGTACACCGACCTGTGGACCGCCGAAGCCATGGGCCACGATGCCTTCACGCCACTCGTGCTTGCGTCACAGTGGGCACCGTCGATGCGTTTGGGCACAGCGATCATCCCCGCGTATACCCGGGGCCCGGCGCTGATGGCATCGACCGTTGCGTCTATGGTCGACGCAGCGCCTGGACGGTTCGTTCTTGGTGTTGGTAGTTCGTCAAATGTGATCGTCGAGAACTGGAACGGCATTCCGTTCGACGAGCCGTACAAACGGGTGCGAGACACGGTGGAGTTCCTGCGGGTTGCGTTGACCGGCGAGAAAGTGACCAACGATTACGACACGTTCAGTGTCAAAGGTTTCCGGCTCGGGGTCCGCTTGCAGGAGCAGCCGCCCATCATGATCGCTGCGCTTCGCGAAGGTATGCTCCGTCTGGCCGGGCGTATGGGCGACGGCGCCATTATCAACTGGTTGTCCGCTGAAGATGTTGCCAAGGTCACTGCGATCGTGAACGAAGCAGCCGAAGGTGCACCGCGCGAAATGGTTGCTCGTCTCTTTGTGGCCCCAACCGAGGACCGGGCCGGAGTTCTCGAACAGGGTCGACGCGCGATCGCCGCCTACCTGAACGTACCGGTCTACAAAGCTTTTCATGAGTGGATGGGACGCACCGATGCGATGGAAGAGAGCTGGGGATTGTGGGCCCAGGGCGACCGCAAGGGCGCACTCGAAGCCATTCCCGAGTCGGTCGTCGACGAACTGATTATCAGCGGTTCGGTCGACGAATGTCGTGCCCATCTGGATCGTTTCTTCGACAATGGAGTCACTACCGCAGCGTTGTCGATCATGCCGTTTCCTGGTGTTGATGTGCACGCTGCCATCGAAGGGCTTGCGCCGGCGTCATGACGCGAGACATAACGCACAAGCGATTCTGGGTTATGGTGGATTTGTGACTGAAACCCGCGAAATGTCGGTTGTTGATCAGGCCCTTGCGGTCATCGATGGCGAGCTGTTACACCTGGCTGCACGCGACATGGTGACCGCCAGCGACGTGACCAATCTGTTGCTTGACCTACGTGTCTTGTTGGCCCCAGCAGCGGCTCCGGTGAGCCCAGAGCCGCTTCCGGCATAAGGCAAGTCTCACGTACCTGGAACGTGTTGCAGGTGGTTAACGAAGCGGTGCTAACCGTTTGACCACGCCCGCCAAGACCGCGCCTACAGCAACGCCACCGGCGATATCAGAGGCGTGGTGAATACGCACATGAATTCGGCTGGTCGCAACCAGGGCAGCCGCAGCCCCATAGAGCGGTCCGAAACGACTCTTGTCGGCGAGTAATAACGCTGCCATGGTTGCTGAGCTTGCATGTCCGCTGGGGAAACTACTCGTACGCGGAATTCGTAATCGAAGCGGACGGTCAGAGATGGCAATCGGACGAGACCGATTGAACAGCGACTTCACCACACCATTTACCAGACCCGATTCAACCGCGAGTGCAACAACAACCCGGAGTGCGGCAGGTTCGGCCCGCAGCGATGCTGCCGCTCGTCCTGTCGCCAGCAAGTGCCACAACAGGCTGTGATCGCCAAGTTCTGATGCTGCATAGAACAACCGGTCGAAGGTCGGATTGCCTCGTAACTGATCAAACCACTCGTCGACTCGGTCATCCCAAGCATCGACGGTGGCCAGTAGCGAACCTGTGTCTGTCACGCCCTAAGCCTAGAGCCGAGAGTCACAGCCAGTGGCTGCAGCTGCTGCAGCAGTACGAGGGTGCCGGCGGTGTGTGCAGAGGGCTACCGCCCAGTGCCAGCTAGCAGCTCGTCTGGCGCCAGCAATGTGACCAGTGGCTCCCCGTGGTTCCTAGCCCGTTGGGCTGCACGATGGCAGTGCCTGCCCCGTACGCTCGCATTTGTGACCAGGTCAGTCATCATCGTCGGCGCCGGACCCGCAGGTACAGCGGCTGCAATCGAACTTCGACGCGCCGGTGCGACCGTGACCATGATCGACAAGGCCACCTTCCCGCGCGACAAATGTTGTGGCGACGGCCTCACCTCGGGTGCGCTTCGTCACCTTGACCACCTCGGACTTGACCCTGTCGACGTGGCCTCGTGGCAGCCCGTAGCGGATGTATGGATCACTCGACCATCGGGTGACCAAATGCTCTTCCCGTTGCCGAAGGGGCCAGGCCAGTTCGCAGCCACTGCATCTCGCGAAGATCTCGACATGGCACTCGTCAATTTGGCGTTGAAAGAGGGCGTAGACCTCCGTCAGGGTGTTGTTCTTGAGGCGGTCTCCTTGTTCGGCGACCGGGTCGAGGTCGAGACCTCAGAAGGCATGCTTACAGCTGACTGGCTCATTGCCGCCGATGGCATGTGGTCGCCTACCCGCAAGGCGCTGGGCCTGAACCAGGGCAGTTATCGGGGGGAATGGCATGCGTTCCGCCAGTACTTCAGCAACGTGTCGCCTCGTGCCGCCCGCGATTTGTTCGTGTGGTTCGAACCCGACATTCTCCCCGGCTACATGTGGTGTTTCCCGCTACCGGACAACCGAGCCAACATCGGTTTCGGTGTGATCCGTGGTGGTGAGCACAAGATGAAGGAGATGGGAGATCTGTGGCGTGACCTTCTTGAACGCCCACATATCCGCGAGATCATCGGTCACGATGCCGAGCCAGAGGGAGCCCACAAGGCGTGGCCGATCCCAGCCCGTATTGGCGAGATGCCACTAACGGCCCACCGCACGTTCTTTGTGGGCGATGCCACCGCTGCTTGTGATCCCATGACTGGCGAAGGCATAGGACAGGCGTTGCAGACGGGCATGGCCGCTGCCGAAGCGATCATTCAGGCGTCATCACCAGCTGCAGGTGCTGCCCTATACACGCTCGATACCGAGCGCGAGTTGGCTGTCGACATGCGGTTCGCCGCAACACTCGGACAGGTTTTGAGCAGCGGCCCTGGCGCCGAGTGGGCATTGAAGACAGCAGGGATGACCGACTGGACACGGCGAAATTTTGCTCGTTGGTTGTTCGAGGACTACCCGCGTGCGCTTCTTGGGACGCCTCGTAGATGGGCCCGAGACATGTTCAGTAAGCCTGGCGCATTCACGGGTTCGGGTTCACACAGCTAACGGTCGAGGGAACACTACGAACCAATCGGCGAACCAATTGGCGAGGGGGCTGTGGAAAAACACCGCGAAATCCACAGCAAATCCTACTAGCTATCCACAGGGTGGAGTCTCTAAAGTCGGTGCTCGTGGGTGCATCGCGCACCTCGTAGTAGTTCGGCCTGTGGCAAGTTCTGAGACCGTGGTGGGTCGAGAGCGAAACCTTCAGGCGGGGGCTCGGATCCCCAGCCTGTGACCTGAACTACTCGAGTGAGCGATGCGCCCCGCCTTCTTCCGGGGCTTTCCCTCGCGAGAGCACACCCGTTCGACTGACTGGCAGACTTAACCCATGTCCATTGCTCCGGACCAGACCCGCATTGGTTTACGACGATGGTTCACCATCGAAGGTGTCCACCCCGACGACGAACTCGAATGGGAACGCCGTTCGATCAAGATCACGAACGCACTCGACGGTTCAACTGTCTTTGCCCAGGACGATGTGGAGTTCCCCGTCAACTGGTCCGAGACCGCTGGCAAGATCGTTGCCCAGAAGTACTTCCGCGGCCAACAAGGCACCGACGGCCGCGAATGGTCGCTGCGACAGGTCATCGACCGGGTTGTCACCACAATTGCTGACTGGGGTGAGGCCGACAATTACTTCGCTGATAGTTCCGAAGCTGGGACCTTCCGAGCCGAGTTGACCTGGCTCCTGCTGAACCAACGGGCTGCGTTTAACTCGCCGGTGTGGTTCAACATTGGTGTGGCGGACGTACCCCAGCAGTCCTCGGCATGTTTTATTCTCGCCGTCGACGACGACATGGACTCGATCCTGAACTGGTATGTCGAAGAGGGACGTATCTTCAAAGGAGGCAGCGGTTCTGGCGTGAATCTCAGCCGCATTCGTTCGTCGAAAGAGAAGATGAATGGTGGTGGACACCCAAGCGGGCCCGTCAGTTTCATGCGAGGCGCCGATGCATCGGCAGGCACCATCAAGAGCGGTGGGAAGACTCGTCGAGCCGCCAAGATGGTTGTACTCGACGTGGACCACCCCGATGTCGGCGAGTTCATCTGGTGCAAGGCCAAAGAAGAGAAGAAAGCGCATGCGCTGGCTGCAGCTGGCTTCGACATGTCGCTCGATGGCGAAGACATCCATTCGCTGCAGTACCAGAACGCGAACAACTCGGTTCGACTCAGCGACTCATTCATGCGAGCAGTGGTCGACGACGCACCGTGGGACCTCATCGCACGCACCGATAGCTCGGTCGTTGAAACGCGTCCAGCTCGCGAGATCTTTGCCGACATAGCCGAAGCAGCGTGGCAATGTGCCGACCCGGGTGTGCAGTTCGAGACGACCATCAACAAATGGCACACGTCCCCAACCGCGGGCCCGATCAATGCCAGCAACCCGTGCAGCGAGTACCTGCATCTCGACAACAGCGCATGCAACCTGGCCAGTCTTAACCTGCTGAGTTTCCTCGGCGACGATGACCAGTTTGATGTCGAAGGGTTCCGTGCTGTCTGCCAGATCATGATCACGGCCCAAGAGATCCTCGTTGGACATTCGTCGTATCCGACCGAAAAAATCGGCGAGAACACTCGCAGGTACCGCCAGCTCGGCCTCGGTTACACCAACCTTGGTGCGCTACTGATGGCAACCGGCAAGGCGTATGACAGCGACGACGGTCGCAGCACTGCTGCTGCAATCACCGCGTTGATGTGCGGCGAGGCCTATCGCACGTCGGCTCGTATCGCCCGTCGTATGGGCCCCTACGATGGCTACGCGAACGACAGCGACGCCATGCTCAAGGTGCTCGACATGCACCGCAACGAGGCGTTGGCGCTTGACCAATCGGTGATTGAGTCAGAGATGGCCAGCGCTATTGCCGAGTCATGGAACGACGCATGTGAACTTGCCCAGGCGAGCGGCGTCCGGAACGCGCAGACCACGGTGTTGGCCCCCACAGGAACCATCAGCTTCATGATGGACTGCGACACGACCGGCATTGAGCCAGACTTCGCACTGGTCAAACACAAGCAGCTTGTTGGCGGTGGTTTCCTGGCCATGGTCAATCGCACGGTGCCTCGGGCCCTGCGTCGCCTTGGGTATGCCCCTTCACGTATCGACGCCATCGTGCAGCACCTTGAGACCCACGGAAGCATCGAAGGCGCTCCTGACCTAAACGCCGAGCACCACCGTGTGTTCGCCTGTTCGGTCGGCGAGAATGCCATAAGCGCAGCAGGCCATGTTGGCATGATGGCTGCGGCTCAGCCCTTCCTGTCTGGCGGTATTTCCAAGACCGTGAACCTGCCTGAAACCGCCACGGCGCAAGATATCGAATCCTTGTTGATCGACGCCTGGCGCACGGGCGTGAAAGCAGTCGCGGTGTACCGCGACAATTGCAAGGTCGCGCAGCCGCTGTCCTCGGGGGCAGCAGCTTCAGATAATGAAGCTCCTGTAGTGTCGGCGGACGCGCCAGCACAGCAAGTTCCCGAGCGACGGCGGCTGCCGCGATCTCGTCGATCGCGCACCTTCGACTTCCGGGTTGCCGACTGCAAAGGTTTTGTCACCGTTGGCGAGTACGACGACGGCCGTCCTGGCGAAATCTTTGTTCGGGTGTCAAAGCAAGGATCCACCTTGGCCGGCATCATGGATGCGTTTGCCATGTCGCTGAGTCATGGTCTGCAATACGGCGTGCCACTGAGTGCATTCGTGCAGACATTTGTCGGCATGCGCTTCGAGCCTGCTGGCATGACCGATGATCCAGAGTTGCGCATTGCAAGCAGCCTGATCGACTATGTGTTCCGCCGGTTGGCGATCGACTATCTGACCCCTGAAGAACGCTCGGCACTGAACATCTTCACCGTCGGCGAACGGACGCAGCAGACACTTCCGGGTGTGGTCGAAGCCGCGACGACCTCGTCGCCAGGGCTGGATCTGATCCCGGAACCGGCGACCATTGCGCTTACGCCCACGCTCGACCTTGGGCTGAGTTCAAGTGACGCTCCGCTGTGTATGGACTGCGGAACGATCATGGTCCGTGCGGGTAGCTGCTACGCATGCCAGAGTTGCGGCAGCACCAGCGGCTGTAGCTAGCCCTCACAAACCGGAGACATCTTGGACGAGGTAGGTCCCGACAATCCCAATAATCGCACGACCCAGGGATGGTTCGCGACGCGCGGCTCGTCTCCAAACTGGGTGAACGGGGCCATCTTCCGGCTAATCACGGCGGTCGTCGGTTTGGTTGTGATCTGGTGGCTGGCACGACGCCTGAGTTCGCTGCTGGTCATCCTGTTTATCTCGATCTTCCTGTCCTTTGCCCTCGAGCCAGCGGTCAACTCGCTTGAGCGCCGCGGCGTTCGAAGGGGACTTGGCACTGGTTTGGTGTTCCTGTTGATCATCGCGGGCATCACCAGCTTTGGCATCGCTATGGGCCAGGTCATTGCCGAGCAAATCACTGAACTGGTCAACGAGGCACCCGATCGGGTCGCGTCACTCGAGACATGGCTTCAGGACAACGTCGACGATTCGATAGACCTGAATGAACTGCAGCGCACGGTGTCTGAGTCGGGTGAGTTTCGGGGCAGCGTGACCGACTTCGCCGGAGGCCTGGTGGACTTCGGCGGGGCCGTCGTTTTTGCGTTGTTCGACATCTTTACCATCGCGCTTTTTACCTTCTATCTGGTTGCCGAGGGTCCTAAGTTCCGGCGCACGATCTGCTCGTTGTTGCCGCCGCTCCAGCAGAAGACCGTGCTCGAGATCTGGAATATCGGCACCGCGAAAACTGGCGGCTACATCGTGTCGCGGCTCATCCTGGTCATCATTGCCTTCGTCGTCCATTGGGTTGCTTTCGAGTTACTCGGGGTGCGCTTCGCACTGGTGCTCGCTATTTGGGTTGGCCTGGTC
>Ga0213868_10003159_pt1 | contig 15475 bp, 28 predicted proteins | sample PICome_9_FD_160087 | JGI IMG/M metagenome (GOLD analysis project Ga0213868, IMG submission 160087) | Coastal seawater microbial communities near Pivers Island, North Carolina, United States - PICO127 | ecosystem: Environmental > Aquatic > Marine > Coastal | place: USA: North Carolina...
GCTATTGCGTCTTCGTTTCCTTCAGCCGCTCCATCAAATACAATGGCAAAATCTCTGACAACTCCTTCCCTAAAGTGTAAAAAAAAACCAATGCACTTTGCACTTGTTCAGCTGACATCTTTTTCATTTCCTCTGTCCTTAGCCGTATGTTTCCATCATAAGCGTCAATAATATAAATATCATTCTTCTTTTCTTTTATCGGTCTATACAGAACAGCCATTACTTCAGGTAAATGCTTTTCAATACCTCCCTTAATAAATGTTTCTAAGTCTGCATACTCCCCCAATGTTATACTGTCTAAATCAGGATGAAAGCCGTACTCAACACCATCTATTTCAATTATCCTTTTAAGCTTTGTATCTTGCTCTTGTTGTAGCTCTGCTATCCTGCTCATTATAACTGCTACATCTGATAAAGCTAATTCCTTTACTAACTGCTTAGGAATGTTAGATAACGCTGCTATTGTTTCAGTTGCTTCTTCAGTCTTACTACCTGTTTCAAAATCAATAAGTTGCAACCATTTTTCAAGAGTTACATCTTCCCAACTGCTAATCAATTTGAACTCTTTTACCTTACCTTCCTTTTTGACTTTTACTTTCATCTGTTATATAATAGAAATTTGTTGTTTTTAGTTTACTGCACATAATACTTACCTGCGTTTGGATTGTCTAGGTGATAAATAACATTATACCTAATACCGTCAATTGCGTGATTATAGTTATCTACATAAAGCTTTGAGCCTTTGTCAGCGTATATATAGTTATTAAGTTCTTTGGCTATGTTCGTACTCTCAGGAGTTATGATTAGTTCATAGTCTTGCATACGAGTTATACCACTTTCAATAGTTCCTTTTTTAACAGGTTTGATGTTTACTCCTAAATGTCTAAGGTCTGCTATTAGTCTTGGCTCTGCACTATCAGCAATGATAAGTTTGTTGTCTACTTTGTCTAAAATAATCTTAGCTAATTCATTTGACTTAATACCGTTTTTATAGATATGTTCTTTTAAATATATCTTACGTTTCCTTTTATCAATAGCTACTTCTGTAAGACTGTCAGGGTCTACACTAAAACCAAAGTCCATTCCACAAGAAGTCTGAAGTCCATCAGGATTAAATTCACCTATTGACCAATTCTCAAATACAACTCCTTCTGCTTTGTCTAACCAACCCCCTAAGATTTTGTGCTGATACTTTTTAAAGTTTCTGTGCTTTATGCTCTTAATACGCTCTAGGAAGCTCTGTGAGAGGTTTTCTTTGTTGTCTCGGTAGTTGGTGTGGATATAGCATACATTGTCTTTAAAGCCATTAAAACCACCCTCTACGCCTTTGTCCTCAAAGAACCTCTTATATATCCAATGTTCTTTAGTAACAGGGTTCAATATTAATACTACTCTATTGTGTATGTTCTTTTCTCTAATACTTAAATCAATAGTGTCAAAGATATTCTCGTCAACTAATTCTTCTGCTTCGTCAAGTACCCAAGTGCTTATTCCCTGTAAAGACTTTAAACTTGCTGTTTGGTTTCCTGCTGAGGTTCTAATACCTCTAAATAAAATGTCTGATTGATTGCTTGTATTTACTACTTCTGCTTTATTAATACTAAAGACTTCATCAAACCCTAGCAGCCCTATCTTTTCCAAGAACTCAGGAATTATAGACAAGTGAGCTGATGTCATTGTGTACCGGGTAAAGAGTATTCTAATACCTTTAGTCATAGTAAGTAAAGTAAGGAAGACTGTTACAGCAAAAGACTTACCTGAACCCCTACCTCCTGTAATTATAAAGTATCTAGCGTCAGAAGAAAATAATGGATTGTATTTCTTATTCAGTATCAGTTTCAACAAATGTTATTATAGGCATATTAATAGCTTTACCTCCTGAAGTTATATCTAATTTATTTGTTTCGTTCCAACCAAGTCTAGTCTTAGCTGCGTGTATTACAACTGAAGGCACTTTATCCTTTACACATTCATAATACTTTGACTTTATAAAGTCCTGCTGTATGTTTTCTATTTCCTCAACCTTAGCTGCAAATTCTTCATCTTCTTTTAGCCACTTATAAAAGTTTGTTCTGCTTAGGTCAGTTGCTTTTAAAGCTGTTGTTATTACTCCTAGTGAACTTTCTAAAGCTTTGAGTAATCTCTCTTTGTTAATCTTTGTTCTATTTTGTTCCATTTTTAATTGCTTTTTGTCCTGTGAATTGCTCCCATCTTTCTATTATAACATCACAATACTTTTCATCTAGTTCCATTCCGTAACATTTTCTATTTAGTTTTTCTGCTGCTATTAGTGTTGAGCCACTTCCTAAAAATAAATCAGCCACAATATTTGCTTTATGGTTTCCTATTGCTCTTAACGGAACTTCTATTGGTTTTTGTGTTGGGTGCAGTTTATTTACTCTATCTTTTTTTATCTCCCAAGTTGTGTTTTCATTTGTGCTTCCTATAAAATTTGTCTTACTTCCTGCTTTGCAATATACAAAAGGTTCATATCTATTTTTATAATGACTATTCATATCAGCATAACCTGTGTTGATTTTTACCCAAGCCAAAACACTCATTACATCTATGTTGTTATCTTTTAAAGGTTTGTAGATTTCATAAGAGTATTTAATTGCATAAAAAATATAAATAGCTCCATTATCAATAATTAAAGGTAAAAGAGAAATAAAATCTGAATAAATATCTATCTCATCATTTTTTAGCATATCCCTTTTATTATTAGTATTTATTTTGTTTCCGTGTATTACTCCACCTTTATAGCTTACACCATAAGGAGGGTCTGTAAATACCATATCTGCTTTTTCTCCATTCATTAGTTTTGCAACATCATCTGAGCTTGTGCTATCACCACACATAACTCTATGCTTTCCTAGTTGCCAAATATCACCACGCTTTACTTTGCTTTCTTTTACTTCAGGTATTTCATCATCTTCTATTAGTCCTGCTTCAGGTTCTTTATCGTCTAGGTTTTCCCATACATCTAAACCCCACTCAGCAAGTTGTACGCTATCCCATTCATTAGCTAACATATCCCATTCCCATTCTCCAAACCCTACATTGTCTTTAACTATAAACTCTTTCTTTTGTTCTTCAGTAAGTCCTTCTGCTACTTCTACCCACACTTCTTTAAGTCCTGCGTCTTTACTTGCCTTTAATCTCATATTGCCGCCAAGCACAATCATATCTTCATCAACTACAATTGGTCTTAACTTTAACATTTCAGGAAATTCCTGTATTGACTTGACTAACTTTTTAAACTTATCGTTTTTAATTATTCTAGGGTTGTTAGGGTTTCCCTTTACTTTACTTATCTTAACTTGTTGTTTCATAATGTAGTGTCTTAGTATATAATAGAATTTTTGTTAATTTATTTTACTCAGTCTTGCTTCTTATCTTTTCTGTTGCTCCTTCCCAAAGCTTGTCTCGTTTCATACTTAGAGTGGGTTCAGTTCTTTTAAGGTTAGGCATTCCTTCTGTTGGTTTACTATCCATATACTTACCGCAACTGCACTGAGCTTCTTTACATACCCACTTCTTATCTCTTAGGACTATTGTAGCTTTGCCAACTTCTTTTTCTTCTTTACCACATTCGCAACTGTATAAAGTCATAATATCTTTAATTGTTTTTCCTGTTTGTTTATTCTTTCTTCAGCTATTTTAAAATACTTATCATCTTTTTCAATACCTATAAAGTTTCTGTTAGTATTCTTTGCAGCTACTCCTGTACTTCCTGAACCCATTGTAAAGTCCAAAACAGTTTCATTTTTATTTGTATATGTTTTTATAAGATACTCCATTAATAATACAGGCTTTTGTGTGGGGTGTAAATAGCTCTTCTGCTTGTCACTTTTAAAAACTATATTAGTTTTAGGATATCTGTCAGTATTACCCCCGAAAGGTAGTTCTTTAGTCGCCTTCCCATAGACCTCTGTCTTGTTTTGTACGCTTAACTTTCTTACTCCTTTATTCATAGGCTTATGTCCTTGTGTCTTCTGAGGATTGTAGGTGCATTGTTTTTTATAGAACACAGATATTAACTCATTACTTCTTAACGGTTGTCTCTTAGCATTCAGATGTCCTGTTGCTTGAGTTTTCTCCCAAACCCAATCATATTTATAGTTTTTTAAATTACTAATTCTCAAAGTGCTACTGAATGGTTCTGCACCAAATAAAACAACAGCACCGTTAGGTTTTATTATCCTATTCAGTTGCTCCCACATTAAATCAAAATCTATTACACTATCCCATTTACACGCTGTTGTTCCGTAAGGGGGGTCTGTTATAATTGCATCTATACTTCTGTCAGGAATACCTTTCATAACTTCTAAGCAATCACCTTTATACAGTGTCATTGTGTAACCTGTCTAGTTCAAAATGTAAATGATTAATCGCTTTCTGTATATCTTGTTCAGCAGGATTGCCTTCCTTCTTACCTGCTCTTAATAGATAACTGATTGCAGTTCCTATGTTGTAGCTATCAGGCTGAAAGTCCTCTACTACTTTTCTTGCTGAGTAACCGTACTTCTTTCCTGAGTAGTAACTTGGTTCAGGAGTTGATTTGTAATCTACTTCAATATGTGGCATAGTTTCTATGTTTTTAATTAGTTTATCGTTCTGTGTCATTTTCTAAAAGTTTTAAAAGTTGGTGCGGTGTATATATTCTGCTGTCTCCGTCATAGTTTTCAAAGATACAAGTAAAGTTGTCGTTTTCCCAAGTCCAAAGACTTCTGACGTTATTTTTAATATGACTGTTTAATACCCATTTAATTGTTTTATATGTTCTTTTCATATCTATTGTTTTAGTTTTAAATACGCTAAGGGTTCACAAAAAAAATAAGAAAATAACTGCATTGTTATTTAAGTTAAATTTAGCCCTTAGCATATTCTTTATATAGTTTTTTTATTCCATCAAAGCAAGTTGAAATACACGAACCACAATTTGTTCTATGACTGTAGTTAGTATTGTATATTGTATTGTATGTTTCAATCATTCTTTTTTTAGCTGCTTGGTCTTTTGCTCTACCTGTTTTTAAGTCTTTCCACATATCTAAAATTTCATCTACTATTTCCTGAGGTAAAGTATCAGGTGTTTCTATCTCTGTTGTCTTTTCCCACTTCTTTTGACTACACCCCATTGGTGCTAGTCTTGCTTTAATCTTCATAAAACAGCCACAGTCCTTACAAGTTCCTGTTGGTTTAAAATAATAAATACAAGACTTACAAATAGTTATTCTATCTTCATAGACTTCGTTAGGTACAAAGAACTTATTCATATTATGAAGGCCAAATTATTACAAGATTATTCATTCAATTCTTTTTTTAATATTTCCCTTACTTTATCTATTGTAGTAAATAAACTGTTTCTACTTATTCCTGTTTTCTTAGCAAGACTGTCTAATGTCTCTCCTGAGTAATATAACTCAAATATCTTTTTATCGTACCAAGTTTGTTTATCTAATACTTTATCAATTTCTTCAAGCCTTTCCCATTTGTAATTATCTTCTATTTCTTCAGGTAAGTTGTATATACTTTTATGAAAAGCGTTCTGACTGCTTGAAGCTGTATAAACCCCTACTAAATTAGTATAGTATTTTTTATACTTATAATAAAAAGGACTTCTTACACTTGTTAAACTTCTTCTTAACACTACTGCACCATAACCTTTTATTCCTTTGATACCATCTTTTTCATAAACGCCCTGTAAAGTCTGAGGGTTCATTTGAAGAAAGTATATCATAAGTTCCTGTACTGCGTCATTAATAGCTTCTTCATCTTGCGTTATACCATAACACATCTTCCTAAAGAAAGAACTTAGCTTAGATATTTCTGCGTATATATCAGTCATTTATTTGTTCTAAAGCGTCTATTTTCTCTACTACATCAAATACCATTTCACTAAGCACAACCTTATAAGCTCTTATTATTGAGGAATTATTTTTAGTTTCAATACCTGCAAAGAAACCATTAGTAGCTACTGATAAGTTTATAGGTATTATCATTAACCAATCGTACCAATTGTTTTCTCTTGCTCCTTTACCGTAGTTGTTATGATATTCCAAAATAGTTTCTACTACATCTAAAAAATTATTGTATTTTGTTTTTGAACTTACATCTTTTGCGAACTCATTACACATAGCTATATAGGTTTCTATTATATTCTTGTGTTCCTCACTTGCGTAAATCGGTTCTATCATACGCCAAACTTAATAAAAAAGTTTACTCAATTCCTTTTTCTGTTTTTAACTTTTCAACAAGTGATTTGTAATAACTTATCTTTTCTTCATATTCAACACGACTTATCTTTAAAGTTGTTCTAGCTAAGTATTGTAATTCCTCAGCTTTTCCTTCTCCATACTTTCCATCTAAAGCTAGACTAAATTTATACTGTTCACCCCAAGAATAGACATTACACTTAACACATTGAACCTGACAATTCTCTTCATCAAAGCGAGTAGACAAATGTTTCCTACTTTGAAAATGACCGTTTTGCATACCTTCTTTGTAGTGTCTGACTATTCCACAAGTAAAGCATTGGCACATTCCGTATTCGTTAGCTTCTCTAAGCCTTATGTAAAGACTGAACCACTTGTCAAGTTCCTTTTTTAATTTACTGACTGTCTTTTTCAATTCTTATTAAGTTTTTAATTAATACTTTAACGATTTGTTCTTGGTCAAAGGTGCTTCCTTCTCTGACTGCTCTACCTCCATAATAAAAGATACCTTTCAAGTTGTTTATTCTTTCATAGACAATAGCATTATTAAAAGCCCATATAATCGCTACAGGTTTCCCACTATTGACTTGAAGTTGTTGAGCTCTTACAATTTTACGCATTGCTACAATAACATCTTGTCCGTCCTCTATATTTTTATGAACTCCTTTTACTTCAGCAAATCCTGTAATTTTTCCTTTGTTATAAAGAACTGCGTCAATGTGAGCATACTCCTGATGTGAGCCATAAGTCAAATCAAAGTGATTGCAAAACTGAGTTAAAGCTTTGTTCTGTCTTTCTCTATGTGATTTTCTTTCAAATTTCATCTTCAAACTTAGAACAATAATAAGCTTCTAAAATACAAAGTAAAATTATTATTCCCCATACGATTGTTAATATCTTCATCTTAAAAAATCTAATATCATTTCATAAAAATCTTCTTCATTGTTTTCTGTCCATTCTTGTATCTGTTCTTCAGTAAGTTCTTTTCCATTTTCATCTTCTGCGTAACTTATAAAAGCATCACAAAAATCAGGGTAATCCCAAGACTTTACATCTTCTAATTCATAATCTGTTAATTTCATTTCATTCCCCATTTTATTTTTTCTTCTTCAGTCCAATAATCATTTGCTTCTAAATCATCTGTAAATTTTCTCGCTTCTTTATATAATTCTACATTGTTTTCTTTAATATATTCAATAAAAGTTTCTTGCCAATATATTTTAGATTGATTTAAACGATTTATTCTTAATTGGTCTAAAAATATACTTAATGGTGCTGTTTCTTTTTTTTTCATTTTAATAATTTTATTGGTTCTTGATACCATAAGGTCTTTCCTTTTGGCTTTCCTAAAGTGTGAACTTCATAGTAAGCATTGTCTACCAACTTCTTCTGAGCATATACCCACTTGTAAAAAGTCCTGATATTTAAAAAGGGTTCGTCCTTTCCAAATCTTACTCCCTGTCTAAAAGCGTCCTGAACTTGGTTAAAAGTCATATTGCCGAAACGCTTTTCTTGTATTAAGTCTTCTGCAAAGATTTTAGATAGTGAAGCTAAAGTCTGAGCATCTGACCTATGTCCTATTTCAACTGAAGTCTTTGCAACTAAGTCTAGGACTTTTTCAGTTAAATCTTTTAAGTTTTCTTGTTTTAATGGTTTCATAATAATTCTTTTGCTTTTTGCCATTCATTAATTTGAGCGTCTAACTTACTCATTGATTTTGGAGCGTAGGTTTTTTTATTTTTAGCCCTCATTTCCCAAGTCCTTATACAAGCTCTCCAATCTTTCATTTTGTTTTTACCTACCATCCAACCTTTACTTTCATAAAAATTAAAAAAAGAAATAGCGTCTATTTTATTATCCCTTTCAATACAATAAAGCTCAACATCATTAACGCTTGGCTTTTTAAAGAGTTTATTAGTTATTTTTATTTCTTTATTCTTATTAATAGTTGTTAATTTAGTTTCTGACAAGTCATTAAGTTTATTAACCACTAGTCCTTCAGTTTCTTCACAACTTAAGATATTCAATAAGTTAACTTCATTAATCTTGAAGTATTGCTTTGCAGGTATTCCCTTACGCTTAGTTTCTATTATTTCATACTTTTTAAGCGATTTAAGACACTTTCTTTGCTGATATGAAGTTAGTGTAGTATCTCGTTCTATATTGGCTTCAGTGTTAAAGAACCATCCGTCAGTCATTCCGTTAGCCATAAAGTATTCTTCTTTGCTAATTAGGTCGGCAAGTAGGACTGCCCCTTTCAATCCTACCTGCTTCGCTAATTGCTTGTTCACTATTAAAAAAGCTGAACTACTTAGTAAATGTTTCATATTACTTCTATTTCGTGTTGATAATTTTGAAGGGCTAACTTACATAATTCTAATTGATTGTAGAAGTCTTTGTAAGAAACTTTAATATCAGTTCCAAATTTACCTGAAACAACACGTATAGTTGTTTGGTGTGTTTTGCTGTCGTGTATTCCATTTTTCCTCAGATGTTCCTGTAAGTTATACAAGTCAATAAAAGTTAATTTAGCGTCTTTTATTTCAGCATAAGCATTGTACACTTTGTTAAAGGTATCACGATATAAAGGGAATGAAGAATAGTTAGCTGAATGACATCTTTCATAATGGTTCACGCTTGTTCTGTTTCTATCCAATACCTTAGCAATTACTTCTCTATGTGTTTCATCCTCTAGTCTTGAAATCATAGCTGCTACCATTCTAGGTACTTGGTATTCTATCTTCCTGCATTTCAAAGCTAGAGAGCCTTTAGGCAACCCCACTAAACTTGTAGTGAGGTCGCAAAGGTTTTTAAAGTTATCTTCTGTGTTCATCTTAAAAAGGCATATCTGCATCACCATTCATCATAGTATCTTTATTGTCTAATAAATTACCTGATGATTTGTTACTCTGATTAGTGAAAAAGTAGCCATCTATATTGTGAAAATACCTTCCGTTATATTCTCTTGAATAAACATTACAAAGAACTGATACCTCCATTCCTATTTCAAGTTTGTTCATTTGTTGTAATTTATCACCAAAGGCACTTACACAGACTTCATTGTTAATCTCTCCACCTGTATCAATTACTATTGATTGTTTCTTCCATTCTTTACCTGCTTTAGATACTCCTGTTTCTAATTCAAGTTTTCTTAATACTGTTCCTGTTACTTCCATTTTTATTTATTTATTTATTTAATTATTAAAATGTGCCATCACCATAATCTTGACCTTTTTGGTGTCGGTGTGGCTCTTGATTATTACTCTTTTTAAAATCTTCTGCTTCATCTTCTCCAAATACTCCTAGTTCGTAGAACCCTGTAAGCTTTAGTACAGCTCTTGACATAGCTCTTTTCTCTGCCATTTCCATAGTGTACCAAGTGTTAGTGTTACCGTCTTTAAACCCTGCTCCTTTTAAAGCTGAGCCAAAAGTTTGAATTGCCTTACCTTCTTTTCTTGCATTGGCTTTTACTACGCAAAAATCTTTTTCACATTTAATAACATCATAGTCTATTACGATATTTTCCAAAGCTTGTATCTTATCAATACCGCTTCTTGTCAAGATGATGTAGTGCTGATGTTTAAAGACGTCATCTTTGGTTAGATTGTACTTAATGTACTTTTCTTTTAGTGCTTCTGTTTTCATATATTCTACCTATACTTATTGGCTAGGAATTTTTGCCTGTTAATAATTTCGTTAAAAATACTAAACTAAATTGATTATAGTTGGTAAGCTGTCGTTATTTTTATAGTGTGTTTTATAGATTGGCTTAAGTTCTACATCCCAACAGTCTTTCTGTTGCCATCCTTTAGTCTTTAGCATTTCACAAGCTTTTCTGTAGCATTGTAAAGTAGTTCCTATAACAACAACTGAGCGGCTATTGTAAGCTAAGTCATTACCACCTGAGCTTGTTACCTTAGCAGGAATAAAATCAGGTTTTAAAAGCCAATGTTCTGCTATTACTTTTTTATCGTCTATTAACTTACCTGTAATAAAAGAAATCTTAGGTTCGCTGTAATCTACATAAGTAGAGTGTTCTAAGTATTCTGCGTCTTTTATAGTCATCTTAATAGTTTTGAATGTAAAGTAAAGTAGCTAAGATTGAAGCTCCTACTATTGCTAATTGAGCAACTATATCTAACAACTTGTTTATTCTTTTTGCTCTCTCTTTAGTTAGATTTATCTCATTATAATTTTGTTCTTTGTTTTTAATAAAAAAGTTTGTCTTTTCTTTTTCATTTAAGAAGTAAGTAGCTCCTGTGTTATTGTTTACGATTTTGTATTTCATTTCTTAAAATTGTATTGATTAATATGCAGCAAAGATATAAAAATAAATAGATACTAACATAATTATTATCAAAGTTATTAACAATTTAAGTGTTAAGAGTGTTTTTACTAGATAAGCAACTTTAAGTGCTGTCTAGTATATTACCATTAAAAAGATGAGAAAGTGCCTAAAACGGCTAAAGGGGGTTATAAATTTAGCAATAAAATCACTAAGATTATAAGCATATACATTATAAATATGTTAATTGATTTACTTTCTTCCATTAGAAATAATGTACAAGTCTTGCTATTTGCCCTGATTTTTTAGAATGTATGAAACCTTCTACTGCTTTTTGTACTCCACAAAAGCCTTTTCTATTGTGCCAACTATCAGTTCCGCTTGGAGAACGCATATACTCAACTGTTACACCTATAAAGTCTTTAGCGTCTAACCATTTGTATTTAACTTTATGATGTAAGTGATGTAAATACCAATACCTGTATTTAGTTTCAGCCCATTCTTGCGGTTTTTCGTTTGCCATTAACATAGGAAGCTTATCCATTTTAGCACCGTCTCCGTGTTCAAGCCCTATAAGATTAGAACCGTACTTGTAGTATTTCCTATGTGATACTGATATGTCAAAAGTTACATCTTTAGTATTTCTAAACCAAGACTTTAAAGAGTGTGCTAAATGAAAACCACTTTGATAATCGTGATTAGACATAGAATGTACTACATCAACAGGAGCAACTTCTCTTAGTATCTCAACACATTTCACGTAAAGTTTTAAAGCTACTTCAAAGTGTTGCCACCATTTGCCGTCTGCGTCTTGTGGAGTTCCTGCTGTAGTTGTATTATATACATTGTCAATATGTAGCACGTCGTTTCCTACGCAAAATAACACTCTATCTATGCTAAACCCTTGTGATTTGCTAATAAGTCCTGTAACGCCTTCTAAAACTCGATTGTAAGCTATCTCTGTATTATAGTCATCACCTGTTTCTAAAGCTACTCCTAGTTTACCAATATGAATGTCAGCAGGGTTTATAACTAATAGGTGTTCACCTTTAACTCTTTTAATTGTTGTATATTTTGGAGAGTAGTCTTCAATTAGACTTTGAATGTCTTCAAGTAGTTCTAGCTTATCAGTTCCGTATTGTTCTTTTGTAACTATTGAAAAACGTAAATCACCTGACATACTTTGCCAATGTTTAACGCTTACAATATCTTTTTTGTCTATACCTCTTTCTTTAAGATGTATATCTAAAGCTGTGTTTCCGTTTATGTTAGCTAAGTCTTGCCCTCTGAACTCATTGATAATTTCAACTTCTTCAGAAGACAACCTTAACCTTTTACCTTTTAACATTTACTTTTTAGCAACGTCTGCTATACCTTGACCTACAATTAGTGTTAAGATTGCATAGTATAAATCTTTTGCAGTTGTTTCATCAACTCCTAAGTAAGAAACTAAAGCAGGTACAACTACAGAACTAACTGCATACCAAAACTTCTTGCTCTTTACCATTTGACCGATAAGGTACTTTTCTAAAAACTTTTTCATATTATTTATTTTTGATTATTAAATTAATATTTTCTCCGCCCAAATATATAAGTTCTTGCATAACTAAATCCATAGCTAAGCGAGAGTTTTCAACAATGTCTTGTTTACGACCATTCCCCACTAGAATACAGCCGCTTGTATCTTTAGCTGTGTTTCCTCTATGAAATAAGATATAATCCCTATTAGGAACGTCCTGAACTAATAAGTGTAAGTAATCCCTAGTCGCACTTTCTCTTGGGTATCTAAGTCTTACCTTGTAATTTCCTTTAGGAATACAGCTTATACTTCTTTGATTGTCTACCCAAGGATTTTCTAAGGTATCACAGAAACTTTCACCATTAATAAACAATCTACCAATAGTTGATTTTTTTGTGAATGTATCTCTTATGATTAAAAGATTAACGACCTTGACCTCTGTAGGCTTTTTTAAATCCGTTCTGTCCTTTACTTGCATTTTTGGAGTGTATTCCCTTTCGTTTCTTTTTAACGCTCTTAAAAGCGCTTGTAACAACTTTACGAGCCATCTATTTAGTTTTGTCAAATTGAATGAATTTATATATAGTATATGCTATTGAAAGTATTAATGCAACAAAACTTAGTATTTCATTTGCACTCGCTAGAGTGAACCCAATAGCTGAAAAATTAGCTAACCCTACTTGTAGAGTATCTTTTACTTCTGTCATTTTGTTTAGTTTTTTTATCTAAGTAGGATTTTAACTTAGTAACATTTTTAGTTTTTGGTTTATAGTGTCTTTTCATTATGAGTAATCAGAAGCGTTTAAAAAGTTTCTCAATGTAAGTTTAGTTCCCTGTCTCATTGGTCTTTCAAGGTTCATACCATTATAGTAAGCGTTTTGGTCAGGTGAAATATCTGCTCCACTATTAGTATTGTATTCAGGAAAAAGAGTTATATTGTTAGTGATATACTGTATCATTCTTTCCGTAAAGTATTCAGCATTGTTTCTTACTTCTTCTCTTAGGTGTTGAGCTTCTTCTGTGCTTAAAGCGTTTCCTGTCTCTGAAGTCTTAGAATAGATGTTACCGTTTTCTGTTTTAAAGCGTAAATAAGGAATACACATATGAAACGCCCAAGATGGTAAACAGTCTCCGATATACTCATCTACTAAAGTCTTGTATGCTTCATTTCCTACATTGCCTATTGTTCCTGCTGTAATTAAAGTTTCTAGCTTTTGGTAAAGTGTTGTTCCTAGTTTTGGCTCTATATAGATACGCTGTGCCTGTAAAATATAAGGCAATATTGTATTTGGGTCAACATTTAAGTTTATTGCTGTGCTATCTTTTAGCTTTGCTTCTGATATAAATAATACGTAGCTCATAATTAGTTGTAATATCCGTTATTTTTCATTTTCTTTGGTGGTGTTGCTACTAGCTTATCGTTCTTCTTAGCAGTAAACCCTTCTGACCTTGCTTTAGTATAGCCAATCATATCAGCGTCTTCTATTTTAGTAGTCTTACTTTCTCCTATAACTGTTTTGTAAATTCTTCTACTCCAAAAGTGATGACATTGAGGTCCCCCTTTGTAAAGCCAAATTGAATAAGTAGCTGCTCCGTCAATACCAAATCCTGCATTTACAGGTATTTTACCCATATTAATTATGTCCTCTTTCCTATACAGCTTTTTTGCAGCTTCCATTTTTTTGCAAAAATCTCTTTTACTTCCTGATTTGTTTTCTAAGAAATTGTCATTAGCGTAAACATATCTTACTCTAAAGTAATCAAAAGACTTTTTAGATAGTCCGTCTTGCTCTGACTTACGACTTGGAATAGCTCTACCTGTTGAAGCTAGTTCTAACTTCTCATTCATTAATTCGTTCAATACTTCTTCATAGTTAAAGTCTTGATGTTCTCCATCTACTACTTCTTCTTCTATTAATTCCCATTCTTCAGGAATGTCTTCTCCAAACTCCTGAATGAATTTATCTAGCTCTGTTGCTTCAGTATGTCCTTCACAAGCCATATAGACTTTCTTACCTTCTAGTTCGTGTTCGTGATAACCTTCACACCCTAAAGACTTTGCACTTTCTAAGGCTTCATCTATTGTATCAAATACAGGTTTTCCGTCTATCATTCCAACTTTAGCAAAGTCTTCTCTTACTTCCACATCAGCTAAAGGTTTTAATCCAACTTCTTCTCTTATTTCATCTTCAGTCATTACTCCTTTTAAGTCCTCGGAAGTAAATTCTACTGTTATAGGTTTTAATTGTACAAATTGAACAGGTAAGTCCATATTGTTTACTGAGAATAAAGTCTGTAAAGTATTTAAGATATGTAATTGGAACGGCTTTACAACAGTATTAAGATAGAAGTTTCCTGCTGCATTAAGTTCATCTACATTTGAGCCTAAACCTGTATCAGATTTAATACCCATAAGCATAGGAGACGTTACACGGTGTCCTGTAAGTATGTTTTGAACTAATAGCTCTTGTAGTGCTAAAAATTGTTTATCCAAATCGGAAGGAGTAATTGGAGTAATTTCAGGTGTTCTTGTCTTATCGTCTGAGAATGTTAAAATAAACTTCCCTGCGTTTTCTGCTCCTGTAAATTTCTCTGTTAAACTTTGTTCTATCTGTCGTCTTTCTTCTTGCGTCGGAATTCCATTTGCGAAGGAAATCATAAAGCTCGAACTGAAGCCCGAATTGATATTAGATAATTGAAATTCCGCCACTCTTTGGTCTACTAAGCACCAATTATTAGCCGCTAAATAATCAGGTGTATGATAGCAATCCATATTAGGACTGTAAGAACCTGTATAAAGCAACTGACTTCCTGAAGTTCTATCGTTCACATTAAAAGCATTAATAGGGTATGGTTTATTTGTCCTAGTGTTTGCCCAATCAGCACTTATATAGTAACAGTCTACCTTCCCCATTGCGTTTGGTCTTCCTGCTCTTACACGCTCTACAGGTACGTGATACACCTCTGCTATTTCTGTTCTTTCTCTATTCCATACAATATGCAAAGCGTATGCTCCTTGAAGTTTAAAATCAAAAGCTACTTTCTTTATTACTTGGTGTAAACTTTCGTTAGAATTAGCGTGTCTTAGAAACTTCTTAAGCTTTACGTAATTTTCTAAATTAGTATCTTCTTCTTCAGCTATTAAGTCTTCTCCTGCTATCATTTCAGCTGTAGCGTTAATAATTGCAGCGTGTGTACTAGAATTGTAATATAAGTCAATTAAGAACTGAGGGTAAAGGTTTCTCCAATCTTCTGTTCCGTACTCTATGTAATCACGTCCTCTTACTTCTTGTACTATTGGAGCTGTTGATGTTTCTAAGTTTATACTAAGTATTTTATCCATTTTATTCTATTATTAATTCATCAGGGTCTACATCTGTACCTTCTGCGTTCTTTTCATAACCTAAGAACGAATGTACACAATTTACAGGAAATAACTCGTGTATTCCAAAGTCA
>Ga0213868_10003161_pt1 | contig 15470 bp, 25 predicted proteins | sample PICome_9_FD_160087 | JGI IMG/M metagenome (GOLD analysis project Ga0213868, IMG submission 160087) | Coastal seawater microbial communities near Pivers Island, North Carolina, United States - PICO127 | ecosystem: Environmental > Aquatic > Marine > Coastal | place: USA: North Carolina...
CTCCTCAACCTGCCCCCTAGCGTCACCACCTAATTCGACTAAATCATAATCATCAATTGTAAGTCGGAAGAACGGTTCGTTAGGAGGGAGGAGGGTCATAAGGAGTTTAGAGGCTAAGTTGTTAACGCCTCTAGCTCCTACAGACTGATAAGGGGTGTCGAAATGGCTTGACTGGTTATGCCCATCTCTAGGCATAAGCGTAGGTATTGTCAGTTCAGCGCAATTTCTAGCCCTTGTGAGAAACGCATCCCGATCTGCCGTCATGTTGTCATAGCTTTTGGCTACGCTTTCACTGTTTATCATGGGTTAATCCTTTTATCGGTTTATACGTAAAGATTCATTATTTCGTTTTGTTGACGATAAGTTTGCAAAATTCACTTTAGGGGTTCTAACTTTAGAATAGCCTTTGTTTAAACCCTTGTTGCGCCTTAGCTTTTTATCTACATCAATTCTTAAACCATCGACACGTGTCGCCCGATTTGCTGTATATTTTTTATTGGGGGTGTAGGCTTCTCTCTCTAAAGCTTCCATTCTTTTTCTTTCTCTATCCCGCCCCAATTTTTTAGATATGTTTTCAATCTGTTTAGCCGTCATGCGTTGAGAGGGGGTCATAATATAGATAACCCGCTTGTTACAGTCGAACCTATATTTTTAACAGTAGTTTGTAGGCCAGACGAAGAACGTCTTAAAGAAGCAGTGCCTTCAGCTTTCTTTTTTTTGGAATCTGAAGGGCTGTCTACTGCGTCAACTATAGGTGTTGGCGGTTTCTCTGGTGGCGGTGGTGGAGGTGGCGGTGGTGGGGCTGGTTTTGCTGGAGCTGGTTGGGATCCCATACACATAATTAATTCTCATCTGGTTCGTCATCATAAAGGAACTCCATCCTTTCAATGACTGATTGCTGACCCTGTAGAAAAGCGATTTGCTCTGGAGTAACGCCTTTAGTTCGGGGTAGTTTATTAGGGAACAATTCTTTAAAATTATCTATTAATTCCCTAGTTATAAAAAATGGTTTTTCCATAATTAGTTCTCTACTGGGTAACTTTTTAAATAGTTATCTAAATCAAAGGGTTGTGGGGGAGGTGTAACCAGACATTAGCGATGATATGGAGGCAGGTTACCACCTCCAATACCACAATCGCTTTCATTTTCTTCACATCAAAACACAGCTACCCATCATAGATTTGTACACTATAATCATAAACATAGCTAAACAGAAGTTAGCTCCCCAAAACCAAGCGAAGGTTTGGAAGGTTTCTTTGCTTATCTTTATGTAACCTCTAAGTTTATGGTACGTAGTTAGTTTCTTTTTGGTCATATTTCACACTGCCCCGCTACACAGGCTAACTCCTGCGTTCCTGTAGTCGTGTCTTCTTTCTCAAACTTACCTAAGTCATCCCAGTTGATACTCTCAGGCATCTTAGCTAGGGCTTCAGCGTAAGCCTCAGGGGTGATAGCTGTGTAAGGTGCTTGCTGATACACATGGTCTGTACGAGGCAGGAAGCTGATACCTGAGCAACTGTCCAGTCGATCCCACAGCCATTGACCTGCTGCTAGGAACTCCTCATCTGAGTAATAAATAGTCACACTTGGTTTGTGTTCACACCAATGGTTCTGATAGGTTTCCCACAAGTCTAGCTGAGTCTGTACGTTAAGTGAGTCAACGCTTGTAGAGCCAGCAGGAGCTTTGATAGGGAATGAGAAGACGTAGTTGTCGTCATTCATTACATCTTTTTCCCAAGGCACACCAGCATCTTTTAAGAAAGCTGAGATAGGGTCTTTACCATCACTACGAACTGTACGGATATACTGGTCTGAGAACCTAGCGTGTATACCTGATGCACTATCCACTAGCTGTGATACAGTACCACTCGGTTTCACGGCGGTAATAGCCGTAGACTGGTTCAAGCCTAACTCTTCTGCCCACTTCTTGTTCGTCTCTACAGCTACAGCCTTGAGTCGCTCTAGTATCTCAGGCAAGATAGGCAGGTTAGGGTGGTCAAACCATGTACCTGAGTCTTGCTGTCCTGACATAACTGGATGATCCATGATGCCTGTCATGCTTACACCAAGTAAACATTCTTCTGATGTGTTCTTCTTCCAGATGTTACGCACGTAGCGGAAGTCTGTTAGGGAAGACTGTAGTGTTCCTAAGATGGTAGCAATCTCTACCTTACGTTTTAAATCTTCGTATGTATCGGTACTACGAATAACGATTTCCGACAAATTACAAACCTGTGCCGAGCGTAGGATGATCTCAGAGCAAGGGTTAGTACCAAAGTCATGTTCAATATCTCTACGACCATGACGAGCTGATTGCTTCTTCGCTGCTGTGCGAGAGAAGATACCACGCTCACCTGCCTTAGATTTGTATAACGCTGTCCACTCTTCTAAGAATGTCTCGAAGTCAGGGCGTTCATTATAGACTGCACTATTGTTAGCGAGCGCACGTTGCGTATCAGTCTCCCACCAATTACCAGACTTAGCATGGCGCATCCGATCGTCACTAAGGTTAGACAAACTAATAAGCGCAGACCTACGGACACCACCCACCACAACAATCTCTGCGATTTTACAAACAATATCATGGCATTCAATACTCGTTAGTTTACGCCCTGCTGCTCCTTTAAAAGTAGCGACAGTGAAATGGAAGAGAGCAATAAGAGGATCAGGCCCACTACTGCGACCGCCAAATGTTTTGAGTCGCTCACCCTTTTTACGTAGTTTAGAAACATCCCATGAAGGTACGTTACCTGAATACAAAAGGCTAACCAACTCACGGAAAGCTTTAGCCCAACCAATTTTAGAATCTTGGACAACGATTGTAGTGTCTGTTTCATGGAACTCTTCTGCCACCTCTGGTAGTTTATTTACTGACTGACGCTCAACTGAGAAGCCTACACCTGTGCCACACATAAGGACGTAAAGAATCTCATCGAACACTCTGATATGATCTACTGCAATGTATGAACAGTTAAAGCCAGCCATGTTATCACGATCAAGTGCTTCACCTGCTGTCATTAAGCAACGCATGGAGGGCATTACTTCTAGGTTGTAGATGGCTTTGTACAAACGCTCTGATGTATCGTAGTCAATCTGACCACGGGCTACCCAAAAGTCTGTGTAACGTCTTACGGTTTCGTCCCAAGTCTCTCGTCTATTGTCATCTTCTCTCCAACGTGCGTAGCGTGACTTGTGTATGTACTGTTGGTACGAATCCATCATCGGTAATCCCCTGAGCCTTGTAGTTTATTATTGAGCTTTCGCTTCATAGTTTTATTCATGTTCTCAAATGCTACATCACTCAGGTTAAGACCCATACGATCTACAAGCATTGCTAAGTACCAAAAGACATCACCCAGTTCATCGCTGACTTCTTGCTTATGGTTAGGGCGTTCACCGTCCCTAATTTTTTTCTTAATTTTATCAGCCACCTCACCTGCTTCAGACAGTAGACCTAGAGTTAGATACTCAATGGCTAAGTCTTCAGGGAAGATAGCTGTGTCGTTACACTTGGCTTGATAGTAATCAAAGCCCTCAAACATACCTTGTAGATATTCGTATGATGGATTCACCAGCTTACTCCTTTAGTTTTTTTCATTAGTTCAATCATTTTATTTAAGTACCACTGTGCCTTCTCTGCATCTTGAATAGGGTTTCCCTTTTCCCACAGGCGAGTACCAGTGTACTTTATTAAGTTACCATGGCAGTATGAGATAGCATCGTAGTCACCTAGCACATCAACAATGTAGTCAATGGTTTCTATCTCTCCTGCATTGTAATGTGCTGGTCTGTTTACAGCATCCTGTTCTTTTTGAGCGTGAACGCTTTTGTATGCTAAATCCCATTCTGCTGGTGTTGCATCGTTTATGCCGCCCATAATTTTACTTCCTTAGTTTCAAAGTTATATTCACCATCCCGTAGTATTCGAGCTAGTCGTGCATTCTCTATAGCTACTTCTTCACCTAGCTTCTGAGAACCAAAAGCCTTAATAACTGTTTCCCATGTTGCGCCTTGCTGTTGGAGAATGGTGTTAGCTTTCTTATCGCCAACTGTCGGACAACCTTTGTAGTTATCTGTTGAATCACCAACAAGAGTTTGGTATAAGAAATGGTAGTCTGCTTCGTCCTCATCTACTTCCACAACCTTACCATCAATCAAGTGGTAAGCGGGTATGGTAAGCAAGTCCTTGTCAGCAGACCAGATAACAGTGTTACGGTCTGAACTTCCTAATATGCCTAGCAAGTCATCAGCCTCTAGCTTATCCTCAACTCTGCCATTGTACTTATCTGCTAGATATTTTTTAGCAAATTTTAAGAGCATAGGTTTGCGTGTGTTTTTACGATTAGCTTTGTAGTAAGGAGCTACATCTTTTCGGTATAAGTTATCTCCTGAGAGGCAAGTGATAACTTTAGTGCACCCTGACTCTTCTATGATTTTACTCATAAACTCTTCCATAGAGCCTATGACATCCTTCTCGTGAGCGTGTAGTGTCCACAAACCATCACCCCAATCAATAGGAGTCTCGGCAATGGTAGCTGCTTTGTAAGCAACTATATCGCCATCAACTAATAATGTTCTAGCGTTCTTCATCGTCTTCCTCCATCATCATCTTCTCAAACTCTTCGGCTGTCATGCTTACCATGTGCGTAGCACTAGAAGCCATGCGGTAGTTTATGATTGCTTCTACAATCCACTTGAAGGCAAAGGCAAAAGACACAAAACCAAAACCAAAGCCTAAGATTAAATTTAATGTACTTGTTTCCATAATTTATTCTCTATGTTTAATTAATCTCAGCTCTCTTGTTTTAGGGTTAAAACTCAACAACTGCACACCCATCTCTATCTGTTTTTTAGTGCGCCCTTTTTTAATAAGATGGTAACCACGAGGTTTGGAATACGTGAGCATCTTAACATCAAACAAGTGAACTTGATTATCCTTAATAGCTACAATATCTACAGCACCAGTGCAACCTGCGTTATGGAATACCTCATATCCTTCATCCCATAACCATGTGATTGCGTATAACTCTGCTATGTCACCAATACGGTTAGTATCAGTGAGTGTCTGCCCAACTACTTCCGACTTGGTATTCAGAGTCGAGAGGGCATTTGAAGCTGTAAGCTCTTTCTGTTTCTTTAATGGCTGCTTTAGTGATTCCACCAATTTCATCCTCAAGCCCTTTCTTAACAAGTATCTGAACCTCATCATGCACGAATGCTACTATCATAACATCTTCGTTAGTATAGCCTTTATCTCTTATCATTTTTTCTACAGTTGCGTACCACTTCTTACAGATGATAGCTCCTGCTGACTGGAGTAAAGTGTTTAGTGCTGCGTGTGGGTGACGTATGGGTATCAACCTACCGTCCAAACCGTTAATAAATTTATCACCACGCTGTTGGTCTAGTCTATCGTTTAGAGCTTCTGTTAGTTTCTTTAACGCTGGAGTCTTAGCCAGAAAACGCTTCTTAATCTGACCTCCCTCCTTCGCACCTTTGCCAATGATCTGTCCTATCTTCTCGTTACCTGCACCGTATAAAAAGCCGTAGATAAATGTCTTAGCTTGTGGTCGGGTAGCTAGTCCTGCTGCTTCTTGGTTAGCTGTATGTATATCACCTTCAAGTATTTCTTTACCATACCTGCCACCATCATAACGATTCATGTAGTGCGCTAGACACCTAAGCTCTAGTCCACTAGCGTCTGCTCCGAGCAGTGAGTAGCCGACAGGTGCGTGAAATAACTCTCTACATTCCTTACCGAAGGCTGCTCCTGTAGAAGGAACTTGAGCAACATTAGGATCAGAATGAGTACAGCGGGAAGTAACAGCACCCATGTGATTAACTCTACCATGTATACGACCGTTTCTTTCCAACTTGAGCCACGCTTGTTTGCCATTTCCTAATTGTCCTAATCGTTTGTTTAACATAAGGTACTCTGTCAGTAGACGAGCTTCGAGCATATCAATTCCTGCCAGAATTTTTTCGTCAACTTTCGGATCACCTGATGGGGTGAACTCTTTGGGCTTCCACCCACGTTTCTGTAACCTGTCTGCTATCTGCTGTCGTGATGCTGGATTGAATGGGATAGTCTTAGTCTTGGTTTTTAACTCAACTATTGTTGGCTCCATCTTTTCGACTAACTCATTTTCAATCTCTTGCTTACGAGCAGATAGTTCTGTGTAAAGCTTTTGTGCTTTCTCTACATCAAAAGGAAAACCTGCTTCCTGTTGTTGTAGTAACAGTCTATTCATCTCATGCTCAAGACGCATAGGTTCTTCAGGGTACTTCTTAGCTTGTATTAAATCATACAGCTTGACGTTAAGTGCTACATCCTGCTCGCAATACTCTAGCATCTCTGGTGTGTAACTATCCCATGCCTCTTCTTGCTCACCGTATGTTCCTTTATTGAAGTTTAGGCGTTGACCCCAAGCTTTTAAGGAGTGCGAACCAATTGATTTATTGTCAACGGTACGCTTTAACATATCTTTTTCTTTCATGTTAGGCCAGATTAAACGTGAGGCAACTAACGTGTCGTACACTTGTCCATAGTAGTCGAAGTTATATAGCTTCTTTAGGACTGGTAAATCGTAAGCCATGACATTGTGACCACCAATGGCTTCTGCTTCCTGTAACATCTCTAAACCTACATCTAATTGTGTAGGGTCAAACTTCCAAACCTTACCTGTGTCTGTGTCCTGCATTACTAAGCAGTGAACAACCGTCACATCAGGTAGTAAGTTGTCGGCTTCTATATCAAATATAATCATAATACCCTCTCGTTGGAGTGGTTAGTGTACTGAATGTGCTTCCTCTAAATAAATCATTCTAAATTCGTTTAGTGTGGGTAATTCATGCTCTCTATCTAATGCTACCAATAAATTAGTTAGGACTTCGTATGCTTCCATAATTTTATATTCACACTCAAAGCCACTATCATTTCTGTCGTACATATTTTTACCCCTAAAATGGAACTTCATAATCCTCTGACATACGTCCTGTATCTTTTGAATACTGGAGCTGCCCTGCAATACCTGTTTCACCTGACCACCTATTCTTTAATATACGTAGAGTTGTCTTATCGGAATCTTCGCTGTCCTGTTGATTACGTTCAAGCCCAATGACAATATCTGATAACTGCCCGATACTAGCTGAACCACGCAACTGAGATAATGAAGTCATCACACCCTCTTCGTGACCCTTATCACCGCTTGGTCTACGTAAGTGAGAGACAACAATCATGCCAATGTTCAACTCTTCTGTTATAGATCGTAACTTAGTCATCAAAGTGTCGATTGTTCTACGCTCGTCACCGCCATCCATACCACTAACCACGATACTAATGTGGTCTAGTATAACGTACTGACAGCCACAACCCCTAGCTAAGTAACGTATCTTGTTGAGTAAGTTATCTGACTCAGTAGAACCCCAGTGATCGTACATGAACACACGACCAGTACCTAGTGTTGCGTCAAACGCTTCACGCATCTCTTCTCTGCGTACGTCCTCAAGGTGTATGAGCTTGTTCAAGTAGAGAGACATCAATCCCTGAGCTGTGCGTTTACTGGATTCCTCCAACGCAACGTAGCCTATGGTAGCGCCCTCGTTCAGTAGATGATATGCAAACTCACGAGTAAGTTGTGACTTACCCAAGCCTGAACCTGCTGTTACAGTAACAATCTCACCCAACCTACACCCACCAATCTTTTCGTTTAAAGATGCGTAAGGGTAAGGCACAGTGTAGACTTCTTTCTCTGTTGATACTTCTTCCCACAGGTCTGCACCGTTGATAATACCATCAGGCTGGAAACTTTTAGCACCCCAGAAGGCATCTATAAGCTCTCGTGTACGCCCTGCCATTACCATGTCACTGGCATCTTTAAGTGGTAGCTTGGCAATCTTAGCTTTGCGAGGTGACAGTAATGCTGCACACTCTACTGCTGCCTTCTGCCCCACTTCATCGTTGTCAAACATAAAGACAACAGACTCAAAACCCTCAAGCCACTCTAGTGCCTGTTTGATGTCACGCTTCGCACCTGCTGCACCAGTCTTTAAACTTACTACTGGCCATTTGTGGTCGAACGCTTGCGACATCGAGAGGGCATCGAGTTCTCCTTCAACGATGGTGACATTTTTCCCACTGTCTCTCCAGAGCCACTGTCCGTAGAGTCCTGCTTCTTTGATTGCTCCACGTACTGAGAAATTTTTTCCTGCTGTTCTAATTTTCTGAGCAACTGTTTTCCCGTCCTTGGTTTTGTGATTTGCAATCTGCGTTGTCTTACCATTAAAGGTTCCTGTTTGATAATCCCAAAACTTTACTGTCTTCTCTGTGAGACAGCGTTTAACTAATACATCGTGCGTACCTGTTAAAAAATCTACAGGTTTAATCTCTACCACCTTAGCCTCCTCTTGGGATTGCCCATAAGTCTCACACGCAAAACAATAGGTGTGACCATCAGTGTACAAACTGTTTGCATCTGACGAGCCACACTTATCGCATGGAGTGTGCATTAAAAACTCACTCTCCTGTTGTTCCATTTAGTTTATCCATTCTTCAGGGATTATTTCTTCTGCCCAGATAAAACCATGACGATCTGCCCACTCACTGCAAGTCATCTTGGTTCCGTCTTTGCGCCTCTTAGCACCTTGGACTGTGCTGTTTGCTCTTTGAAAAAGAAAACGTATGTCCAACTCAGGGTGTTGTTCCTTCATGCTTCTCATCTTACGTTGAGCATCTTGTCGGAAGTAACCCTTCACCTCAATGTACATATCATTAATCTTTAGATCAGGTATGTAGTTACGTTCTACTACATAGGGTAGCTTACAAGGTTCATACTCATAAACTACCCCACGAGCTTCGAGGTTCTCTTGCACACGTTCTTCAAGGGTAGACCTAGAAGTCGATGGCATCTTCAAGAACCTCCTCAGTGTTAGCAGCAGGTGTGCTAGGTGGTGCTACATAACCATCTTCCTCATCGAAGACTGACGCAGCAGAGCTACCGTATTCAATAAGATCAATGACCTGTACCGCCTTGAGGCGTAGTGAGACACCTGCCTTCTTGGTGCTTGGCATGACATAAGGCACAGGTTCAAAAGCCACCTTAACCTTAGACCCATTACCGATAAGCACATCCTTACTTAGTGGTGTCTTCTTGGCATCTAACACAGCAGGTTGTTGCTCGTAGTATGTGCCATCTCGCTTGCGAACCTTAGCCTTGAGCTTGAACTTGAACTCGACATTGCCAGTGTCGTCTCCAGTCTCACGATCATAGACAGGCTGCATAACGGGTTGTGTGGACAGCGTGTTCTTTAGGCGTGGGTCTTCCTTGATAGCCTCATTGAACTTCGCTTGAACTATTGCTTCTAGTTGCTCACACATCGGAGCTGCATCAGCCGCAGACAATTGGACGTTGATCGTATAATCACCATCTGGGTTGAACTTAGTATCAGGTTCAAACACCTTTGCCCACATTGCTGTGCCAGCTTGTACTAATATATTTTTAGCCATATCTTTATTTCCTGTAGTTATAGTTGAACGGGGGTGGCTATAGGGTAACTCTTTGGCTATGCGAAAAAGTAGTCACTCTGTAGTACCTCAGTTAAGTCTAAGCCACCCTTAGGTGGCGGTGGTGGAACTAATGTTCCCTCTGGTAACGACACCACTGCATCCTCATATAGATTCAACAGTACGTCATGTTCTTGATACATTGCTACAAAAGCCTCACGCAACCTCTTGTTAAGTCTAGGCATATTAGGACTGTGTGTTCCATAACTGTCATGCACCATTGCATAATCAAGTATACCATCTTTAAGGCACTCATGCACAGTCATCGTCAATGCTGCTGCATCGAGAGAGTGTACAAAATTTGGACTAGCACCCGATAGTGTCTTGCGTGAGTCTATCTTGTCACCAACATCCTCAAAATATCTCAGGGCTACCAAGCTCCCTGCGATGTGAGTCTTTATACGCTTGCTCTTCCTGTCTGTGTAGAACTGCCTAACTATTAAGTTAGTCGGTGTTGTCCATGTGAAAGGTATACCGTTGTCTACATACAGCTTTGCTACGTCCTTGATGTACTGCATGGCACTAAAGGCTGAGACTATAACATCGCCTATAGCTTGCCACACAAACCCAGACAGAACCATTGAAGCCTCAAAGAACTCATCGCCCCAAGGGTTATTGCCTGTGCATTTTTCAGCCAAAGCTTCCATGATGTAGTCCCTGCAAGCATGACGTGTGCCACTGTAGGGAACAATCATCACTGACCGCTTAGTCAGCTTGCGACATACCCCGATGTTGAGCAGGTGCATCGCCATCTCTGACCCATCTTGCTCTAACAACTCGGTAGCTCTCCTAGCTACGTCTGAGTAGATGTCCTGAGGTTCATCACTAGGCGTTAGGTTTACCGCACGACCCCCGTCAGAGTCCCTGAGCATCGCTGAGAGGTGCTGCAAGCCGTTACATGAGCCATCACTAGCACAAGGTAAACGTGTCTCATACGCCTCCCCATTAGCTCTAGCGATATTGTACTCTGCCCATTCTTTGCACCATGCCAATGCTTGCCAAGGTTTATCTGCCTCTTGCCACCACTTATTATTGAAAGGGTCGGTGAAGACATCAATAGCCTTGTCAGTGTTCATGTAAGCCCACATCTCACGATCCTCTAGGCTTATCTTGTCCACTCCAAACACGTTAGCACCATGTATAGCGAGCCACTGAGCGTCCTCACTGCTGTTAATAGCAACAGACCTAGAAAATTCTAGCAGAGCCTTAGAGTAATCAGCATTTTGAGGCGATAAGAATGATTCTACTGGGTACTTGCGACCACGAAAGTCGCATTGCCATACAAACCAGAAGTTATCTACCTTCACATACTCCTCGGCTAACTGTAATGTACGCTCAACCTGTATACGCTTAGACATATTCTTGGCGTTGGCTGTATACACTGCATTACGCTTTGCTTTGAAGACTTTAAACTGCTCAAGTTCCTCCTCGCTGAGGTACTTTGGCTCTTTGCTGAAAGGGTATGGTGGTATAGGCAAGGCATCTCTAGGAGGTAACCCTATCCACTCCTGACCACTGTCCCAACAAGTCCTTACAGTCTCCAATACAAACTCATTGACCTGCCAAGGTGTTTTCTGTAGAGCATTGACACACTCGTACTCAACTGCAAGGTCTTGAGCTTCAACTTCCTTAATGTATTTCTGTAAGCTCTCTTTCATAATCCATGCACCCTTAGAAATGGTTTCTTGTTGACGTGAGTAGAGTGATAACCCCCACCCCAGAATGAGTCCCAATCTTTAGGCTCAATAATACAAGGTGAGTATCTTGGTAGGTTGGTTTCGTGTGTTGTGTTAAAACCTTTTACCCAATCCAGAGTTTCCTCGGTAGCGTAGACGTAACTTGTAGTCTTACGCTTGAAGTGTTCCTTCTTGATGTACACGATACCTGTCGTGCGTATAACAATGTCGATCATACGAACCCCAATGTTAATACGCTCTGAGTTTGTCCACAACTGAATGTCCAAACCATCTAGCTTCATCTTGTGGTTAAGTCCATGCCTCTTATGGTCAAACCCTTTATCTGATTTCTTGTTAGCCATCTTAATTAAATTGCTGGCTGTGTTTCTGTCCTCTCGCATCCACTGATCTAATCTAAACTGAGTTTCAATCTGCTTGCCTATGTTAGATGCAGTAGCCAACAGTGGCAGACCCTTTGATATGGTATCAACCAAAGTAATCAAAGATAAATACGCAACCTGTCTAGTATCACACCCTTGCAGGAGCTTTACCTTATTGTTACGAGACTTCTCTGCCCTCTGTAGTTCTAAGCGTAGCTCATCTGCTACTGGTTCACATATGTTAGCCACAATCGACCGACCATGCTTAGTCTTTGACTCTAAACTCTTATCGCTAAGAGCCTTGAGTTCTTTGTTATACCTATCAATACCAGACTGAACCATTCGGTGCTCTAGCTCGATCTGTTCTTCTAAAGTTGCCATGTCATTTCCTCGTTTTGAGACACGCTTCCATCGCTTGCAAGTACATCGCATCCTCGTCCACATATGGAGGCGTGTTGTTCTTAGGCTTGGGTAGATACTTGCCATACTTCTTATTGAACTCTCGTATGGCAGCATCAGGTATTACAATTTTATTTGTCAACGTAGTCCCTCTCTTTATCTGACCAGTACCACCCACTACCATCATCGAAGTCAGGGTCAGGGTCATCAACGGTGGTCATTGAACAGCCTGTGCTATTAGCCTCAACGTCAGTGAGACAATCAACAGCTTCTTTGTAGTTATCAAAGCTCTGACTGTACACCCCTGTCGCATCGCTCCATTGTACTAGATACATGATACAGCCTCCACTGAATAACATAGCCTGTCGTCTTCCATAAGCTCTGTTAAGTATTGATAGACAGACTCTCTAAGAGCATCTTCACTGCCTTCAAAATCATCATCATCAAACGCCAATCTAATTACTACTTCACTCTGTCCCATTACACAACCTCCACTAAATCATCAGGGTCTACCGACTCAACCAAGTATGAGCAGTCCTCGTCAGGAATATAAAACTCAATGACATTACCATCATCATCGCACAGCTCATCGCCTGTCTCAGTATCTATTTTGTAATACGTCAACTGCCACACACCTACGTCATATTCCTTACTCATTAGTTAAACTCCACGTTAGGTTCAAAGACATCATCGGTAGCATTGTAGTATGCGTGTTCACCTGTCTCGTGGTTCCACATATACAAGTACTCTTTGTCGCCCCACTGGAATGGTCGCTCCATGCCACCACAAGCAGGTCTCCATGCGTGTCCTTCTGAATAGCTATCTAATAATTCCACTGTCTCAATCTCCGATTTAATATGTTGGGGTTCGTTACCTTTCTGACAGAATATCCTGTCGTAGTTATTGTTGTACTTATCAGCGTCAGTTGGTCTACGCTTACTACCCTTACCGTTCTGTGCTGTGTCGCCCACGATGTACCTCCTCTGCGATGTCTATCTTACTCTGAATCTTAAATACATACAAGTCAGACACTAACTGCTCCAACCTTGTGACGTACTCCACTCGCTTTGCATACACCGAAGCTGCCTCACAATGCTCAATGTCCTCGACATCTTCCGAAGCGTAAACATCAGGTACGACTAAAAGATTTGTAGCACCCACGATAATACTACAACCTAAGATGATATGAAGTTTATCTTTCCAGTTCATGCTGCCACCTCCCACTTATAACCTGCTGCGGGCATAAGCTCAGAGCTATCGTTAAGCTCCATACGAGAGATGATGAAAGGCTCAAGCTCACTGATAGGCACATAGCCTAGCTCGTTCTCAAGCCCCATGACGTAGCCAAAGGCTACACCATCAGCATCAGGCTTCTCAAGGTAGAACTCCCACAAGTTCTTAGTGATGATATGCTCATGCACATTGATCTTGTCTTTCATATTGTCTAACGCAATCATAGTTTTCATAATTAATCCCACTCAATAAATATATCGTTATTGTTTTCGTCCATTGCCAACACCGCACCATCAGCGCAGTAGCCCTGTAGTGCCTCGATGAGACAGCCAAAGTGATCTTCTGCCTCAGCACGAGTCATGATGTAAGGCTCGCCCCCTGCAAAAGACTCGTAGCGAATATTCTTAACAGCATCTAGCTTATCGTAATTAGTCATTCTCATTCTCCCATTCCGACCATGATTTCATGACCACTGGATATGACACATATTCACATTGCTTGTTAGCTATTAACTGAGCAGCCTTGACAGCATTATCTACATGACCGTAGATGCGACAGATAAACTCGTCACCATACTCACCACTGCTGTCATGCCAGTGTAAGTGATACTCCTCAAAGTCTTTCTCAGTTATTGCAACTGTATCGTGATGATCGACTATCATACTACTGCCTCCAATTTACCTTTAAGTAGAGCCATAACCTCGTCATGGCTAAGGATAAGTTTAGTACCATGCTGATCGACAGTGTGGTAGTACGCCATACATCTACCCTCACCATGACAGCCTACCCATATCTCTTCAATCCACAGACCATTGAAAATGTCACCAACACTGATAGTGGTTGTATCTTTATTTAATATACTCATTGTATTCTCCTAGTTTAGGTTAAGTGAGGGCAGAGTGTCTGCCCCCATGTCTCACTCAGTGAGAGTTAAACAACGTCACGATTCTGAATATCCCAGATAACATCACCGTCTCTACGCTCCTTAGCTATCGTCAACAAACCACGATGATAGTTATGGTACGAGCGACCCGTAGCATTCTCTACGTCACGCTTTACTCGCTTACGAGCTGTAAGTATATACAAACGATTGAGAAAGTCAAACCGAGACTGATTGCCCGCAGCCCGACCCAAAAAGAAACGGTCATTCATGGGATATAACTCCTCATAAACACCACGCCCATTAGAGCCAACACGCCATGTACCGTCAGGATTCTTGAGCCTACGCTTTACAGTGTCAGGTTTAACCTCCATGCCTAGCATAGGAGCAACCTTTGCAAGTGTACGAACAAACGCCACTGATAGTGTGCGTGATTTACCAATTGTAGATAACAACATAATACTTCTCCGAAGTTGATTAATTTTAATGTAATAAATATGAGTAATGTACTTCGCTCACATGAGACCCATTATCCCACCTTTTGGACTTAGTTGCAAGGTGGTCGCACCAGTCGTCCCACAACTCAGCCGTACCGTATTCGTGGCACACCCGAATGTAGTCTTGGAGCTTGCGTAAGTTCGTAGCCTTTGCCTTGTCACCTTTTGGATTCTTAGCAAGTGTCAACGTCTTAGCGTCAAGACCCAACCGCCTGATGTTGTGCACATCCATGCACCCAACCAGACCACCTATCAATTGACAACAAAACCCTGCCTTTGGCAGCCCAAGACCGTCAATGCACAAGAATATCTGCATCATAGCCTCCGCCTTGTCATCATCTGATTCGTCACTGTCAATGACAGCCATAACATCAGCATAAATCTGCTCCATGTTATCTTGTAAATATGCGTAGAGCTTGGCTTTGCTGCCCCACAAGAACTTAGACTTAGAACCCTGAGCGACAACCGATGCCATCTGCTCGCCAACACCCAACCAATTCTGTTGGATAGATAAGGATACCATCGTAATTACTAAGCCCATCTTATAAGGACTAGACTGTGCAAACTCTTGAACCTTTGTAGCATCTCTTAGATACATAATGAATCTCCTGTAAGTCTCACTGAGTGAGAGTTGATAACTGTTAGTAAGAAATAAATAGATAAGCGTTACCCCATTTCTTAAACATATTATCTCATACTTATGGCTGCTTGTCAAGTCGCCTGTAGCTCTCACTGAGTGAGACTATACCCCCCTTATACCCTAGGTACTGCCTCACTGCGCCCCCCTACTATGGACACTGCGCATGTGCCATGCTTCAGAACATCAAAGAGCATAAGCTCTGA
>Ga0213868_10003165_pt1 | contig 15462 bp, 11 predicted proteins | sample PICome_9_FD_160087 | JGI IMG/M metagenome (GOLD analysis project Ga0213868, IMG submission 160087) | Coastal seawater microbial communities near Pivers Island, North Carolina, United States - PICO127 | ecosystem: Environmental > Aquatic > Marine > Coastal | place: USA: North Carolina...
GCATTGATGATTGTTTGGGGTTCGTTATGTTCGTTACGTTCTTGATCACTCATGTTAACTTTGTGTAAATGTAATGGAAATGAAAAATAGGTTTGATTTTTGTTTGTTGCAATTAACTTATGGAAAATGAGAAAGTGATTTGTGTCCTCAGATCTCAGATCGTAGAGATGAAATCCATTCAATTCGACCCTTTTTCGTGAGGCCAGCGCAGACATGAAATCATGTGTCTTTTATTCGATGCCCTTTCAGTAATATAATAATGTAGAAACGTAATCAGGGCGTTTTGAATCTTGTAAAGAAAACTCTAGGTTAGGGTTAGGGTTAAAAAATCAAGAAAGCCCGCGCAAAAGCATTTTTTTCTCGAAATGCTTCCATTTTTTTGGAACCAGCGAAGCCTGTGATTGAATCTGATCGGATCATTGAGACAGACCTATATCTTCCATTGAATCAAATATCCCAGTTTTCCCTACGTTTACTTGCAAAGTTGATAAATAAAAGTAGTGGAGTTGCAATATAGACTTGATTGAATCCGAAAAATAGACTGGAAAAGATACAGTTTTCAGTTTTCGTTAGACAAGACTCAATTATCCTTGAAAATTAAAGCTATTCACAAAATCAAAACAATTGAAGCGATATACAGTGTATACATATAAACACAATACAAATATAGAATCATTAAAGATATGTCGCTTCAAGGCCTTGTTGCACAACGATTTGCGGGGAAACCTCTGCGTCAACCACGCTACAGTATGCGCCACGTTCCTTCCGCGTTGCCAAATTTGGAGTATTCCACGATTCATTTCGTGGATCAGAGAGAGCACTTCACGGACAGTATGTCGGAAATGGTGTTGTTATGCAATCAGGTTATGCGGAAGAAAGCGGTGAAAACTGGGAAAGGAGCCAGTAAGCCTCTCAGTTTGGAATACATTGCTGATAGATGTGACGTAGACGATCCAATTTTTGGTTACATGGTTCGAACGTCAAAGAAAATGGATAAATTGGAAAAAGCTCAAGATGAACACTGGCAGCAGGGAATGATGCAGGGATTTGTGACTTGTACTACCTTCACCAACTGGCAGAAATCGTTCAGGTGGGATTCTTTGCATGATTCTGCATTTGCTTATGATGACACGGAATTGGCAGAGCAAATGATTTCTGAACGAAAATATGACAAGGATGGATCTCTCGCGATAGAATTACAGAATACTGTCAGATGTGGTGACCCGTGGAATGAAGGTATTGTTTGGCCTAGGATTGCAGAGATTTCATTATTGGGAGCAATGGGATGTGGAAGAGCTTTGTTAAGTTTAGTCATTGAAAAATTGGAGTGCATGCCACCAAGTGCAAAACATAATTATGATTACTTGGTGCTTCAGGCAACAAATAATTCTATACCATTCTATGAAAGTATGGGATTCATCCGTGTTGGCTGTATAACGGAAAACAATAAAAGAGGGATTGGATCTGAGAATGTAGCCCCAGAAAGCAATCCAGGAACTCCATCTCCACACAGATCTAGGCGTCAGGAGGCATCTCCAGCTTCACCAGGTCAAAAGTCAGAGATTGTATCTTCTCCTGTGATCAAAGTATCAACGGAAGAAAATGGTGAGACTGTTTTAGATTATGCAAAAAAGTACAACTGCGATGCATGGGATATTGTATTTCTTAGTGAGCCGTTGTATCCAGGTATGACTGTGAAAAGCCCATTGATGAAGGGAACACACTTGTTTATTCCTGATACAAGCAAAAGCAATGAAGGAGGCAATAGTAGTTGTGGTGGATCTGATGGATCATCATCCATACAATGGTATTATTGTGAAGACAATGAAACCCCTAAAGAGATCAGTGATAAATTTGGCGCAAACGCCAAAGACTTATTGAATGCTAATAAAGGCCGTATTGAAGGGCTTCAAATGCATAGCAAATTAATTGAAGGGTGAGTCCAGTTTTCTTCATTTGTGCTTAGGCAGTCGATCCACTATGCATCTCACATTTTAACGTCTCAATTTCCATTGTGACAGCACCAAAATTCAGGTTTCTGGATTTGACCGCCATCACGAAGATTACGTTCCATATTGTCACTGGACCTTCCCAGATAGTGAGTTTGAAGATAGTGAGCCGAGCTACATGATGGCTCGCAGACTTAATCGCAAGGCAGGTGCTGCAGCTAAAGAACGCCCCGTAGAAAACTCATTTTCGTGTGAAATCGTACCTTACGATCCCATGTCTATCCCAGCCGTTCTTAATGCTAGAACCGTTGAAGCCCCTATCAAACATGAAACGCCAGAAAGAAAACAGAACTCCGCAGTACCAGTATCTAAAAAGCGGAAACGCCATCCTGACCAGCCTCTCACACCAAAGAAACCTAGAGGTGCGTTTTTTACTTTTTTAAACGAAGAAAAGCAGAGACTACAGAAAAAAGAATTAAAAGTTACAATGCCAGACTTGACTAAGATTTCAAGTCAGCGGTGGAAAAATATGTCAGATCAGGAAAAGGAACCATTTATCGAAAGAGATAAACTCGAAAGATTAGACTTCCAAAAACAGATGCAATCACACAAAGTCAAAATGGAAGAATTCAAGGCTAAGCATCCAAATTGGTTCTGTGCCGACGACGATGACGAGCCTTCAGAGCCTATTACCAAGAAGTTGAAGAAGCTTCAGTATAAGAATCTTTTCAACAAGGTTGTTAAGTTAAACAGTGACGGGCAGCACGAGGCCGGGGACGAGTTCAAGTACTACTACGTACTGACATACATCCCCGACTTGTTCTGGTGCCATCTTGCCCCTATGCGCCAAGATGGTTACTTCAATTCTCAAAAAAATCGTTCTGCAGGAAGACCAAGATGGAAACTAGTTCACGAAGGTGCTGGGAAAGAACTTGATATATCTGCCGATGTTTGTGAAGTCGTCAAGGCGCGTACCATGAAGGGATGCGCTGATGCTGACAAAGAGGAGTGGGATATTGTGGACGACGAAATTGAGGTTAATCTCACCAAGATTGTCATTCCACCTCAAACAATCGTGACCGGTACTCCTTCACCGAAAACCGTCACTATCGCGGACGAAAGTGATTCTGCCATGAGTGTCGAGGGTAGTATGAAAGAAAATGATACCCCTTCGGTCGATTCAAAACCGAAACAACCAAGAATTATTCACGGAAGAACACCAAGAGCTCGCAGATCTACCAAAGCTAAAAGGTCACCACCCAAATCAAAGTCGAAACCCAGGCCCACACAGAGCAAGGCGAAATTGATGAGCTCCTTTGACCAACACATTGACGAGCTGAGAAAATTCAAGGAAGAACACGGGCATTGTATGGTACCGAAGCCGTACAAACCAAATAGATCTTTATCGAACTGGATATCGAATCTTAACTACTCATACAGTCTCTCATTGAAAGGTCTTCCGGTTACTATCAAATTAAGTCAAGAGCGTCTAGATAAATTATCTGAATTGGGTTTTGAATTTACTCTGATGGACGTCGGAAGCAGAGGTGGCGGACAAGTTAAGAAAAAGAAAAAACCCGAGCTTCCAATCATGTATCCTACTTCCAAAGTTAACGAAAAAGATGGAATACAAAAAATATCAGAGACAGCGTCTTCTTTCGCGCAGACAAGTAATGTGGTTGACCCAGATTCTAATGATGACACCGAAGCAGAAAAGAGCAGTGAAGCTCTAGCTCTAGATAAGCACGACATTGAATCTCTATCTCTTCCAGATATGAGTGCCGATGTAGATATGGACTTGATGATCCCACCAATACCAGATAAGGCTATCAAAGAAAAGAAAAAATCAAACACGAAGAAAGATGGTGGTTTCATTCAGATGTCCCTTCAGAAATATTTTAAGATGTAGGATCATTCAACCTACAAGTAGTTTTGTACATAACATTTTAGAGGACAAACATTTTCTTTAGAAAAGATTATTTTACTAAGTAATTATTCTTCTTTACAATACCATGCTACCAATTTTATCTGATGCATATTTTTCTGCGGCTGCTTGAACGGCGTCCACATCGGAACATTCCGTAGCTTGTCCTTGGGCATTTTGAGGTCTTCCTCCTCCACGTCCACCACAGACTTCCAATGTATTTCTAACCCATTCGTCTGCTTTCAAACCTGCTTCAACAAGAGCATCGGGTACAACTGCAAACACCATCAACTTGCCACCACTTCCAATATCTTCTTCACTTATGCCCATGAAAGCCATGTCTGGTGCAAGATTTTTTGCTGCGTTCATAACAGTCTGCGATGACTTTGAGTCAGCACCAATATCCACATTAAGTACAAGTGATTTAATGCCTGAGTCGGCTGCTGATTTAACTCGTTCACTAACTGCGTTCAAAACATTGTCTACTCTTTGAGCTAGAGCTTTTTTCTTAGCTTCCACAGCCTTTTTCTGAATTACTTCGATGCGGGCACGTAATTCAGACTTCAGAACTGCAGACATGAAAGTCTCATCAAGTTCCTTTCGAAGAGCACCGGCAATCTTATCAAGTCCCTCAGTTTCAACAGAAAGTGATTCTGCTTCAGAAACTGATTTCTCAAAGGAAGTTCCTTCTGTGATAGCTTTTTTTGCAAGTCCTTTAGTAACTGCTGATATTCGACGAATTCCTTTCGCGACAGCCGTCTCTTCAATCACAACAAATGCTTCTGCCTCTTTCGTGTTGCAGATGTGCGTACCTCCGCAGAATTCAACTGACGTGTCTTTTCCAACTGAAACTACCCGCACCGGATCAGGGTATACTTCTCCAAAGACCGCCCTGACACCTTCAATTTCCTTAGCTTTAGCCAGAGGCATGACTTCAGACTTTACGTCCTCGGCGTCGGCAATCGACTTTTGGCATAGCGCCTCAATATCTCTTAGTTGCTTAGAATCTAATGCCTTTTTATAGCTGAAATCAAAACGTAACTTTTCGTCATTACACAAACTTCCTCTCTGTTCAACATCATCTCCAAGGATGTGTCGAAGTGCTCCGTTTAGAACATGAGTCATTGAGTGATTTGGTGCAATATCTCGTCTTCTGTCATAATCTACCTTCAGTTCAACATCTGAACCGACAGTGACTTCCCCCTCATCAATAACACCAATGTGGAGAACATATCCTCCAAATACTTGAACGTCCAAGACATTGAACTTTCCTACGCGATTGCCGTCCTCAATTATATTAATTTCTCCTAAATCAGCTTCCTGTCCTCCCGCTTCAGCATAAAAAGAAGACTTTTCAACAATCAAGCCGACTGTGTCTCCAGGTTTGGCAATTTCATTTGTTTTCAAGAAACCATTCTCAGTGTAGATTGCAGTGACAACTGTTGGAAGATCGATATCCCATTCGTATTTGTATGAATCATTTGTGATTGATACATTGTTGTTGGCAAGCCAAGAAGTCTGCTCGGCTATGAGCTCAAGTCGGACACCTCCAGCCATTTTAGCAGCATTTCTAGCATCACGGGATCTCTGTTTCTGTGCATCCATTTCTTGCTGGAAACCCTGAATATCAACATTAAAGCCAGCTTCTTCTGCCATTTGCTGAGTTAGATCGATTGGAAAGCCGAGTGTATCATACAAATAAAAAGCCTTATCTCCAGCGACCTGGATTGAACCCTCTATCTTCATTTCATCCTTTAAATCAGAGAAGAAAGTAATTCCTCTATCAAGCATCGATGAAAATGCTGCTTCTTCTTCCGCAACGATCTCCATTATCGTTTCTTGTTGCTTTCGAAGCTCGGGGTAGCTATCACCAAACGTTTCAACAACACTCGGTATAATTCTAACGAAGAACCCAGGATCTGCTTTAAGAATCTGTTGTCCATATCTAGCAGCTCTTCTCAAAATTCGTCTGAGTACATATCCACGACCAGCATTGCTAGGTATGGCACCATCGGCGATGGCAAAAGACAGTGTCCTTGCATGATCAGCAATGGCTCTGAACGCAGTATCCTTCAAAGTTTTATCATCGTCTAATAAGAGCCCAGTATATCCACCAACCTTTGATTCTTTTTCGATGGCATTAAAGATAGATTGAAATGCATCAATATCATAATTGGAATCTTTATTCTGTAGGACAGATACCAATCTCTCAAGACCCATTCCAGTGTCAATATGTTTTGCTGGGAGAAGAGAGAGACCCTTCTCATCCCTATTGTATTGAATGAACACGATATTCCAAATTTCAAGAACGTTAGGATCGTCTTGATTGACGATATGAGCAGCATTACGTCCACCAATTCGATCATAGTGAATTTCCGTGCATGGTCCACATGGTCCAGTCTCTCCCATCTGTAGAAAAGTATCTATGAGCCACTAGATAAAAATCAACACGAAAACCAACACAGTATTTCATAAAGACACGTACCTCCCAAAAGTTATCTTTGACGTTGCTCGCAATGACACGGTCTTCTGGCAAGTATTTGAGCCAGTACTCTTTTGCCTCCAAATCAGGTTCAAGCCCTAAACTCTCATCCCCTTCAAAGTAGGTGGCATACAATCGATCTTTGTCAATACCATAAACTTCTGTTAACAATGTCCAAGCATATTCAATGGCTTCCTCTTTGAAGTAATCACCGAAACTCCAACTGCCAAGCATCTCAAAAAACGTATGATGGTACGTATCTTTCCCTACATCTTCCAAATCATTATGTTTTCCTCCTGCTCTGATACATTTTTGACTGTTTGCCGCACGCTTCCACGTTGCCATTGGTGACGATGGATCTACTTGACCAAGAAAGATTGGTTTGAATTGATTCATTCCAGCATTAGTGAATAGAAGCGTAGGGTCATTAAGAGGTGCGGATGCCGATGATGGCACATTGGTATGTTCTCTGTCCATGAAATATTGTAAAAACGTAGATCTAACTTTATCCGTGCTCCATTCAATATCGGATGATGAAGAAGAAAAAAGAGCGGCAGCTTTGGGGTTGAAAAAGTGAGTCGCAATGGGAGATGAAATGATTGAGTTTGACTTCTTCTGATTCCACAATCTTGTGTTGATGGAGGATCTATTTATCTGAAACGCCGAGGCAAAGAAGCGGCTAGATCTAGAATTAAATGCATTCATGCTGTTGGTGCTTTTGTCAATGTTCAAAGTTGAGGCTGTAACCCCTAATAGAGTTGCTGCAGTGATGAGACGCATTTAGATAAAGTGAGAGAAAAAGCGCAAGTTTAGACTTGATTGGAATTGGCCTTGAGATCACAAGTTCCTCGCTTGGTTCTGTTTGTAAAACAAGAACAACAAAAGTAATCAGCAAATAAGAACAGATTTGGTAGATACAGTGCAATACACTCTCGAACAAACTGTCTTAAGGTCCAAAGTATATGAGTGCCGAGAATACTGTACGTTGTACGTAGTAAATTGTTCTACTCTTTTCAATTATTTTCCATCCACAAAAGCAAAAATGCGTCAGAGATATGTACCAACCCGACGTGGATGTGACAGTAAGGGACAAACCGAGCCAAGAATAAAAAGAGTCAAGAGTTATAACGCGAAACGCGAGCACCAACAAGCACCAAGCACCAAGCAAATTCACGACGCTCACTATTCAATCTTCTGGCACCCGCCAATAGATAGGATTGGTTCTACACATTTTTGCAAATACCGTTTAAACATAATATCTTGAAATGTCTGTCGTCGGAAACAATCGTGTGGGTATCCCCATCGTACTACTTCATGATGCCGAAGGAGCTGTGGTATCCGTCGAAACAAAAAACGGTGAAATTATACGGGGTCTCCTCTTTGAGGCTGAAGATATGATGAATCTGTACATTAAAAATGCAATTGTTTGGAATTCTCAAGGTGTCAAACGTAAAGTTGACCAACTGTATTTAAGAGGGAGGGAAATTTTATTTATTGTGATTCCACAAATGTTGAAACATGCACCCATGTTTCAAAGGATAAAACATTGGAGGAAACACGGTGGTGCTCCTCCTGAAGGAGTCGGAGCAGCTGTTGGTCAAGCTGCTGCTATTTTAAGGAAAGCTAATGAGAGAAGACGAGGGGGTATCGGAGGTAGATTTGGAGGTAGAGGTTCTTTTGGAGGACGAGGAGCAGGGCGAGGGCCTTCAAGTGGAATGGCTGGTAGAGGTGGAGAGGGATTTCACCGAGGTGGGCCTCCTCCACAGATGATGGGAAGAGGTCCACCTCCAAGTGGTCCTCCAGGTGCTGGATATTATGGACCAAGATGATTGTAACTAAAGATATGTTTTTTTAATTACAAAATACCAAGATCTACCAATCTATTTTAGATGTAGAACAATCTTGATCATATTGCGTTTTTAAATTTAAAAGATATTTGTAAGTTGATGAACAATGTGTTTGATTCTGTTCTTGAGAGGACTCCCTCCTTGGTTCATTTGTTCCTTTGATAGACATGGAGTTTCCAATTGGGGTATTACAAGGTTTTTTTGGCACTAAAGAAGAGGCAAGAGGCAAGAAACAGGAAACAGGAAGCAGGAAGGCATTTACTTACTAATATTTATTTATTCTACAGATCAAATACCACGCGATAACCTACATCCATCTCTTAATTATCTCCAATGCATTCAGCGCTAAGAATGAAGTCGTTGGCAAAATGTGTTCGTGTGAACAATCGAACTCTTTTTAGACAACCATTCAGATCATTTGGCTCATCATCCGAAGAGATGAATTCAAACGTGTTGGATGGATTGGCAGCTACATCAAAATGGAAGAAGGATCAATACACAAATATAAGTTCTAAATTTGGACCTGTTCCAATATCGCCCACTGATACAAGTAGCATAAGTCCTCTTCAAATCGACAAATATGAAGATATCCAACCCATGTGGCGTGAAATGGAAAGTAGAGTCACAAGACGAAGGACAGTAACCATCGCTGAAGCAGCTTCGAAAGGTAAAGGAATTGGACGCAAAAATGTACGAAAGACAGATGAAGAAGCATGGTTGCAGGCTGGACTATACGATGAAAAGAACCAATGATCATTCAGTTTCTCTTATCATATCAAGTACGAGTCAATTCTTACGAGGTATACATTAAAAAACAAATCTTTAGTGTAATAATAATTTTATTTTTATTAAATTTTAATCACTCACATTCGGGTAGTCTTACAGGATATAATATCTAAGAATTACTTGATGCCTTCGCTCTGGAAGACTTGTCAGTCATGAGTTCTTCAATCAACTCATCATCGGTTTTGAAACCATTGACTTCCTTATTTTCTTCAGAGAAAATCTGCTGAGCTATTTCCTTTTCGAGAAGATCCTGATCTGACGGAGGCACATCTTTCTGGATGACTTCCACCTCAGTGATCGATGTTGTCTTAAGCAGTGGGTTGGCGTCTTGAGGCTTCTCTTCTTGGAAAGATCCCTCAAGAGCAGCATCCGGCACTCTTCCAAGAATTCTTCTTCCAAGGAATCCTGCTACTCGTCCAATGGTTCCTTTGGCGACTCCACCCACAACCTTTTGTGCAACAGCCTTGACCTTCTTAGATTTAGGAACAGTAATCGGTGTACCGTCGTTATTCAGTCCAGGTCTGTCCACCATTCGTTTCAATTCCTCCTTTTCAATCATTGCTTTGGAAATCGCCCCAACGACATTTAAAGTGGGGCAAGGTGATCTAGGAGTAGAAGTATCTGGCCACTCTGCTCCTGTAATCTTGGTCGAATATCTAAATAGATCAATTCCAAGCTCAATATTATTCACCTTTCCACTTTGATCGTTTTCAAAAATAGAGTCCCATCCACCACCGGCACCCCCTCCACCAGAAATCTGACCATCTTGCTCTAGAGCAACCATTCCTCGTCCTTCACGTGGACCTCCATTCCACGACCAATAAACTGCATAAAATGAATAAATTGAGTTTATGAATATGATAATTAACGTTCAGATTCAACAAAAAATAGCAATAACTTACCTCCTGATTTCTTGCATCTTGGATCATGAATCACTTGAAATAGTCTCTGACCAGCTTCTTGTTCACTGACAAATCCACCCGTGATGTATTTCATGAAGAGGGGGAAATACTTCCTAAACCATGCTCTCTTCTCACGGAATAAGGGAGACTCGGCGATACAACCTGGATAAAGACTGCTGAATGCAATACCATTGATTTTGTTGTACTTGGCATGCAAAACATTAGACATCATCATGAGACAAAGTTTAGAGTCTTTGTAAGCCTTAGCACCATCGAATCCATACCCATCAGCCATTGCGATGGGGTTTTCAAAGCCAGCCTTAAACCCATCAAGATCCTTAAGGTCCGCAATCGGGTATACACCTCCTCCTCCTACGGTATTATCATTACCAGTGACGGAACCAACCATGATAACTCTGGGGTCTGGGGATTTCTTCATCTCATCCATTAGCTGACTGAAAACGGAAGAGGATCGAAATGAGTTTGATACAAATGTAAGATTTAGTAAAACAGAGAGAAAACTAACCTTATCATGAGGAAATGCGATAGAAAGTTAACCTGCATGGTTTGTTCATGTCCATCAGCACTCCACTTCGCATACGGTAGGGAAGGTTGGTAGATACCGGCATTACAAACGAGGCGGTCAATGGGTTTCGTCATTTTGAATTCCTTCAAATTGTTGCAGAAATTTCGAACTGATTCAAAAGAATTAAGTTCTACTTCCATGGGTGTAAAGTTTTCATCGTTATCGTATCCATCAAGTTCGGCAACAGCTGCCATTTTATCGATATCGCGAACAGCTCCGACTACATGATATTCTCCGGTACGAAGTAATGCTTGTGCAGTCTTTCTACCGAGACCACTTGAAGTACCAGTAATGACAACGAGTTCTATGAGAATATAGACGAGAGTAATAAAATGTTAGAGAACATGAAACATGAAAATGCACAATAAGAAGGAGACATTGTCTTGAAACTTACTCTTGTCTCCAAACTTTTCCTTGACTTTCTCCTCCATGGCCAAGTCAGCCGGTGGGGTTATCTTGAACTTGGAAAGAAATTGAAATCCATTGGTGAAACCAGGAAGTATCAGTAGAAGAACGAGTAATTTGTTTCGTAGCATGATGAATTATGTGATCGGCACAAAAGAAAATGAAAACTTTTTGGATGTATCTTTTTTCGTTTTAGATGGGCAAGGAAGGAAAAATCCTCCGGGAGCCCCAAAAGGGCAATAGTAAGCTGACATCGAGAACTCTAGGGTTAGGGTTAGAGATGTATGCGTGCGTCTTTACTTTCAGACTTCAAGTTGTTCTGTTTTCTTTCGCTCCCAATCAAGATAGCCTACTTATCTACCTACCTAGATACATATCTATCATCTGCCATCATCTTAAAAAATGAAATTAACCGCTATCTTTCTTTGCGCTTGCTTTCAAATTGTCAATGCGTGGACAGGAACTCTCTTCCATGCCTCCAGACCTACAAGAGTCTCAGATCTTAAAATGATCGCAATCGGAAAAAATTACGTACCAAAGTGGAAGAAAAAAGAAACACTTGCAGATAAGGAGGGTGAACTTGATGCTTCTGCAAAAGGATTGACAGGAACAGTGAAGGTTGTATTTAAAGCAGGAGATAAAACCTATTCGACTCTAGCTCTTCCCGGTAGTCCTCTTCGAGATGCGGCGTCTGCTTCTGGAACATATATTCAATATGGTTGTGGAAAGGGAGACTGTGGTTCATGCGAAGCAATGTGCAATGGTAAATGGATTCGACCATGCGTAGCATTAGTCCCATCCGATATTGCCGACGGAGAAGAGTACATGGTACAAGTAAAAGCCGCAAAATCAAAAATTGTTAGTTCGGGGAAGTTTTACTCTTTTCGATCTTTCCTTCTTGGATTTTGGAATAATGTATTAGGAATGATTGCATTTGTATTCCGCCGTAAAAATGCAGACAAGAATTGGAAAGATCGTTTGGAATTTGAGGATTTAGTTGCAAAGAGAGCTAGGGAGAAGAGAGAGGCTAGACTGGCACAGCAAAGAGCCAAACATGATCCCTGAGAAAATAAAGATAGTAGATTTTAGTTCGTAATTATAATAGGAATATTTACTTTTGAATACTATGTTTTAAAACGAATCAATCAATCAATAAATAGATGGATCGATTGATTCTCTTCCGAAGAAAGATACTTTAAAATCCAACTCTGAAGAATCCGATCCATACCGAGCCCTTTTTATTATCAGTATTTTGTCTTTGTACCAACAGCTCTCAATTTTTTTCGAGAGGCTTCTTTCACCCACATCGACCATCGACCTACTCCAGCTACAAACGAATACAAAAAACATAAAACAACATTACAAATATTTGTGATATTTAATCGGTACTAGTATCAAAATCCACATATCAAAATGACAGAAAACGAATCAATGGAGCTAGATATCCCAGTCACAGAAGTAACGGCTGCTGATCAAGTCGTAACGGACGAAGAAGAGGACGTTGGCGACCTTACCGAACTATTTGAATCCACGGAGGAAATGAATTTGGAATCTTCCACCGAACAAAAGATTCAGGTACTCTCCTCCATTTTAACTGAATCGTCGAATCGCTTTGGACCGAAAGCATCGTCTATCAAAGAACGATGCATTTACTCCCTAGCAAGAACATATTGTCTATCAGCTCAGTACGACCAAGTTGTAGCGCTTCTCACTGGAGCCACATGTTCTGCATTCTTCACACACGTTACAAAGGCGAAATGTGCCAAAGTAGTACGCGCTGTTCTTGAAATTGTGTGCTCTCTTGCACCATCGCAACTGGATATGCAACAACAAATCTGCAATCAAATTATTGAATGGACGATTGCTGAGAAGCGTACATTTCTTCGACAAAGGGTTCAAGCCAAATTGGCAAGTATTCTATTCTCTCAGAATAAGTATGGGGAAGCTTTAACTTTGGTAGATGCGCTTTTAGCAGAGTTGAAAAAGTTGGATGATAAGCAATTGCTAGTGGAGAGTCATTTGGTGGAGAGTAAAATTCATCATGGATTGAGGAACTTACCGAAAGCCAAAGCTGCCCTTACTGCTTCCAGGACATGTGCCAATGCGATCTATGTTGCACCGGGATTGCAGAGTAGCATTGATTCTATGAGTGGTGTATTGCACTGTGAGGAGGGGGATTACAATACGGCACATTCATACTTTTTGGAAGCATTTGAACAATTGGATCAATTGGAAGGAGATGGAAAGGCCGCAGAAGGGAGCTCTCTAAGCTGTTTGAAGTATATGATGCTTTGTAAAATTCTTGATAGTTTGACCAAGGCTTTGAAATTAAGTGCCAAGGGTGGTGTAGGTACGTTTCTATGATCGTTCATCATTACATATGTATATTTCAACAGATCCATCCGTCCTAACAGTAAATTGATTCAGGCGCTAGAACAGATAAATCGGAAATAGACATTTCGGGAATGATCTCTAACAGACAAGGTATCAAATATGCTGGGCGTGATATTGAAGCTATGACTGCTATTGCCGCAGCTTCTGCCCGTAGGTCTCTCAAAGAATATGAAGCTGTAACTGTTACATATGCACATGAACTTCAAGATGATATCTTGATCAAGCATCATCTTCATTTTTTGCATGAACAGCTTTTGGAGAGTAACCTAATTCGCATCGTTGAGCCATATTCTTGCGTTGAAATTGAGCACGTTGCAAAGTTGATTGAAATGCCCTTGCCCGTAGTGGAGAAAAAGTTGAGTCAAATGATTCTGGATGGTACTTTAAATGGAATCCTAGACCAAGGAAAGGGACAACTAATTGTGTACGAAGATACAGACAAAGATTTAGCTATGGAGAAGGGACTACAGGTCATTGAAAATATGGATAATGTTGTTTCCTCTTTATTCAAGAGAAGTCACGCTTTGAGAAGTACCATGGCATAAATGCTTCAACATTATATAAACAAGATAGTATTCTATACTGTGATTTGTAAAAACTATTTTTGATAATTAATTTCGTTGTATATCAATGATGAATATGATTATTTTGACATTCATTATCATTCTATTTATTTATCAAACTGGCAAAGAAATCTTGTACATCACCTTTATCTCCAGACGACTTTTTCTTAACGACCTTCTTTTTGGAGACCTTGGGAGTGCCATTATTGCTGGCACTTGCAAGCGTAGAAGTAGTGGGACTTAAGATAGATGATGCATCTGTACCTCCGACGGATCCAATATATGAACTGACAGAGTCTGCAAGCTTAGTGAGCCATTCGTCGTCCCCGCTACGTTTTTCATTGACAGAGACACTAGCATCCTTTGCAGAAACTTCCTTCTTCGATATAGATGTAGGAGGCAATGCAACACATAAATCATCAGTATTTGCATTCCATACTCCAGGACATCCAGCTCCTCGAAGTAAGACTGAATTGATGAGGTCAACATCATATTCAAATGGAGAGTATATTGCAGTCTTTTCATCATCATTTGGATCTTTTCCCATGTCATTGTCTTCTTTCAATATAACATCATCATCATCAACAACAACGCCATTATCTATGGATTCTTTGCCCTTTGAAGATGATAGACCAGTACATATAGATTTCAAAACCTGACACAATTCTTGTACAGGCATACCCTTGGGACGAAGTGCATCACTCCTTCCTTCGAAACGTTCAGAATCCTGTTCCTCATTGTCATCATTTCCTTCTCGATCGTCATCTTGAGGACTATTCACAAAACACAAGTAACAGTTGATATCTGATGCATATTTCTGTAAATGATAGGATAAAAGATTCATAGCCTGTTTTTCTTTGTATGTAGCATCTTTGGAACTGTATTTGGAAAGGATGCCACAAATGACTATTTTGAGATGACGGTTGGGTATATCTTTGAATGTTTCAGGAGTATCATTGTTCACATCTTCTTCATTCAATGGTGCTTTACCAAATGGAATAGATTGTAATGAGAAAAGATCTGTGGTCCCTCCTTCATTGGCACATGATTCACTCGAATTCTGCTGATGCTGCTGATGATTAGCGTAACAATACCCAATAATGGTATCAATCATGGCTACAAGATGTGGATACACAGATGATGGATCATCTAGATTCAATACCAATATAAATGTAGGATTTGTTCCCCGTAAAACACTTTTTAAAATTTGAGTGGATAAATCAGTATTGTTTGATTGTATCTGACAATCCCAAATGCCAAGGTTCGGATGTGAGTGATCTTGCTGCTTGATGTCATCGATGATGGACATATCCTGAACTTGAATTGCTTGGTAAGTCAATGGTTCGTATGCTTTCCGTTGATGCTTCGATTTAGAAGACTTTAAATTATCACGATCCGTGGATAGTATCGAGTTTGAACGGAAATCAATGTATCGAGAGCCGTACAATTGGACCGCCGTTGTGGGATACGCAGGAGCATGTTTTGAAGAATCTTGCAAGTCCGAAAATGCTTCTGTCTTTGATAGAGAAGCAAATAGAGTCATGATATAACTATTGATTTCAAAGAGAGAAGATTGTATGGTATGGTATGGTATGGTATGGTATGGTGTGTATGGTATGGTATG
>Ga0213868_10003166_pt1 | contig 15461 bp, 15 predicted proteins | sample PICome_9_FD_160087 | JGI IMG/M metagenome (GOLD analysis project Ga0213868, IMG submission 160087) | Coastal seawater microbial communities near Pivers Island, North Carolina, United States - PICO127 | ecosystem: Environmental > Aquatic > Marine > Coastal | place: USA: North Carolina...
AATCAATTTTCAAAAAAGTTTTAAAAAAAATCAAAAAGTTTTGTCAAATTTGTAGTTATATTTCACATATACAACATCTTACACCTCCCCCTCCATATGTTTCAATTGTATTAAACGGGACGTGTATTATATTACCAAGAAGTGTTCTTTGTTTTGGTTCAAAAGAATAATAAGCTTTAGAAGACATTACAGTATAATATATACCTTCTTCGTTAATTAGTTCAATTATATTACCACAAAAGTTTATCATTTGAGAAATAGTAATTTCAATAATTTTTTTACCAGAACTAGTAAGATTATTAACAACGTCTATTCTTTCTACATCATTATGTATAGCTTCTAGACAGACTACAGCCCATGTTTTACCAATAGCCATCATAACGTTAGTATGGTATATATCTTCATAATTATATTTAGATACAAAAGGTACAAATTTATAATTTAAATGTTTTGATAAAACTTTAGCAACCCAATAATAGCTTCTTTTAGAAATAGATACAAACATTTGCTTGTTATATCTATCAAATACAATAGACCCAGTTCCTTCTAAATATTTATTTTCAAATATTAAATTTTTACGTAAGTCTTTGTATATAAAGTTATCACCATACATTTTTTGTATATGTAGTAATACATCTTCTCTAATTTCCTTTCTACGATTTGGTACAGCCATACTATAAATAATACCAAAAGCATTTTCTGCACCTGTTTCGTAAGGATGATGAATACTTAACCAATTATTACAAAACATGGCATCTGGTGTATCAGGATTAGTATTTTCAAAATATGAAATATTAAAATTATGTTTTAAAAGAGTTTTGTATAATAAATTATGTTCTTCAAAAACATTTTTTCTAACATTATCAATATTATCTGTTATTGTCATAAACTTATTTGTTTTTAATGATTCTAAATCAATATTAAAATGATGTGGGGATACAATAAATAATTTATTACTATGTATTTTTGATAAAATTTTCTGTTCATTATATTTTATATTTTTAATATTTGACTTCTGTTTTAGTAATAATTTTGGTTTATATATTACTTTACTATCTTGAATAGATGAAATATTGAAATGACTTGACATAAAAATTTTAAATTAAAGTTACCTAAAATAAATAAACTTAAAAATATTGATAAAATTATCGAAGATTTTAATATTTAATAATAATAAGTTTAATATGTCTATTGTAAATACATTAAGTGCTATATTTATTGTTTTAATAATTTTACTAATAGTTTATACATATTCAGGTAGTAATAAGATATCTTCAGAAGAAGCAAAAAAGATGATTAAAAAAGGTACTATTAAGTATGTAATAGATGTTCGTTCAAATATGGAATGGGAAGCAGGACATTATAAAGGTGCTTTACATATACCAGTTCAAGAAATAACAGAAGAAAAACTTAATGATTTAAATATAACTAAAAATAAAGGAATATTAGTATATTGCAATACAGGACAACGAGCACGTTATGCTGCTGATAAAATAAAAGGATATGGGTATAAAAAGGTATATTATATTGCTGGAAACTACAAATCATTAGAATAATTATTCATCTAAAACAGTTTGAATAATTTCATCAACAATTTCATTTGCAGTATTTTCATCAATTGTATTATTAATAAAATTATTTATAATTTTTTCCTCAAATTCTTTTTCAGTATTATAATCTTTATCATCGTTATCATTAGTTTCAGTAAGATAAGTTTCTATAATATTAGAAAATCTTTTACCAGCTGTTGTTAAAAATATTAGATTATGTTTTGTATAACAGATATCATTAATAGGTGAATATTCATTATCAATGAGTATATTATATCCTTCTATTAATTTTTTATAGTTCAAATTATTATTGTTATAGTAGTTTAAAATAGTTCCTTTAATATTATCTACTTTAATGCTATTATAACATCTTTCTTGAAAACTTAATAATTTATTTTTATATTCTTCATTTAAATCATGATTAATAATTTCATTTAATTTACCAATAAATGTATATGCCATTTCTTTTTCAGCATTACCAGTAATATTATATTCTATTAGACCATCCATTATATCATATGCTTTTTTAGAACAAGCCCAAGCATAATTATATGAATATTTTAATTCATTATACTCTGTTATATTATTATCATTATTATAAATATTAAATAAGCTTTTAGTAATATGTGTAGCAATATTACTTTTGTTAAAATGAACTACATTTTCATAAAGATGTATAACATCATTTGTATCTAACATTTCAATAGTATCATTTATCCAATTATTATTAGTAAATTGTATATTATAGTCAATCCACGCCAAATATTTCCATTCGCAAGGTATATTACGTATAGCAATATTTATCAAGTTTTCTTTTATATATAAAGCATCTCTGATAGTAATTTTAATATGTACGATATCATATTTCTTGGGTATTTCTAATGGTTTAATACCTCTATATAACCCTTCTATAAGGTATATCTTAATATTATTATTTTTACTGTACTTGTCTATAAAACTGATAACATTATTTTCATTATCTTTATTGTAAATATAATTATAATAAGGAATAATAACATATAATTTATTTAAACCATCGTTAATTATATCATTATTAATTTCAATACTTTTATCAACACTTTTATCAACACTTTTGTTTTCAGTAAATAAGAAACTTATATTTCTAAGTCCTTGTAATTTATTAAAAACTTTACTACCCATATTAATATAATTATAATGAAAACAGAAAATATATTAAAACATTTAAACTTAATAAGTTATATGAGTATATAAGAATATATAGAATATATAAAATGTCATTTGTAACATCTTACTTAATGGGAGGATTGGGAAATCAATTATTCCAAATATTTACAGCAATAAATTATAGTTTAAAATATAATTGTCAAATATTTTTTACAGACAGAAAAGAATTAATTGTTCCAGGAAGTACTACACGATATACATATTGGAATACTTTTTTAAAAAATATAAAACATTTTGTTATAAACAATAATATAAATACTACACGTATAGATGAGAATTATCAATTATATATTCCTAACTTTAATAGGAATATCGAATTATTTGGTTATTTCCAAAGTTATAAATACTTTGATGAAAATATAAATAGAATATTGGATATTATAAAGTTTAAAGATATACAAAATGAAGTAAAAGAAGAAAATTCAGGATATTTTTTAAAAGACACTTATAAAGTTAGTATGCATTTTAGATTAGGAGATTATAAACATTTAGCTGGATATCATCCAGTAATGCCTTATAAATATTATGAAGAAGCATTAAAGTCTCTTTTAAAAATATTAGAGGAACAGAATATAAAAGAAAATATAGAAATCTTATATTGTTGTGAAAAAGAAGATAATGAAATAGTAAATGAAACAATTGAGAAGTTAAAATTTATTCATAATGATATAATTTTTACAAAAGTAGAAGATAATTTAGAAGATTGGAAGCAAATGGTTATAATGTCTATGTGTAATAGTAATATAATCGCAAATAGTAGTTTTAGTTGGTGGAGTGGATATTTAAATAATAATAAAAATAAAGTAGTAATATATCCATCAGTTTGGTTTGGTGAAAAAATAAATAAAGATGTTTCAAATATGTTTTATAATGAATGGATTAAAATAAAAGTTTAAACAAATAAAATAAATATTAATTAATACAATTAATATGAAAATAGATAAAGTAATAATATGGGGACATTTTTTACATTCACATACTCACAGTTATATACATAATGGGTTTTATGAAGCTTTTAAGTATATGGGATACAATACATATTGGTTTGATGACAATTCAAATATTGAAGGTTTTGATTTTTCAAAGTCTTTATTTATAAGCGAGCATCAAGTTGATTTTAATATTCCAAAAAGAGAAGATTGTTTATATTTTATTCATTTTTTAGAGAAAGATAGATATATTGGGGTTCCAGATAATAATTTAATAAACTTAAAATGTGCATTTAGAGATACATTACGTGATAAGAGACAAAATAGTAATATAGTAATTTATCCATTAAATGAAAATAATATAGAATTCTACACAAAAATAGATAACAACTATGTATATTATATGATATGGGCAACAGATATTTTTCCAGAGAGAATACAACAAAATATAGATAATATAAGAGATATAATAAATGAAAGAAATAATAGAACAATTAATTTTATAGGTTCTGAAACAGACCCGTGGAGATTAGTAAGGTTATTTTGTAATAGAAATGGTATAGATTTTATAAAAAAAGGGGCGTCATTTAATGTAAATGATAAAAATAATAATAAATCAACTGAAGAGAATATAGAATTGATACAAAAATCATTAATTGCACCAGCATTTCAAGATAGATTACAGGTAAATGACACATATATTCCGTGTAGAATATTTAAAAATATAAGCTATGGAAGGATGGGAATAACAAATAATGAGTTAGTAAATAAAATTTTTGACAATAAATTAATATATAACAATGATATATTAACTTGTATTAAACAAGGAATAGAGTTTGAAAATATTGGTATAGATAATATTATAAATAGAGTAACTGAATTAATGTATTTTGTTAAAGAAAATCACACATATATAAATAGAGTTAAAAGTTTATGCTATTTTATAAATAACTTTACAAATTTTAATATTATTTAAAGTTTTTAGTAATATAGAATACATAATTTAATTAATAAACTAATAAAATGAAGGTGTTACATTTATCTTTTCATAAAGGTTGTATAAATGATATAAAATATGTTTTAAATAATCTAAATATTCAAAACGAATATATGTTTATAGATGATTTTGGAGAACAGAAATATAATATGACAAGAAAAAGAGCAAATATATTATGGGAAAAATATAAAAATGAGTTTGAAAAATATGATTGTATAATTACTTCAGATACAGCTCCTTTATGTCGTATATTTTTAGAAAATAATTGGAGTAAAAAATTAATAATATGGATATGTAATCGTTTTGACTATACTCATTTACCAGTTCGTGATGGACCTTTTCCTGACCCTGAATATTACGATATAATACGTAAAGCAGTTATGATGGATAATGTTTATGTAATTGGTTATACAAAGTTTGAGAATTTTTATTGTAAGAATAAAAGAAATATTGATATTGGAAATAAAGTTATAAAGCCAAGTGGTGGTATTGATGAAATATATAAAAATAATAATATAATAAAAGAAGAATTAAAAGAAACTTTATTTATACCACCTTATCATAATGATACAATATATATGAACTTATCAGAACATTTAAACACATTAGGACTAAAGAATGTTTGTTGTAGATACAACGGTCCAATGGATTTATTAAATTATAAAGCTGTAGTTCATATACCTTATGCGTGGAGTAATTTAGCATTATTTGAAGCTTTCTCATTAGGAATAATATATTTTATACCATCTAAAGAGTTTTTTTATAAATTAATGATTGAAAGAGATAATTTCTTTTGGCCTGGTAATGAATATTTAAAAGACCATATAGAATTATCAGAATGGTATACAGAAGAACATAAAGATGTATTTGTATATTTTAATTCTTGGGAACATTTAAAAGAATTAGTATGTAATATAGACTACGAAAATCAAAAAAATAAAATTAAAGAGTTTTTTGAAGAACATAAAGCAAATACATTAAATTCTTGGAAAGAAATATTATCTAATTAACATTAATTAAATTATTAAATAATTTAATTAACTCATTTTTGTTATCAATAATATTAGTAGTACTATTATATGTAAATTGTTTTTGTAATTTATCAGGATAATATGGTAATATATGATAATATTTATCTTTTTCTATAGTTCTTAAAGATTGGGTATCATTAATTAAAGTTTCATATAATCTTTCCCCTGGTCTCATACCCATTATTTCAACATTTTTATTTTTAATAGATGCTATATGTTCAATAATATCTTTAACATAAAAAGATTTAACTTTTGGAATAATTACTTCACCACTATTTCCATAATTAATAGCATACTCTATACAATTTATAGCATCTTCTATAGACATCCAAAAACGTGTCATTCTTTCATCTGTTAAGTAATAAGTATTACCTGTATTTTGTAATAATGAAGGGATTAAACTAGATGTGCTATTTAATACATTTCCATATCTTACTATTACAAATTTAATAGATTTAATATATTTAGAAGTTTCTATAATTAATTCTTCACATAGTGCTTTACACATACCATATACATTTATAGGTGAAGGGGCTTTATCTGTACTTGTAAATATAACTTCTTTTATTTCAGGAATATTTATATATACAGATTGTATACAATCTAAAATATTTTTAATTGATAATAAATTTGTATTAATAGAAGCATGTACGTTTTCTTGACATCTATCAACGTGCTTTAAAGCATGAATAATAAATATTTTTGAAGGTCTATAACGAATAAGTGTATTTTTTACTGAAATTGAATCAATCGCATCACCTATTACGTGTTTTATTTTTCCAAAACCTATTTCTTTATCAATTTTCCAGTGTTTATGTTCATCGCGAGAAAAATTAATAATATTATAAGTATTAATATATCTATCTATTAATTTTTTTCCTAAACATCCAGAACCCCCAAATATTAGAATATTATCCTTATAACTTCCAAATATTAGAGAATTATCATCCATTATAAAATATTATAAATTATAAATTTTTATAAACTTATATATAATTAATTATAACTTTTAACTTTTAAATTATTTGTTAAAAACCTATTTTTGATAATAATTGTTTATTAAAATATATACTATCTCCAATACAATATTCTTTTAAGGTTTCTATTTTATTCATTTTTATATTAATATTATCATTTATGTTATTAAAAACTTTAGAATTACCAAATAGATGTCTTCCAAATTTATAGAAAGGATAATCATATTGTCCCTCACCTTTGTGACCAAATAAAAATTTGATAGTCTCGTTATGTTCTAATAAATATTTTCCAAGTAAATGTGTTGTTGTATTAGAAGTAGTATTTTTAATTTCAGTTATACATTCTTTAATTAGATTATTTTTATTTCTTGGATATAATATAAAATTATCTTCAACAGTAAATGCATTAGTAGGTTTATATACTAAATGATAAAATGGATAGTTAAAGACATTATAGTTAATATTAATTTCAGTTATTTTTTGATAAAAGTATAAATCAAAACGAGTAATTATAATGTTATCATATTTAATATTTTTATATTTTTCATACTCTTCAACTAAATCTATTCCTTCAATATGTTGGTCCATTATCATAAAACCTCCCTCTTTAGGTTTATTATGTGGTATAGTAATAAAATCTTTATAATATGTTTTAACAGGTTTATACAAATCGTTTAATTCATTTTCAATAATACTTTTATATGTTACAAAGAATATATCTACTTGGTTACCTTTATTTTGTAAAGGTTCAATTATATTATTAAATATACTTGAATAAGTATCTCTAGCATCAATAGTATATTTAGGAATATTATATTTGTGATGATAATTTTCAGTATAGCTTATTCCTCTTAATATAATCGCAATTTTACGCATAAAATATTTATAATAGTTTTATAATAATTTATAATATGTTTTTTAAATAAACAATAATACTTTTTGTTTATTTAAAAACTTATTATATTATTTTAAATAAATGGAATTATCTATTATATTTCCAATAGCAGGTTTGGGGTCAAGATTTGGTTTTGATTTTAAACCTTTTTTATTAGCAACTGATTATACTTTTATAGAACTTGCTAAATCACCTTTTGATAAATTAAAGAATAATGGATATAAATTGAAATATTATTTTATTTATCGTGAGAGGCAAGAAAAAGAATATAATGTATCGAAGAGATTAAATGAAATGTTTATTAATGATGATATAAATTGTATAATAATGCCAATAGATACAGATGGACCATTACAAACACTCCAGTATGCTATTAGAGAACATAATATTAATGGATATAGTTTTGTATGTGATTGTGACCATATGATTAATATAGATCCAATAATAAATAAAATGTTAATGTTACATAACGCTGAAGTTATAGTTCCTTATTGGAATATAACAAAAGAAGATTATAATGATTTTGGAAAGATAAAGTTGAATAAATCTTTAGATAAGATCCTAGATTTTTGTGAAAAGGAATATATGGATTCTATAGATGGTGTTGTGAAGGGATTAATAGGATGTTATTTATTCAGGAATATAGAGAATATTTTGAGATATCCAAATTACGAAGATATATCATCATTATTAAAAGTTATGCACAGTAATAATAAAACATTAAGAGTAGTAGAAATTACAGAAGCGTATTTCTTTGGAACACCTATAAAATTACAACAATTTAGATTTAATAGAGCAAAAAATTATACTTTATTTATTGACATAGATGGAACTTTAATACATCAACAAAATAAAACTTTACTACCAGGAACTATTGATAAATTATTGTATTGGAAGACACAAGGACATAAAATAATTTTAACAACAGCAAATGATAATAGTAGAAAACCAATTTTGTTAAATATTCTGGAAAAGAATAATATTCCATATGATGAATTAATAACTAATCTATCTCCAGGTCCTAGATATATAATAAATGATAAAAAACCTTATATTCCATACTATTGTATGGCGAATGGGTTATCAATAAAACGTAATTCTGGAATTTTTGATGTAGAACTACCAGATACTCCACCATTAATTTTAAAATTATTTGATGGTGCATCATTCGCACAAGTATATTTAGTAGAAGATATTGTAAATAATAAGAAGTTTATTAGAAAGTACATATCAAATACAAAAGATTTATCAATGCATGTTGATATATTAAAAAGACAATGCGAAGATGTAAAAAGATTCAACTTTTATAAAGATTCAATATGTCCAAAAATATTAAATGAATACTGTAGTTCTTGTGAATATTATTATGATATGGAATATTTAGAAGGATATGATAAATTATCATCATTTAATAATGAAATAATATTTAATACTGTTCCATATATATTAAGAGATTTATATAAACATATTTATTGTTATCGTAAAGAATTATCATTTGATAAAAGAAAAGAATGGTTAAATACTTATTTAAATGATAAGGTATTCCCTAAATTTAATATTATAAAAGAACTACATCCAATTTTAAATAAGTTCATGAATAATGATAATATAATAATTAATAATGTTAAATATAAATCTATATATAGATATTTAGAAATATTAAAACTAGATAAATATATACCGTTATATGTATGTCCTATACACGGTGATTTAACATTAGAGAATATATTATATAATGAAAAAACAAAAGATTATAAATTAATTGATATGGCAGGTTCCAGATATGTTGATATAATTGAAATGGATATAGCAAAATTATTTCAGTCATTAATATGTGAATATAGTTCTTGGGATAACAGTAAATTATTTACTGTAGTAAATGATAACGAATATATAATAAATGAAAAATATATAGAAGATAAAAGACATATAATATGTAAAATTTTCACTGTAGAAGAATATTATAGAGGTTTGTTTTATATGGCAACATATTTTATAAGAATGGTACCATATATGATAGAAAAATCACATAATCATGCTATATTTATATTATTACTTGCGACTCATTATTTAGATTATATAAATAATAATTACTAAATAAATATAATATTACTGTTATTTTTATTATTATTAATTACTTCAATATTATAACAACCACCATTTAAAATAATAATAGAATTTTCATTTTTATTAAGAATTTCATTAAATGATAAACACTTATATTTAAAACCGTATAAATATTTATTTATTTTGTGTGGTGCGTTATCTAATATAGCATCTAATTTAATCTGTTTTTCTAAACCAAGTGATAATAAATAAGTAGTATGCATAGAACAAGGCCATATATATACTTTATTATTCATATTTTTTGATATTACATCTACAATACTTTTTATCTTATTTTGTATATTATCAAAGAATTGTATAACTTCATCTGATGTATTATTAATTATTTTATCATCAATATATGTATCATTTCTTTTGAAACTGAATAATACAGAATGTTCTTCATGGTAATAAGTTTTTTCTAAACAAAATCCATATTTTTGAAATAGATTAATTATAAATTGATTATTTACATAATATATATGTTCTGGATTTAATACGTGATAATTATTATTTTTAATATAGCTCTCTAAATTTGGAAAGTTTAAATAAATGTGTTTAATATTTTTATTATTTTTAAAATTATTTAAAATTTCAGTTGGTTCATAAAAATGTTCAAATACATGAGACATAACTACAGTATCAGCTACAATCTTTTCAAATGATATTTTTTCTAAATAATCTTTTATAATAGTTTTATTTTTATTTGTTCCAGAGTAAGTAGGATCTATTATTGTATAATTAATATTATTACAGTTTTCTAATATAATATCTGATAAACCTCCATTACCACCACCAATTTCAATAATATTTTTAATATTATTAATAATCTTATCATCTGTTATAAAATTAGCAAAAGTAGTATCCATAGTGCTCCTAATAGTTCCGTGTGATAAAGCATTATAATCATAAATAATATCCATATTACCTAAAAACTTAGTTTGATATGTAAAGCAATCTTTACATTTTAAAATATTAAAAGGCATATTATAGAATTTTTTATTAGATATTGTATTTACTGTATAACATCCAAGAGGTATATTATATGTATCATCTTTAAATAAACAATCAAAATTATTACTTTTACAAAATATACATGATATTCTTTCTGTATATATTTCTTTATTATCCATAATATAAATATAATAAATTATAAAAATAAGTTTTTTAAATAGTTATATTAGCCTTTTTGCCATCATTATTAAAACTTGCTGCTGTCATAATTGACATATCTGTTAAATCTGTTCCAACACGTGTTAATCTATCAATAATACTATCTGGAATAGTAATAATGTGACAACCACAATCAATTGCATGTTGAATTGATAAATTTTCTTTACATCCAGCCCATAGAATTTCTACATTTTTATTTTCCTTGAATAATTTACAACCAAAAGTAATAATTTTATTTGGATCGGTAGAAGTATCAGAAATTCTTCCCGCAAATATGGAAACAATAATAGGGGTAGTAGTAATATCCTTTAATGAACTATAAATAGTTAAAAGTTGAGATTCTGTAAATATAGCAGTTATATTTACCTTTATACCTTCCTCTATAAGAGTTTTTATAATATTAATATTACTACTGCCATCTGATTTAATAATAGGTATTTTTACATAGACATTTTCACCATATGCTGAAATAATTTTAGCATCATTGTATATTTCAATATCAATATCTTTAAAGACTTGTAATGAAATAGGTTTATTACCAATAATTTCTGAGTTCTTTTTGTAAAACTCGGGATAATTTAGTTCATTTCCTTGAACCATAAAAGTAGTGTTTGTTGTAAAACCAGATATGTAATATAGATATCCATACTTAGTTATATTAGTTCCATCATAAAAAATTTTAATTTTATCCATAAAAGAAGACATCCTTACTTAAATTATTTCTTATATAAAGTATTAAAACCTTAAATAGTTTTTTATAATAATTTTTATAATAAATTTTATTGTTTAATAAATGAACCCCAAGGTCCATAACAACCTTCAACATTTAGAGTAGGTGTATTATGAATATTTATATTATTTAATAATATATGCTTTGGGAAAATATGTTCTAATGCAACACCATCTTTAAATTCATTATCACTATCTGCTGAATTAACAACATTTACATATTTATCAATTAATTTAGAATGGAATGAATAAAATAGAGTAGACATCCAAATACCACTATGATGAGCATTATTATCGAACCTTATATTTCCAGTTACTGAATTATCATATATATTAAATGTAAAATTATTATTTATATAGTATCTTCCTGAAATTTTTGTGAGAGAAGTAAAAAGATGTTTATTTGTAATAAAATTATCACTATTTAAATAAGATAATATCTTTTTATTTTCAGCATACCCTTTATATAATCCATTTACTTCCGCCAAAACAGAAGGATCTTCATAAGCTTTATGTAAATAATTTACAGAATTTATAATTGTATTTTTATATTCATCATTAATAATTGTTCCTTCTATAAAAACAATATAAGGATTTGGAATATACTGTTTTATACTTTCAATAGTTATTAAAGATTGTTTAAACCTTTCTTCATGTGTAAATGCTGAACGTGTATTTGTATAACTAAGAGGATTTGTTGAAGTATTTATAGCTGAAGTAACTAATACCAAATTATACATTTAAATAAAAGTCTATTAATATTTTTAAATAGTAATTTAAAATGATTAATAAAATAATATTATTTGGTTCAACAGGTATGTTAGGTAGATATATTTATAAGTATTTCAAAAATAATAAGAGTATAATTGTATCAACAATTGATTTTCGCATAACTAATGAAACAATATATGATATAGAGAGGCATTTGAAAAATTGTAATATTGATGAAAATACTTGTATTATAAACTGTATCGGTGTAATTCCACAAAGAAAAAAAATAGAACCATATAACTATAATGAATATTTATTGATAAATAGTTTATTACCGTCGTTACTATCAATTTATAGCAAAAAGTATAATTCAAAAATGATACAACCTACAACTGATTGTATATATAACGGACTTAGTGGTTTATATAATGAATATTATAAAGCAGATAATACAGATATATACGGTATTAGTAAATATTTGGGTGAAAACTGTGAAGCTACTATAATTAGAACATCTATAATAGGTTTTGAAATTAAGAATAAGAAATCATTTATAGAATGGGTTTTATCAAATAATAAAAACACAGTATATGGTTGGAATAATCATTTATGGAATGGTATCACTTGTCTCGAATATTGTAATATAATAAAACAGATTATAGATAAAGATTTATTTTGGACTGGTATAAGACATATTATGTCACCAAATTATAAAAGTAAATATGAAATGATAAATATTATTAAGAAAGAAATGAATTTAGATATAGAAGTTATAGAGAGTAAAACAGATATAAGAATAGATAGAAGATTAGAAACAATTCATAAAAGTTTTGTAGAAAGTTTGAATATAAAACCAATAGAAAAACAAATAAAAGAGTTAATAAATTTTAGCATAGAATGATTTATTATACCCTCATATAATGATGACATGAAACATAGTCGTAATCAGAAGAAATATTATTTATAGAATGTGTATTTTTCCAAATTAATTCTCTTATTATATAATCATTAGGAAAATATAATTGTATAAAGTTAAAATATATTTCATATTCAGAAGCACCAGAACCGGAATACCAATCTTTATCAACACATAATAAAAATATTTCATAAAACTTTTTAGTAACATTATTTGTAAAATTATAATAATATTCAACTTTATCAAACAATACTTTAATAATATTTTTATTAAATATCATATGATGACATATACCTGATTTAGTTTTATCCATTTTAACTAAAGTTGGCAATAATCTATTCATATGATTAAAATATTCTTTGTGATTTTCATTTGAAAAGTTATATAATAACTTATTATTATTGTCTATAAATTTAGTTGGTTTTAAAAAATATGTGTCGCTATCTATAACTAAATAGTTGTCTAATATATCAGGTATAACAAAACCTGCATAAAGTTTTAATAATTGTTGTAAATACCAACCATTTTGTTTATGTTTAGTATGATATGAAGCAATAGTATCTATATTAAATGGAAATATGTTTTCAGAAATTACAGTACAATCCTTAACATATAAATCCTCTTTACAGGATATAATAAAAATATTTTTATAACCTATAATATTTTTCTTTGTATATTCAACTTGTTCATGAATATATTTAATATCATTTGGACCAACTGGAATAACAATATCAAAAACCATTTATAAGATTTTAAAGTTAATATTTTAAATGCATTTAATCTTAACTTAAAAAATTAATTATAAACCTAATTATATTATTATAAAAGTTTTATAATGTCAGATAACGATGATTTATATAATTATGTGTTTGATAAACATTCACAAAGAGGTCACGATGGTATAATTGAAAAAATAATGAAAGAGTTATCTATAGAAAAAGGATTTTTTATAGAGTTTGGAGCTTGGGATGGTATCCATTTATCAAATACCAGAAGTTTATATGAAAAAGGGTGGGTTGGTTGTTATATAGAAGGTGATAAGGATAAATATAAAGATTTATGTAATAATTATAAGAATACAGATATAATTTGTTTGAACGAATATATTTATCCTACAGAAAAAGAGGGAAAAACAATAGATAATATATATAATGAGAGTATTTCAGATAAATATGATGAAATCGATTTATTATCAATTGATATAGATGGTAGAGATTATGAAATATTAGAGAATATGAAAATAAAACCCAAAGTGATAATTATAGAAGGTGGTTTCTCATGGCATCCTAATATGAAACAAAAAATACCATATGATATTGCTAAAGATAATTTACAGCAACCTTTACACGTACTAATAGAATGTGGGAAAAATAAAGGCTATACACCAATATGTTTTAACCAGGATACGTTTTTGCTTAGAAATGATTTATATTATAGATATAAGTATTTTCAAGATATTAATAATGATACTTATACATTATGGATGAAAGGTTATAAAAATGTTTTAACCGATGTAGATAGAAATTGGTTAAATCAATTTAGAAAAGGAAACTATTATATTAATAAATATGAAAAAGAATATTTTGAAAAAAATAATTTAATTAAAGATAATATATAAAATGTAGGTATTTAGTAATAAGTTATTATTAGATAGTATTATTTATGTATATAGCATCTTCCTGCCAACCGTTCATAGAAAGTCTATTTTTTAAAGAAAAATTATTTTCAATCAAGAAATTATTTAAATCATTAAACATTACCTGATTTTCATATATAGGTCTATGTGAAACTTCTGTGTAAATATATTTTACACCTTTTAATTTATCACCAAGACCTTTTAGTGCTAATAATTCAGCACCTTGTAAATCCATCCATATAATATCTACTTTTTCAATATTATATTTATTCATAACAGTATCTAATCTATGACAGTTAGTAGATACTTCATCTTGTATATATGTTTCATATGGATAAGAATTATTACTTTTGAATAAAGAAGATGCTCCAGGATTACCATCTTTCCAACTAGTTACAGTTTTTTCAGTATTTATAGGGTAAAAAGTAATATTTCCATCATAATCGCATACAGCACCTTCAATTAATTGTATTCTATCAGAATATTTTTCAATATTTTTCTTACATAAATCTAATGTAGTTGGATTACATTCATAAGCATATACTGTAGAGTTTGGAAAGTTATTATAGAACTCTATACTTTGCAAACAATCTCTAGAACCAATA
>Ga0213868_10003168_pt1 | contig 15456 bp, 8 predicted proteins | sample PICome_9_FD_160087 | JGI IMG/M metagenome (GOLD analysis project Ga0213868, IMG submission 160087) | Coastal seawater microbial communities near Pivers Island, North Carolina, United States - PICO127 | ecosystem: Environmental > Aquatic > Marine > Coastal | place: USA: North Carolina | collected...
AGCCATTGGATGTGCAACTAAGTTGAAAAAAGAAGAAAACCACGTGACTAAAGAAAAACATATAACAGCAGCAGATATTTTAGGAAACCCAGAATATTTAGCCATTTCTTATGGAGGGTATAGGCAGACGTCGAGAGACGTGCAACCTACAATTCCAGAATTAAAAGAGGACATGAAGATTCTTTCTGCTATGGGCGTAAAAATATTGCGTACATATAATGTACAGCTACAGCATGCTCCCAATTTATTGAAAGCTATAAGTGAATTAAAAAAAGAGGACCCAAGCTTTAAAATGTATGTAATGCTTGGAGCTTGGATTGATTGTCAAAATGCTTGGACGGGCATGGAGCCTAATCATGATATTGAAAGTGAGCAGAACGCTGGTGAGATTGATCGTGCGGTCGCTTTGGCCAATAAGTATCCAGATATTGTAAAAATCATTGCTGTGGGTAATGAGGCTATGGTGCGTTGGGCGACAAGTTATTTTGTTCAGCCAAATGTAATTTTAAAATGGGTTAATCATTTACAAGAATTAAAAAAGTCAGATAAACTTCCTAAGGATTTATGGGTTACAAGTTCAGATGATTTTTCATCTTGGGGAGGTGGAGATTCTAGCTATCATACACCAGACTTAGAAAACCTTATAAAAGCGGTAGATTATATTTCTATGCACACCTACCCTATGCATAACTCACATTATAACCCATGGTTTTGGATAGTTCCAGAAAATGAATACGAGTTGTCTGACTCAGAAAAAATTGAATCTGCAATGCTAAGAGCCAAAGAATTTGCAGTAAAGCAACATGATTCTATATCGAATTATATAAAAAGCTTAGGTGTTAATAAACCTATTCATATTGGAGAAACAGGTTGGGCAACAGTTTCTAATGGGCATTATGGAGTAAACGGTTCACAAGCTGCAGACGAATATAAAGCAGGCCGTTATTATCAACTGCTAAGAGAATGGACAAAAAAAGAAAAAATTTCGTGTTTTTACTTTGAAGCTTTTGATGAACAATGGAAAGATGCTCAGAATGCTAATGGTTCAGAAAATCATTTCGGACTCATAAGCCTAAAAGGAGAAGCAAAATATGCGCTTTGGGATTTAGTTGATAAAGGCGTGTTTAATGGTTTAACTAGAGACGGACAAGAGATTAAAAAAACATATAATGGTGATAAAGACGCTCTTATTAAAGAAGTATTAGTGCCACCAACAGAATATGGTATGGTGCATAACTAAAAGATTTAAATACTGAAAAATGGTATGATAAAAGCGTTTGATTTATAAAACAGGAAATTGATGAAATATATATTTTTATTTAGTTTAGCATTGGTTGTTTTTTCTTGCAATAAGAAAACTAACATGGATGTAGTTTCTGTTTCTGGACGCCAAATTTTAGTAAATAAAAACCCTTATTTAATCAAAGGTATTTGCTACCACCCTGTACCAAAGGGAAGTAAAGATTTAAATTTTGACAGTTTAGATCAAGACCTAGCTTTAATGGTAGAAGCAGGCATCAATACCATGAGAGTTTATGCTCCTATAGATAATAAGAATGTTCTTGATAAAATACATGAGGCTGGGCTTAAAGTTGTTATCGGGTTTGGGTATAATCAAGGGGGACATTTTGATATCCTATCAGGAACATTTGTCGATTACATAAATACATTTAAAAACCATCCAGCCATATTAATGTGGGAATTAGGAAATGAATATAACTACCACCCAGAATGGTTTGAAGGCGATATTAAAAATTGGTATAAGGCTTTAAAAGAGGCTGCAGATTTAGCACATGAAAACGATACTAACCACCCTGTAACCACTGCCCATGGCGATTTGCCAGATGCCTTAGCGCTTTCTATATGTACCAACATAGATGTATGGGGAATGAACTCATATCGATGGGATAACCCTGAAGCTATTTTTTCAGAATGGGAAGCTGTAAGTCATAAACCTATGTATTTATCCGAAGCTGGTGGCGATAGTTATATGACTATTTCAAGAGATGGATATGAAGTAGGCAGCAATGAAAAAGCACAAGCCGATGCCAATGAAAACATTTTAAATGCGATATTCAAAAATCAAGATATATGCTCAGGCGTTACCATGTTTTCGTTTACCGATGGCTGGTGGAAAGCAGGAAACCCTGACAAACAAGACCCGGGTGGTTGGGCGCCAAATAGCAGCGGTGTACCTTATGACGGCGCTCCCAATGAAGAGTATTGGGGTATGGTGGATATCGATAGAAACAAGAAAGAAACTTTTGAGATTATAAGCACCAAGTATTTAAAGTTAAAAGACTAAATATGAAGACACGTAATTATATTTTAGGCATTATCGCTATGGCATTTTTAACAAATTGTAATACAGAAAGTAATAAGCTAAATATTGAGGTTTTTGAAACTTCGGCTAGTGGAAATAAGCTTTCAAAAGTTACAGAATTTCAAAGTTCAGATGTTAAAACAACAATTGAGCTTGTACCAAAGGAAACGTTTCAGACCATTACTGGTTTTGGTGGCGCTTTTACTGAATCTTCAGCATATTTATTAAACAAACTGAGCAAAGAAAATAGAGATACTATTTTAAAAGCCTATTTTTCTAAAGAAGGCGCTAGATATTCACTCACAAGAACACACATGAATTCGTGTGATTTTTCGCTTTCCAATTATTCGTACGCTCCAGTTGAAGATGACACAAGTTTAGAGCACTTTTCTGTTCAAGAAGATAAAGATGATTTAATTCCGATGATTAAAGATGCTATGGCGGTATCTGAAGACGGATTTAAAATATTTGCATCACCTTGGACCGCTTCGCCATGGATGAAAGACAATAACAATTGGGTTGGCGGAAAGTTGCTACCTAAATATTATGACACTTGGGCTTTATTCTTTTCAAAGTACCTTGATGCTTATAAAGAAGAAGGGATTGACATTTGGGGTTTTACGGTTGAAAATGAACCCATGGGTAATGGAAATAATTGGGAAAGTATGCATTATTCTCCTGATGAAATGACAGATTTTGTACAAAACTATTTAGGTCCAAAACTTGAGGCGGACGGCAAAGGAGATGTCAAGATTTTAGGGTTCGATCAAAACCGAGCACATTTAAAAGATTGGGTCGACTCTATGTATAAAAATGAAGCAACTTCAAAGTATTTTGATGGAACGGCCATACATTGGTATGATAGTACTTTTGAAATTTATCCAAAAGAATTACAGAATGCCCATAACAAAGCACCTAATAAACTTTTAATTCAAACAGAAGCCTGTGTAGATTCTGAAGTTCCAAAATGGAAAGATGATGCTTGGTATTGGAGTAAAGAGGCTACAGATTGGGGCTGGGATTGGGCTCCAGCAGATCAAAAACATTTACACCCTAAGTATGTGCCAGTATATCGCTACGCTAGAGATATTATTGGATGCCTAAATAATTGGGTTGATGGATGGGTAGATTGGAATATGGTTTTAGATACACAAGGCGGTCCTAACTGGTTTAAAAATTGGTGTGTTGCCCCTATCATAGTAGACCCAGATAAAGACGAAGTTTACTTTACCCCTATTTATTATACTATGGCTCATTTCAGTAAATATATAAGACCTGAAGCAAAGGTAATTAAAGTTAATAATACAGATGACGACTTAATGGTTACAGCGGCTAAAAACCCAGACCAAACTATAGCTGTAGTCATTTTTAACCAAACGCAAGAGGCAAAAAGTATACATCTTGTTTTAAACGATAAGTCTGTAGATATTTCTATTAGCCCACAAGCCATACAAACAATAACAATACCAAGTATATAATAACTAACTAACTAAAACTTTAATAATATGAAACACACTGTAACGCCTTTAAAAGATATAGTGCCATTAGGTCAGAAAATGGCCTTCGGATCAGGACACTTAGTACTTAATTTATTACCAGGAGCTTTAGCAGTTTTTATGTTCTTTTTAGTAACTGCCTTTGGAATGGATCCGTGGTTAGCAGGTTTGTTAGGTGGTTTGCCTAGAATATTCGATGCTCTTACTGACCCTATAATGGGTTTTATTTCGGATAATACGAAGTCGAAATGGGGAAGACGCCGACCATATATTTTTGTTGGAGCTATTTTAAGTGGAATATTGTTTGCCCTTTTATTCCAACTGAGTGAAGACAATTCGGTTATGTTTAACTTTTGGTATTTCCTTCTAATGTCTTTATTGTTTCTCGTTGGAAACACTATGTATGCTACACCATTGGTAGGTTTAGGTTATGAAATGACTTCCGATTATAATGAGCGCACACGCTTAATGGCATTTGCAAACACGGTTGGACAAATTGCCTGGATGTTAGTGCCTTGGTTTTGGGTAATTATTGCAGATCCTACCGTCTTTCCTATAAGTGAAGAAGCATTAATATCTATCGGGGAAATGGGGCTTTCTGGAGACGAATTGATAAAAACAACAACAGAGAAATTACAAGGAACAGGAGTTCGTAAATTGTCATTAATAGTTGGTTTGGTTTGTGCTGTGCTTGGTGTTTTACCTGCATTATTTTGTAAAGGACTTGATGCTGGGAAAATGGAAAATAGAAAAGAAATAGGTATTAAAACATTATCATCTAATTTCAAAGAATTAGGACAAGGTATAAAGGAAGTCTTTAAAAACAAACCTTTTATGAAGTTATGTGGCGCTACATTTTTAGTGTTTAATGGATTTCAAATGGTGGCTTCGTTTAGTTTTTTCATAATTGTATTTTACATTTACAATGGTGATTATGGTCAAGCAGGTACTTGGCCAGCTTGGTTTGCTTCACTTACTGCAATAATAACTGCCTTTATGGTTATTCCTATCATTTCTGCAATTGCTAACAAATGGGGAAAGCGGAAAGCTTTTATTATCTCTACTGTGATTTCTATTATTGGTTACTGTCTTAAATGGTGGGGGTTTGATAATTCCTTAAACGCACAATTTAATCAGTCGGCTGCCGGTAAAGGGTTAAACAATTTTGTGGTTTCAATATTTGATGCAATCAATCCTTTTTTAGATAGCATTGGTATGTCATGGTTTAGTATGGACACCAGTCTAGGAGGTCCATGGCTCATGTTCTTACCTATTCCGTTTATGGCTTTTGGTTTAGGAGGCTTATTTACCTTGATGATGAGTATGACAGCTGATGTGTGTGATTTAGATGAGTTAGAAAATGGAATGCCACGTAAAGAAGGGACTTTCGGTGCCATATACTGGTGGTTTGTAAAGTTGGGGCAGGCAATAGCTTTAGTCCTTGGAGGAGCAATATTAAGTTTAGTTGGTTTCGACGAAGGTGCTGTGACTCAATCAGCAGAGGCTATGACAAGGTTACGAATAGCAGATATTGTTATACCAGCTGCCACTGCGGCTATTGCTGTTTGGATTATGTGGAAATATAATTTAAATGAAACTAGATCAAGAGAAATAAAAATAGAATTAGTAGCGCGCAGAGGCGAACTATAATTGAAAATAATAATGTAGATTAAAAAGATATGTCGTCATTTAGAAAGTATAAAATCAAGTCGTTAGCAGGATTAAATCTTGAAAATAAGACTACAAAAGGCTTAGAGAATTTATTTAAAAAAACATTAAAGAATGGGGTTCATGGGCTATGTTTCAGCCCGTATGAAGAAGGTCAAGAACCCGGTGACCAAATGACTGAAAAACAGATTAGAAGGCGAATGAAAATTATTAAGCCTTATACGAAGTGGATTCGTTCATTCTCGTGTACAGATGGTAATGAAGCTATTCCCCGAATTGCTAAAGAATATGGCATTAAAACATTAGTGGGTGCATGGTTAGGTGATGATGACGAAATTAATAAAAGGGAAATAGCGGGACTTATTAAGCTTGCAAAAGAAGGTTATGTGGATATAGCAGCTGTAGGTAATGAAGTGATGTATCGAGGTGATTTAACCGAAGATGAACTTTTAGATTTTATGCACGAAGTAAAAGAAGCTGTTCCAAGTGTACCAATGGGATATGTAGATGCCTATTATGAGTTTAGCCACAGACCAAAAATTACAGAGGCTTGCGATGTTATATTAGCAAATTGTTACCCGTATTGGGAAGGTTGTAGTTTAGAATATTCTGTGCTTTACATGAAGGATATGTATAATCAAGCAGTAAGTGCTGGAAATGGTAAAAAAGTTATAATAACAGAAACAGGTTGGCCTTCAGCAGGCGAAGGACTTGAAGGCGCACACCCATCACATGAAAATGCTATAAAGTATTTCATTAATTCACAAGTATGGTCTCAAGAAAGCAATACAGAGATGTTCTACTTCTCATCTTTTGATGAATCTTGGAAAGTAGGTGCCGAGGGCGTTGTTGGAGCTTTCTGGGGCTTATGGGACAAAAACGAGAAGCTAAAATTTTAGTTGGTTGTAACAGGCGACAATTCTTTATAGTTCTATGATTATAAAGACGAGTTGTAGGTCTTAACAGGGTCTGTATTATATGTGTGTTTATGGTTAGTGTGGTTGCAGTCATATAGGGAAATTGGGGTCTTATCGAATATATCCTTTCAAATTAGAATTCAAATAGTTTTTATTGTTTATTGCCGAAGGAACTTAACCAACATAAATGAAATATACAAAAGAGTTAGGCCTTGAGCCAGGTAAAGCAATTTGCTATTCTGGGTTTAGAGAAGGCCAACGGCCTGGTGACGTATTTCCAAGCTATGAAGAAATAAAGGAAGATCTTTTAATTTTACAAAATGAATGGAAATACCTCCGTTTATATGACTGTGATAAACACTCCGAGATTGCACTTCAAGTTATAGAAAAGGAAAATTTGAACTTTAAGGTGATGCTTGGAGCCTACATTGGGGCTGAAGCTAATAATTATGGTTGCCCTTGGGGCGGCTCATTTTCTGAGGACCAATTAGAAATAAATAAGGTTACAAACGTAAATCAAATTAAAAAACTGATTCGTTTGGCAAATCAATATCCTGATATTATTTTCTCTTTGTCTGCAGGTAACGAAGCATGTGTGGACTGGACAGATCATTATGTGCCTGTCGAAAGTGTTATTAATTATGTAAGGATGATTAAAAAAGGTGCCAAACAACCGGTAACTTTTTGTGAAAATTACTTGCCATGGCTTGATAAACTTAAAGATTTAGTGGATGAAGTCGATTTTATATCTATTCATACCTATCCAGTTTGGGAGTATAAAAATATTCACGAGGCTATGGAATATACCAAACAAAATTTTTACGCCGTAGCAAATAAATATCCCGATAAATTAGTAGTCATTACTGAAGCTGGCTGGACAACCTTTTCAAATGGAAAGGGAATATGTCCAAGTAACGTAAGCGAAGAGCATCAAGACATTTATTATAATGATTTAATAAATTGGTGCCAAGAAGATGATATTCTAACCTTTGTTTTTGAGGCTTTTGATGAGCCATGGAAAGGGTCTCCCGAAGCGCATGAGCCAGAGAAACATTGGGGATTATTTAAAGTAGATCGATCTCCAAAATTAGTGATGGCTAAGTATAAACCTGTTCTAATTTAATACATCTTATTTTAGCCCATAAAGTAAACAATACATATATTTTCAATATATTTAGTGCTTACTTTATGACGCTATGAAAAAGCATTTCTTATATTTTAAAATAAGTCTTTTATTAGGTTTTTTAATGATTGCTTGTAATGAACCTCAAAGGGATCTTTACCCAGAAACTCTTGTTGGTGGATTTCAATTACTCGATGCTAAAACAACAGGAATTGATTTTAATAATGCCATTAAAGAAACCGAAAGTTTTAATCACTTCTATTATGCTCAAATATATAATGGAGCAGGCGTCGCTATAGGTGATTTAAATAATGATGGCTTGCCAGAGGTTTTCTTTTGCGGAAACCAAGTCAGCGATCGACTTTACCTAAACAAAGGAAGTTTTGTATTTGAGGATATTACTAAAAAATCTAGAGCGGCAAGGAATTCGGGCTGGTCTTGGGGCGTTACTATGGCTGACGTAAATTCAGATGGTTATCTGGATATTTATATTAGTAGAAATGGCGAGTCTATGAACCCAGAAGACCGTAAAAATCAACTTTATATAAATAATCAAGATTTAACATTTACAGAATCAGCGATGGCTTATGGTCTAGCTGATGCTGGTTATTCTACTCAGGCCGTTTTTTTTGATATGGATAATGATGGTGATTTAGATATGTATCAAGTTAATCAACCCGCAGACCAAAAATTATTTATACGTTATAATATTACAGCAGAAAATTCTAAATTTTTTACACATAAATTATATAGAAACGATAACGGAAGGTATCGTGATGTCTCTCTTAAATCTGGACTTTCTCAAATTTTTGCTTATGGATTAAGTGTCAATGCCTCAGATTTTGATAATGATGGGTGGCTAGACTTATATGTTGCAAATGATTATGACGAACCCGACTTTATGTATCATAACAATAAGGACGGTACGTTTACAAATGTGATTAATAATAATTTGAAGCACATTTCTAGATTTAGTATGGGTTCAGATACTGGTGATATTAATAATGATGGGTTAACTGATATTATGACACTCGAAATGGCGGCTGATGACCACTTTCGATCAAAAACGAATATGGGTTCCATGTCGACAGAGGACTTCAATACAATAGTTAGTTTGGGGTATCATCATCAATATATGTCAAATACCCTTCAATTAAATACAGGTGTTGGTACTTTTTCTGATATTTCAAATGTTGCAGGTGTAGCTAAGACAGATTGGAGTTGGGGCGGTTTATTTGTAGATCTAGATAATGACGGGTTAAAAGACATAGTGATATCTAATGGCGTTAAAAAAGATGTCAGAAATAATGATTATTTATCAATTGTAAACAACTTAGATGAGAACATTTCTGTAAAAGAATTTTTCAATATTAGCAAAAACACACCGTCAGTGCCGCTATCTAATTATGTTTATAAAAACAAAGGTAAATTACAATTTGAAAAAGTCACAGAGCAATGGGGGTTTGATAAACCAAGTTTTTCAAGCGGAATGGCTTATGGTGATTTAGATAATGATGGCGATTTAGATTTAGTAATTAATAACATGGACGATTTAGCATTTGTTTATCAAAATAACGCAACAGGTAATTTCTTAAAGATAGATTTAGAAGGTTCAGAGAAAAACACCTTTGGATATGGCGCTAAAGGGATAATACACCATAATGGAAAAATGCAGGTTCTAGAGAATTCTGTAACAAGGGGGTATTTGTCATCGGTTGAATCAGGATTATTTTTTGGATTGGGGAAGGATACTGCAGTAGATAAGGTAGAGGTTATTTGGCCAGATGGGAAAGTAAATATCTTTGAAGATATAAAGGCTAATTCGAACGTAACAGCAAAATATGCCAAGGCAAAAGTAATAGCGAATCTGGAACAAGTGAAGGAAACACTGTTCACTCAAGTAGACCCTTCAGATATTGGTATTACTTATAGTCATAAAGAAAATGAGTTTAACGATTTTGAAGTTGAGGTGTTATTACCTCATAAATTATCTGAAAACGGACCTTTTTCGGCTATTGGAGATGTTAATGGAGATGGTTTCGAAGACATGTTTATTGGAGGTGCTGCTGGACAAAGCGGAATGCTTTACCTTCAAAATACTAAGGGCAAATTTATCCTTAGCGGTTCCCAGCCATGGGAGGCAGAGAAAAACTCTGAAGATCTGGGGGTTTTATTTTTAGATGTTGATGGGGATAAAGATTTAGATTTATATATAGCTAGTGGAGGAAGTGAATTTAAAAGCGGAAATACATTACTCAAAGACAGATTGTACATAAATAATGGTGAAGGTAAATTTGATATAGATTTTAATGCCATACCTTCTATCCGCGAAAGTACAGAATGTGTTAAAGCCTCTGATATTGATAATGATGGGGATTTAGATTTATTTGTTGGGACGCGGTTAATTTCAGGACAATACCCGTTCCCGGCTAGTAGTTATATCCTAATCAATACTAACGGAAAATTCAAAAAGGCTTCGAAGCTTACGGCGCCTGATCTCGAAAATATAGGAATGGTAACCGACGCCGTTTTTAGTGATATAGATGCGGATGGTGACGAAGATTTATTAGTGGTTGGAGAATGGATGGAGATATTAGTTTTGGAAAACAATAAAGGAGTTTTTAGTAATACTTCCGATAAACACGAGCTTAAGAACACAAGAGGATTATGGTGGTCTATAACAGCTAGTGATTTGGATAATGATGGTGACGATGATTACATAGTTGGCAATCTTGGTCTTAACAATAAATTTAAAGCTTCTAAGGAACATCCGTTTAAAGTTTATGCTAATGATTTTGACAATAATGGAACTAACGATATTGTTTTAGCAAAATTCTATAAAGATGATTACGTGCCGGTAAGAGGTAGAGAATGCACAAGCCAGCAAATGCCTTATGTTGCCGATAAATTTAAAGATTTTAATAGTTTTGCTTCTTCTAAGTTATTAGATATTCTGCCAAATGATAAAGTGAAAGATGCGGTTATTTATGAAATTAGTAATTTTGAAAGTATAATTTTAATAAATGAAAACGGCAAACTTATTAAAAAGATACTGCCTATAGAGGCACAGGTATCTCCTATTAAATCCTCTATCGTTATGGATGTGAATCAAGATGGTAATAATGATATAGTTTTAGTGGGCAATCATTATGGTGTAGAGGTTGAAACCACACGATACGACGCTGGTTTTGGCGCCGTACTTATTGGAGATGGGAATAACAATTTTAGTTTCATGCCGCCTTCTAAAAGTGGCTTTCATGTACCATTAGATAGTCGAGACATTAAACAATTTAAACAGAAAAACCAAAGCGTAATAATGGTTACAAACAATAGCGCTTCACCTTCAATATTTTTTAATAACCAATAAAACTAGCTTAGATATTTTCAGTATATTGAAAATGTATAACTTTATGCAATTATGAATATAAATTTCTCTTCTTTAGGATTATTAGTATCTGTTTTTTTCTTGATGAATTCTTGTCAAGACGCTAAGCGCCCATTATCTGAAGGGCCGCTAACAGGAGGATTTGAATTGTTGGCACCTGCAAAAACAGGAATAGATTTTAATAATAGTATTAAAGAATCTAAATTTTTCAATCATTATTATTACAGTCAAATTTATCTTGGCTCAGGCGTTGCTATTGGAGATATAAATAACGATGGTTTAGCTGATGTTTTTTTTGGAGGAAATCAGGTAGCTGACAGGCTCTATCTAAACAAAGGAAATTTCCAGTTTGAAGATATTACTAAAAAATCTAGGGCGGCCAAGAACTCTGGTTGGACATGGGGTGTAACTATGGCAGATGTTAATGCGGATGGGTATTTAGATATTTACGTAAGTAGAAATGGAAATTCGTTAAACCTTGAAGACCGAAGAAACCAGTTATATATAAATAATCAAGATTTAACGTTTACCGAATCTGCATTGAAATATGGATTAGCAGATGTTGGTTTTTCAACCCAAGCGGTATTTTTCGATATGGATAATGATGGTGATTTAGATATGTATCAAGTGAATCAACCAGCTGACAAAAAAGTGTTATTAATTAATAAAATACCGGCAGATCGTTTTAAATATTTTCAAGATAGATTCTATAGAAATGATAATGGCAGATTTAAGGATGTCTCTGAAGAAGTAGGTATCTCTAGAGATTACGCTTATGGCTTAAGTGTTAGTGCTTCTGATTTTAACAACGATGGTTGGGTAGACCTTTATGTTGCTAATGATTATTCAGAACCCGACTTTATGTATTACAATAATGGAGATGGTACTTTTAAAAATGTAATTAATGAGCAATTAAAACATATTACGAATTTGAGTATGGGTTCGGACACTGGCGATGTTAATAATGATGGTTTGATGGATTTAATTACGACAGATATGACACCAGAAGATCATTACAGGTCTAAAACTAATATGGCTTCTATGAGTACTGAAAACTTTAATGCATTGGTTGCCGCTGGAGCGCATCATCAGTATATGGCCAATGCACTACAAATTAATACTGGTCAAGGTAGTTTTTCAGATGTTGCTAATATGGCTGGAATATCCAATACCGATTGGAGTTGGGCAAGCCTTTTAGTTGATTTGGATAATGATGGCTGGAAAGATTTAGTCGTTTCTAATGGCATAAAGAAAGATGTTGATAATAATGACTATAGAATTATTTTAAATAATCTGGACAAAAAAAACACATCTGCCGATGAATTATATCAATTAAGCAAGAATACACCATCACAACCTATATCCAACTATGCCTTTAAAAACAAAGGAAATTTACAATTTGAAAAAGTTACTAAAGAATGGGGGTTTGACTCTCCAAGCTTTTCAAATGGAATGGCTTATGGTGATCTAGATAACGATGGTGATTTAGATGTGGTAACTAACAATATCGATGCACCTGCTTTTATTTATGAAAACAAAACAACCGGTAATTTTTTAAAAATAAAACTTGAAGGCTCAGGAAATAATAAATTTGGTTATGGTGCTAAAGCTGTAATACATCATAATGGTAAAATACAAGTTGTTGAAAATAGTGTGACACGTGGTTATTTGTCTTCTGTTGAAACCGGACTTTTTTTCGGATTAGGTAATGATATTAAAGTTGATAAGGTTGAAGTGACTTGGCAAGACGGAAAAATGAATACTTATGATAATTTAGATGCTAATACAACGTTAGTGGTGAGTTATAAGAAGGCAAGTTCTGTAGTACAAAAAAGAGAAGAACCAAAGACATTAGTAACACAAGTAACCGCATCTAGTATAGGGCTTGATTTTGTTCACAAAGAGAATGAATATAACGATTTTAAAGACGAAATTCTTTTACCTCATAAACTATCAATTAATGGCCCATTCTCAGTGTCAGAAGATATTAATAATGACGGATTAGATGATTTATTTGTGGGAGGAGCAGCGAATCAGTCAGGAATTTTATACATACAAACCAATGAAGGTGGTTTTATAAAGAGCGAATCTCAACCCTGGGCTTTGGATCAAGCGTCTGAAGATTTAGGGTGTCTGTTTTTCGATGCAGACGGTGATAAGGATTTAGATCTCTTTATAACAAGCGGTGGGAATGAATTTAAGAGTGGTAATCCTTTATTAAAAGATAGACTTTACTTAAACAATGGATCTGGAGTTTTTGAAAAGAGTAATAAAGCGATTCCTAGTATTTATGAAAGTACACAATGTGTTACATCATCCGATATAGATAAAGATGGCGATTTAGATTTGTTTATTGGTAATAGATTAATTTCTGGTCAATATCCTTTTCCAGCAAGTAGTTATTTATTAATTAATGAAAATGGCATTTTTAAAAGGGCTAAAGAAAGCATAGCTCCAGACCTAATGAATATTGGTATGGTAACTGATGCTGTATTTACAGATATTGATCAGGATAATGATGAAGACCTCATAGTTGTTGGAGAATGGATGAATATTACGGTTTTATTAAATGATAGCGGTAAGTTTACGAATAAGACTATGGACTATGGTTTAGAAAAAACAAGAGGTATGTGGTGGTCTATTACTGCAAGTGATTTAGATAACGATGGGGATGATGACTATATTATTGGAAACCTTGGTAAAAACAATAAATTCAAGGCTTCTGTTGAACATCCATTTAAAGTTTATGCTAACGATTTTGATAACAATGGCACTAACGATGTGGTGCTGGCTAAGTTTTATAAGGATGATTATGTGCCTTTAAGAGGAAGAGAATGCACAAGCCAGCAGATGCCTTATGTGGCGGAGAAATTTAAAGATTACCATAGTTTTGCTTCGTCAAAATTATTAGATATTTTACCCGAAGATAAATTAAGCGATGCCGTAGTGTATGAGATTACCAATTTCGAGAGTATTATTTTAATAAATGATAACGGAAAATTAAGAGTAAAACCTTTACCAATTCAGGTACAAATAAGTCCTATAAAATCATCAATCGTAAATGATTTTAATGGAGACGGCTTTAAAGACATTTTAATTGTTGGAAATCATTACGGTGTTGAAGTGGAAACTACGCGTTACGATGCTGGCTATGGAGCATTACTTTTAGGTGATGGGCAAAATAATTTCAACTTTATTTCGCCTAAGGAAAGTGGTTTTTATACACCGCATGATAGTAGATCCATTTCAGTAATTAATCAAAACAGCAATAATTATCTTGTTGTAGTAACAAATAATAATGCAACATGTGATATTTTTAAGGCAAACAATAATTAAATGTTTTAAGCTTATTCTATTAATACATAGCTTTTTATGAGTATATTTTTAGTTTAAAGGCATTAAAATTTACACACATTTCTTTTTTTTACCACTACAACACCACAACATTTGTTTTTTTTTAATTATCCACCTTGCTTACCGTTTATAACAACGTACTATTTTGTCTGATTAAACGTTTGTTTTTATCGATTAAACGGGGTAAATTTCTAAATGAGTAAAGAAAATAGTTTTTTTTTGCGGTGTATGATGTTTGTAGTGTTAAATGTTGCAGATAACTCAATAAATTCTGTAAATTGTAATAAATAATATTTTAACTAAATAAAACTTAAATTATGAAAAAAATTACTTTATTATTAATTCTTTTGTCAGTGTCTTTAGGATATTCTCAAGTTTTGGTAGATTTTGAAGGTGGTGCTTATTCTGGAAATGGAAACGGCACTTTTAATTACTCACCCGAAAACGGTGATTGTCCTGGAGCCGATACAGGTGTTTTTTCTCAAGAGGCTAATCCTGTGGCTACAGGAAACCCTTCTGCGACAGCGGCAGAAATTATTACAGATACTGCGGGGCAACCATGGCAAAATGCACAATTATTTTTGAAGGCAGGAGATGAAATTGATTTAACAGGAGCTACAAAAACAATATCTGTTTTAGTTTATTCAGATACTGCTATAGATATTCTTGCGAAGGTAGCAGATGGGCCAGGTGGTGTAGGAACTGAATCAGCTACTGATGCTAGTCATACAGGAAATGGTTGGGAAACATTAAATTTTGATTTTAGCGTTAACCTAGATAATAGTCAAGTGGCTACTGAAATATATGCAAGAATATTATTTTTCCCACTATGGAACGAAGGAGGTGCTGGTTTTGCTGGCGGCCCTTACTGTGGAACCCAGCCTCTTCAGTCTATTTGGGTTGATGATATTACTAACACGAGTACCTTAGGAACAAAAGATTTTAAAATTGCTGGCTTAAGCATGTACCCTAACCCAACACAGGACTCTTGGAATATTAAAACACAAAAAGTAGAAATGACTGCTATTACTGTGTTTGATGTTTTAGGTAAAAGTGTGTTATCAATGACTCCAAAATCATCAGAAGTTACAATTGAGGCTAGAAGCTTAAGAACTGGTTTATATTTTGCAAAAATTGAAACAGCTAACGGTTCACAAACGGTAAAGTTGATCAAAAAATAAATTTTATTT
>Ga0213868_10003172_pt1 | contig 15440 bp, 13 predicted proteins | sample PICome_9_FD_160087 | JGI IMG/M metagenome (GOLD analysis project Ga0213868, IMG submission 160087) | Coastal seawater microbial communities near Pivers Island, North Carolina, United States - PICO127 | ecosystem: Environmental > Aquatic > Marine > Coastal | place: USA: North Carolina...
GATGACCCTTTGGGTACTTCCGTAACGTAGCATCATGGTATGGTTTTTACGTAGAACAAAGTTCTCGGCGAGACAACTCAAAGAGGTGCAGGTGCAGGCAAGGCAACAAGTAACAGCGACGAGCACAAACAACGAAGAAGAATTGCACCAAACACTCGTTCCTTGTCTTACAATCCCTCCTTTGTTTTATAAACGATAAAATAAAATGTTATCCGTTGCCAGAAACACACTTAGGAGTCTAAGCTCTCGTAACAAGGCTTTCAGTCTGAACCAGATGAATCAAAGCATGAGATCCATGTCATCGGATTCTGCCACCTTTGATCTTTCTGGATCCTTCTTGGTAAGTTCGTTCTGCATGCGAATGAATCCTTGTGTGATCATTAAAGACCATGAATTTGAATCATTGAGTATTTTGTTCAAACTAATATGTCTCCCCCCCCCTTTTTATATGTTTCTGATAGACTCATAATCTCGAAATTGGACCCAATGAGAGCATCACTATGGACAAGGAAGAACTTCTAGCTCATTTCCGTCTCATGGACACCATGCGTCGTATGGAAATCACCTGTGACAATGAATACAAGGCACGTAATATCCGTGGATTTTGCCATTTATATGATGGACAGGAGGCTGTTGCCACTGGAATTCAAGCTGCATTTGATAAGGAAGATAGTTGGATCACTTCTTACAGGTGTCATTGTATTGCTTTAGCAAGAGGCGGGAGCGTAAGTGCAATTGTTGCGGAACTTTTTGGAAATTCTGGGGGTATGACGGATGGTAAAGGGGGATCTATGCACTTTTATTCCAAAAAAGACAACTTTTATGGTGGACAGGGAATTGTTGGAGCTCAAGTCCCTGTTGGGACTGGATTGGCCTTTGCGAACAAGTATAATGCTGCCCCGGGAGAAAAGATGAATGTGGCCATTGCATGTTATGGAGATGGAGCAGCCAATCAAGGACAGATTTGGGAATCGGCCAATATGGCTAGTTTGTGGAAGTTGCCCATGATTTTCTGTATCGAAAACAACCATTACGGTATGGGAACCAGTATTGAGCGTCACTCTAGTCATTCCGATTACTATTTAATGGGAAACCATATCCCTGGTATCAGGATTGATGGCATGAATGTCTTAGCAGTCAAGGAAGGAATGAGATTTGTGAAAGACTGGGTTGGTTCTGGCAATGGACCCATGTACGTGGAAATGATGACATACCGCTACCATGGTCACAGCATGTCCGACCCTGGAACAACCTACCGCAATCGTGAAGAGATTGCCATGACTCGTTCTACACGTGATCCTATTGAATTTGTGAAGAAAACTTTGATGGAGGCTGGGTTTGCTGACGCGGATGAAATCAAGGCCATTGAGAAAGACATCCGTAAACATGTACAATCGGAAGTGACAAAGGCCAAGTCATTCCCTGCTGTGAAACCCGAGGATCTTTTTGATTATGTTTATGCTGCTGACATTTTAGGAAGGAAGCAGGAATATCCAGAGCACATTCGTATGCCCGATTATGCGAAATCTTTCTGGAGATCATAGATTTGAACAAGGTTTGTTGGATATTACGAAGACCTACTTAGAAATACGTTTTTAAATCTTCAAGTAACTGATATTTATCGTATGGAAACTTCTTTACTGGTGATTCCTCAGTTATCTTTTGAACTATCTGTCTCCTTTTGGAAAAGTATTCATCATGTCGAGCTTCTAGATGCTCTTTACATCAACAACGAGAGTAAATGTACCGTAGTATCAATAATTTTAGAATTTTTGAGTCAACTATCATCATTTAGCGTTTAGTGTTTCAAGGCATCATCCAATATCCAATGATACAGGTGAAAGCTTTAAGGGCACCAGATGGGATTTTTAGCAAGCTTTTTCTCTTTTCAACAGAGAGACACACGGAACACAGACAGAAGACAGACACACAGACACACACAAACGCTACCACAAAGTAAAGTGAGCAAGGATGCATGAAAGAAAGCTTGCACAGTCGTCATTTATTTAGTGGAAATGATTTGTCATGTCAGGAAAACAACTATGAAGGAATGCTATATGTATGCATTCGTTTTGGCCACAATGTTTGTCCTGAATCTTTACTTATTGGTTCCTACGTCGGTATCTAAGCTACCAAGGTATAACGAACGTCAAATTAAATGGAGAATACTATCTGTCATAATCACTTGCTCAATTGGAATCATATCATATCCTTATATATTTTGTAACGGCTTCGTCGGATTCGATGTTTTTGATTTGCAAATAAACCGGCTCATTTTCGCCCCTGTAAAACATGTTATGAAGCTTTACTTAGGGTCGTTCATAGCCAGTGTTCTTGAAAGTCATGCTACTTTTCAATTGCAATCATCCAATATCTTATACATAAACTTTATGTACGTTCAGTTCGTAACAAAACTTATTAGACCGTTTCGATGCTCCAAATTTCAAGTTGCACGTGATCTCATCATTGCTCCGTTTGCGGAAGAGTTGATTTTCAGGTCATTGATGATTTCTCCGATGCTGCATTCCACAGAGTATCTAACTGAAAACATGACAATATGGAAAATATGTCTTACAGTGCCTCTTTTCTTTGGTTTGGCTCACGTTCATCATGCCTATACCAAGATTGTACATGATAATGTTCCCGTCTCAAAAGCAATCATGAGTTCTGGATTTCAGTTTATTTATACCTACTTATTTGGAGCGTACGCCAGCTTTTGTTATATCAAGACCAAATCACTTGTAAGCATATATGCAGTCCATATGCTTTGCAACTACTTATCATTGCCAAACATTTCAATCTTTATTGTTGAAACTAAATCACTTAAGAATGTGAACGTGTATCGTGCCATCGCATCATTTTCATATATGATTGGTATATACTTCTTTTATCATGGATTTCAATCTTCTTTTGCGTTTTAAATACATTTTGGGTGAACAAAAATAGATAGATCTACGGTTTCAAGAAGTTTCTCTCAAAGCCAGGGCAAGTGACATGTGACGACTCCGACGGGAAAAAAGCACCCGGGCATTTTTATTACGCTTAGTCAACATATACACAAATACAAGATTTGTTTCAAAGAATCTTATGCTTTATCTCTCTCTACCCTCTTCGTTGCGACATCAACAAAATTGACGAATTTCTGAGTGTACTATACTGGATGCATTACTCCAAATTTTTAAAATACAATTTGACCCATGCTCACTTCGATCGAAGGGTCGACCTACATTCCTCGCATGTACTTCGTACAATACATTAGCTATATAAGATTATCCGAATTAAGATATTGAAGATGCTCACGATCGAGGCGAGACATATCGGTTGAACAATGACTGAAAATAGAGTAAAACAGCCAGCATAGTACTTCTTCTTACGACAAAATCCTGTTACAACTTACAACTTCTTCTGTATGTCTCTCTCACTCTCTAGAGCTATAGAGAGTAGAGAATCATACCGATCTGAACTTGTATAAAAATCAGACTTCCGATGGAATGATTTTTTATTCTTAATTGAATAAGTCCTCTGTGTTGATTGTTTTTGCGTCACAAAATGAGAGTATTACAGTTGGCTTTTACCGCAATATTCGCGGGGATACTTCGAGTTCATTCACTATCTACAAGTATCCTTGAAAATATTCCAAATTTAAAATGTTCACAATCATCGACGCATATATTTACAGTGCACGACTTTGCATTGGATATAAACGGCTCATCCCTCGACTTAAGAAAAGATGAAGAAGAAATAATGCAATACCTTGTGAGCCCTGCGCCTGAATCATTATTTGTTTTGCAAAAGTCGTTGAATAGATTAAATTGCAACGATATAGCTGATGATGCATCGGGACTTATACATGACTTGGAATCTCTTGTCACTTATTTGGTTAAACCTGCCTATACCTGTGTTTTGTTAAGAAATGAAATGAACGAAAAAGAGCATTGGAAGATAAAAATGATACCAAAGAACAATTCTATTGCTCCATTGACATTCATTGATGGAAATAGATCCGAGTCCATAGACATGAAGAACATGACATTATCAGAAGAACTGTATCATTTTACTTCAACTAAGGACCTCGCAAAGCTTGCGTTGTCGACAGTGACAGAGAATCCAATTCAAGATGCACTCATCATTGATAAAAAGCTACAAAACATTGAACGTCAAACAATCAAGCGACTTTCACTCACTCTCGGAACTGATTTGCGTGGTTTTTCTGCAGCAGATGCCGCGTATTGTTTCGCACTTTCAGGAATAACAAACGAGGCCATTTATAACGCTCTACTGTCTATATCGTATCATGAACTAAAACGTACATGCCATCGTAAATCATCATTCAAACAAAAGGACATATTGCATATGATTGAAAAGTTTGGAGCTTGCAACATTCACAGTTGTATTCAACAAAAGCTATACAAACTTGCTAGCGACTGTTTGATTGAGAAAGCTTTTGATCGTAACAATCCATTGATCGATGATTTACGGAGAGATGATTACAGCAGGTTGCTCTACATGGATAGATCACGATTGTGGTTGTTTCGTCATTCTATTCGGCAATTGAAAGTGAAACCAGATGATTTTTCCAAAGATCATTTCCAAACAGAAATAAATTGGAATGATCATTTCACAGATATTTCCAAACCATTAGTGGTCGATGTTGGATGTGGATTGGGTGTTTCCATCCTTAATCTTGCATCTGCAAATACTCACGAACATAGTCTTGAATTAAATGTCGATTGGTCGAGATGTAATTTTCTTGGTGCCGACTTAAATCTATCCCTTTTACGTTATCCACAAGGTTTACTGAACAGAATGAATGAAGATCTAAAAGGACGCGTATGTTTCCTTCACCAACCCGCAACGTGCCTCCTCAAGGAATTACAGTCCTACCCTGGTCCTACAGAACTCATTATGATTCAATATCCATCGCCTTACAGCCTACTAGAAAGTGATTCTAACATTGAAACTCAAACATGGAAGAAAGGCAATACCCAGCTATCTCCCAAACAGTCTGGAGGATTTATGGTATCCAATGAACTAATGACTTTGGCCTCACACTTGATGAATACAAATGATCGCAGTAGGCTTCTAATTCAGACAAAGTGTGAGGATGTTGCGATAGCTATCAAAAACATGGCAATGGACACTGGTCTTTTTCACCCTGTCCCTTTCCAGAATTATGTCCATGATATTGAGCATTTTTACAGTACACAAGCAAATCGACGCCCTAAACGTGTCGAAGATTGGCTTGATTTAAATGCAAGCCAAAATATTGAGAGAGCTCAAGGTTTCATTTGGTCGTCCAGTAATGTTCTACCTAGAGAAGGGTTTTCAGAAACTGAAATTCATGCCGATTTTGAAAAGATTGTATGTCATCGATTGTTACTGCGATCAAATAAATGACTCTTATAATACCTTTAAAAGTGATAACTTGTTTCTTAAACTTCTTAATATTGCTGATGTTGTTGTCCTGCTCCCATCTTCTTCTCCATACGCTTCACCATAAATTGATTGGTATCCAACCATTTCATAGTTGTAGCTTGAATACAAGCAGCCTCTTTTCCACTTAGACTTTCATTAGGCCTGGTGATACATGCGTCAAATGCTTTATCTGTAAGATTATTGATGGTAGCTTGAACTATTGTTTGTTCTTGAATCGCTTGAGCAAACTGTTGCATTTCAGCCATGGCGCTTCCTCCTGCACTACTACTACTAATGCTGGAAGAGCCTGAAATTTGGACCGAGTCAGAAAAATCAGATTCATCCGAAGATGTAAAATCTTTAGAAGAAGGCTGTTCTGTGGATTTGGACCAGAATGGCATTGTTTTGAATCAATTGGAAGAAGAAGAGAGTGCTTCGTATTGGCAAGAAGTGAGGATTTTGTGCGCTTTGTGATTTGTTTGTGGTTATGACGAAGATTATTCATAGTTTATCATATCTATAAGTTGCTACGTCGTTTGTATTCGCGCGATGCGCGACCGATGCAAACAATGACTGACTGCCTCGACGGGCTGCAGATTGAACAGCTGAAATCTAAATATGGAAACGATTTCTGGTTTGTTAATCATTCAATTGCGATTATTTCTGATAATAGCATATTATGAATGTTTCTTTTTAACACGACGATAAGTTATTACATATAAATGTTTGTTTCGAGATAGCAGATCATAGATCGTAGAGAACCCCGAACACCGCGCGCGAGAGGGAAAAAGGAGGCATTTTTTTCGTACCGAGTTCGAGTTCGCGTATCGCGTATCCACGGTATCCAGCTACGGATACAAAAAAAAAAGAGAAGATCCATGAAACAACTACGACTTCATATCTTTCCATTCCTACTGTTGATATTTATAACATCATTCTGTCATTCTTATTCCAATATGATCATTCCTCGCAATGCAGTAGTTACTGGAGCGAACAAGGGCATTGGATTTCATATTGCTCAACAACTCGCATCCAGTGGTCAATTCACTAACGTCGTGTTAGCCTGTCGAGATGAATCGCGGGGAGTGGCTGCTGTGAAACAAATCCAGAACTCCATTTCTAATGATTCTGAATGTTCCGTTTCTTATGAACAACTTGCAATTGGTGATGGACAAAGTCATGAACGATTCGTAGATAAAATAAAGTCAAAATTTGATGGAAAAATTGATGTCCTCGTGAACAACGCAGGTATGGCATTCAAGAATAACGATCCTACACCCTTTCGGGATCAATGCAAACCGACATTGGATGTTAACTTTCGAGGAACTTTCTCTTTTACAGAAAAAATGTTACCTCTTTTGAGGAAGGGTATTGATTCTAGAATTGTGAATGTCGCTTCCATGGCTGGACGGCTTTCTCAGCTTTCACCGTCTCTGCAAGCGAAATTCTCAGACGTCAATCTTACCAAAGAAGAATTAAACATGCTTGTCGATGAATTTGAACATGATGTTATGGCAGGAAATCATAAATCAAAAGGATGGAGTAATTCAAACTATGGTTTATCAAAACTTGCATTGATTGCTGCAACCAAAATATGGGCGAGAGAAGAAATTGGTGTCGTAAAGGTGAATGCGATTTGTCCTGGGTACTGCGATACTGATATGACAAGTCACAAAGGTCCCAGATCACCGTCGGAGGGTGCCAAAAATGCTGTATTACCGTCGATAGAAAAGGACTGTCCTACGGGTGAATTCTTTGAAAATATGAAAGTTTCTGTTTGGTAAGAAAAAAGACCTATGAGCTATGTATCTCTAGAAGTAGTTTACTATTTCAAAATCATCATCCTTCTTTTAGTGTTACAAGAATGTTTTTTAAAAATGAGTATATCATCAAAATAAAATACATTTACGATTGACGACATTCAACATTTCCTGGACCAGAACCTTCACCATCATCTGAATCATACCCATCGTCTTGGACTGCTGCACCACCCTTGCCAAAATTCTTCACGTCGGCAGAGTCCAAATGGCAAATTTCTACTTCATCTGCATCGTATTCAAGTTCCATCATAGGATTGGGAAGTGTCTTTTTTAACGTGGAGATAGTTGCGCCATCAAGTTCACCATCATTTGGAAACTCCACACGGAACAATACATATAAATTACCCTTGACGAACGGATTTCCCTTGGATGGCATTCCTTCTCCACTGACAATCTTGACAAAAGGCTGACCACCAAGAGTTTCAGGTTTGATCACTTCTCCTGGTCGAGATTGGATAACAATCTGTCTCTTATCCAAATGATCAACAATCCATTCGAAACCACATAGAGCTTCATTAAGACTCAGAGTCTTTGTAATGAGTAAATCTGCACCCTTCCTCTTGAATAAATCATGCTCCTTCTCTTGCACAATGAAGTTGATATCACCAGGTTCAACATTGGGCTTTTCATCGGCCATTCCACGGAATGTAATCTTTTGTCCATTTTGCATTCCTTTTTCGACATGTACATCCAATACCTTACGTTCCTTCTTTGTCTGGCACTTGTATCCATCGGTACAGCTATTACACTTCCTTTGAACTTGTTGAACCATTCCCAATGCAATCTGTCTCAACTCCATAACTACACCTTGTCCATCGCAAGCTTGGCACATGGTAGCTTCGCCAACAATAACTTGTCTATTAATAGCAAGTTTGACATTTTTACCATTGTACAAATCCTCCAATGACACTTTAATCGGATGGTTGATAGATTCTCCCTTTCGAGGTCCTCGAGAACCTCCTCTTCCTCCACCGAAGAACATGCTGAAAATATCATCGGGGGATCTTCCACCTGATCCGCCATCTTCAAGACCTTCTAATCCAAATTTATCGTATTTGGCACGTTTTTCAGGATCCGACAAGACTTCATAGGCTGCACTAATTTCCTTGAATTTATGTTCATCTCCTCCTTTATCTGGATGATGTTTTACAGCTGAAGATAAAAAGATGTGTGAGATACAAGTATGTGTGAGCGACATATAGGAGTTACATCCGAAACACGAAACAATGACAAATTTCAAAAACAAATTATGATACATACCCAGCTTACGGTAAGCTTTCTTGATTTCCTTCTCGTCTGCAGATTTCTCAACCTAATTCATTATTAAATATGAAAAATGAGTCATCGTCCATAAAGTATTGATATAGATATATATGTTAGTGGATTAATATTATACTTACCCCGAGAGTTTCGTACAGTTTTGTAGTATCAACATTGCGTGAAGCGGCTGATCTTCCACCACTACGTCCACCACCCATTCCTGCATGAGCAAAGTGTTCAAATGGATCACCTCCGAAAAACATGGTTTGATTTTATGATGATTGGTTGCAAATTAGATTGAAGACAAAGGAACTCTACTTCAAATTGGGTAGTAGAGGGATTAAAAAAAAAGTGGGAGAGGCAAAAAAAGGGAGGAAAAATGAAAAAATCGATGGATTTCGTGAGCCACGTGTGACCAAGTTTCGCGCGCAAAAAAGGAAATATTTAGGAACTAACTGGTTTTTTCTAGCTTGAAATTTGAAATCTGATCCAGAAACCTTTTTCAATACATATAAAATACATCTCTCTTTCTTGAACAGATCAATAACGTCTCGACAAGAGTAATTTAATCAAAGTTGGATGTGTTCTTGCTTGAGACTAGAGCTAATGAGTCAGTTCATAGTAATACTTTATATAAATAAAAATTGTGCAACACTACTCTTTTGGAAAACAAAATTCGCCAACGTCGAGACAAACGAATCATCAATCAGTGTCGTTCGACAAGGAAACACATTGGAATTCACCTCGGAACAATGTCACAGCCTCATCTGGACATGAAAACAAATGATCTTCCATATCAACTATCTTGTACTGGCAATCAATTTTGCCATTGGAATCCAAAGCCCAAAGCATCAGATTCTGTTTCTTATCAAACCATTCCTAGACTATGACTGATCTTGATGTGTTTGATTTGAGTTGGACAAAAAGTTAAATCTTTTTCTTGTTGTTTGCAATGTTTTCTGCAATCGGTAGATCTTTTTTTACCAAATGTGGACAGTGGTACTTTGCCAGCATTTTTTGAAGTGTATCTGCTTGTTTGTAATGAACGAACATTAGATTTGATGGAGTATTTTGTGCAATCGCATCAAAACACCTACATGTTAGAATTTCAGATGCACCACACCCGACCTCATGTACTCTACCCTTGATGCGTTTGATGAGGGATTCTTCATCGATAGTACACTCATTATTATTTCTTTCTATAATAACAATTCTTGGTGAATCTTCACGATGAATGTAAATGATTAATGTTTTTCTGGTTGCACCCTTTACAAGATCCATAAATGGTCTATATGAATACAAAATGAGATGCAATAATAGACGGCAATTCATAACTGGTACTTAAGGCATTTTCAATTGTTTCTTTCCAATTGACACGACTGCCTTCAAAGTGTTTCCACATAAAGTTAGTAGCATCATTATGAAGGATTTAACTGACAGTCTATGAAACTACTTTACAATACGTGTAAGTAAAATAAAAAAGATTGTATCTGAATCTTGCTTGGCGTTTGGCGTTTGGCGTGGTGCGTGGAACGATGTACCATACGAGATACGAGAGAAGAGATCGACCGGTCAAAACCGACCATGCCACCTTTAGAGGAAAGCCTCAAGTAAGTAAAGCCACAGCCTTGTTCAAATCTTCCATGTTCCAGTGAAATATTGTTTCAGAAAATTTACTATATATATCCTTGTTCATACCAGCAAAAGAATTCGAGGATACAAAAATTCGATGACAAATAAGTGGAGTCAAAGTAAATTAGACAGTATACTCTGAGCTGTTTCCTGATTATATTTGGATGACAAGTGACACCAAGAAATGTGAATATAATAGTAAAATATATTGAACATAATGGAATCTTTATTGTTTGAAATATGCAGACTGTATTCCATTTTGTTTGAAATCTCAGATTCAACTAATCCATCGAAGATTCGTATTTCATTATTGTGTAAGCACTATTTTCCAACAGATCTGAAATTTGAAGTTGCATCTCTGGCTCCATATATTTGATCAACCAAAGCGCACAGGATCGTTGGTCACTTCCAAAATCATTTCGATAAACACTACAAATCTTTGGAAGTATGATCATTCTTTTATCTGTATCAACCATGAAATGCTTTGACACGTATTTTCGTGAAAGTTCGCTTAGCACTTCATCAAGAGTATCGGAGTAAAAAATTGGAATTTTCGATGCATCGCGTAAATTACGACAAATTACAAAATGAAGCCTCGGGTCGACATATTCCAATGCGTATAATTTGGGATAAGTAGCAATACTTCTTCTTGGTGCGACGGGAAATGGCGATTTATAGGGCCGAGCATAATTGCCAGCTATGACACAAGAGTCAAGTTCAGCTAAGGAAAAAACATCCCCACCGATTTCATAGCAATAAGTTCGCATAAAGGTTACCAGATGCTTCTGCATAACAAATGGAATTAGAATTTATTTAAAAGAAAGAGATTTTACCATTTGATTTTCACAGGAAACTTACCTTTGAAGGCATCCCAAAGAGCAGTAAGGCATGCAGTAAAAGCACATGATATATATTAGTGCATATACAGAAGGTCGACGCATTGGACTTATTTAATCTTTTCAAGGGGAGGTTCTTCAAACCGCTTGCGAGATCCAAGAATTCCAAAAAATGATACGGTTGTACAAACTCTAATGACTCAAATGACAATAGACGAGATAGCATGTCTTGAACGTGTGATTCGCATTGTTCGACGGATTCAAAGGATGGGCAATCAAAAGCCGTTCTCCGGGCATTAAGAACAACACGCGTTTTTTTCTTCTTTTTCGAGTAAATTTTAGTCCACTTGTTTTGTGAGAGAGCTTGGAAACCTTGCCAAAACGAATTAGCCTCATCTTTTTCCGTCACAGATCTTAAGGCAGGTACCAAGAATGATACAACAATATCATAACATTTTTGTCTGCTTTCTCTGTTTAAGAAAGCAATGTAATGTATTGTGGAGGACGTTTCCACAGCAAGTAAGGGGAAGCTTACAAGAGGACACGAAGGCAAAGTTTGTTCGTCAATGTGACGGACGTTTCGGATGTCAAGAAAGGCTGTTGACGCAAGGAATGAAGTGAATGAGTATTGAATACGCGCCTGAAAGTATATCAAAATAATACTTACCAACTGTAAGGCATGAAGTAGCAGACAGCGGGTTGTAAAAGTTGAGAGTTTTTGAATCAATTACAAGACCTTGTTCTTTCCAAAAACTCTGCCAAGAAGCCTTTGCAACGACAAACTCTCCGGCGATAGCTGTACTGTTGATATCTTTTGGCTCGATACCAAGCTGAAGAATGAATGAAAGGTGAGCCGAAACCGACATAGAAATTAGAACACATTTGTTTTACTTACCTCCACCAATCCGCCTGTTAAAAATGACGAGTCCAACTCTGTCTCTAATGATAGCACATCGGATAGAATATTAAAGTTATCCATTGTATCAACTGAACCCTTCAACCCTGAGATTACATTGTTAACAGTTCTGCACGTTTCACATCCTGCATTTAATTGGCCTGCAAGAGCGTTTGACACGCTATTAGACGATAAGTGACGTGAAGATTTCAACATTCTATTTACAGCAACATGATGGTCCCTATAAATGGATCGTTTTCCTTGACCAGGAGTTCTAGGGAGGTTCCTTCGCCTACGTCTCCTCGGTTTCAAGGCTTTTCCGACAGTAATAGTTCCTGATTTTACACCTCTCGCGACCTTGGAAAACCCGGATGTGGTGTTTCTGATCCAACCGTGAGATTTTGATCCCTTTTGCGGAGTAAAGAAGTTTTCACCATCCTCATCTTCCTCTTCCACGTCGGAACTTGAGCAATCAGAATGCATGCTTTCTTCATCAAAATAATCAGACTGAGAGATGCAACTTGTGCTGTGATCAATTGTAAACATTGGGTCTTCTATAGATATTGTTTGGGTGATATCGCGATTGCTCATGTCTTGATTTTTTTCTAACGATAGCCCCAGTCGAATGAGCGGCGACAACTCTTTTCCAGTTCGAAGCTTAATGAAACTATTTGAATTATATCCAGTAGCGCGAATGACGTAAACCCTTTGAAGCGCTCGCTTTGAACGATGTAGCATTTCAATCCATGCTGGGACATCAACTTCATATTGAATTAGGTCTATTTCTCGCGAAGCACGCTGATGAGGCGATGGCGGTTTATGCGGGCTGTCAGATTTGAAATAAAACGGTGGTGATGCTAGTTCGTCTGCACAAAGTAGCAAGGGAGCCAATTCATTAATGTCGTTACTATCGCTATCAGATTTTGGTCTCAGTCCAAGAACTCGTCCACCAAAAGCAGCTGAATCAAAAAGCTGAATTCCAACCTTTAATCCAAAACTCTTCGAGATTAGAGAAAATTCACCGCCTAATCTCAGATATAAAGACTGAGCATCAACCTGCAATCCATGTTTGCTCTCGGGTGCAAAAGTTTTTACGATAAAAAGACCACTGGATCTTGGAATTCGTGTGATCCACTTCAACCAACTTCCTTTGTAGACAGATAAGTATGATTGTAATGCGGAATCATCTGACAGAGATTTTATTAAGACAGTGTCACCATTTCGTATCAAACTTGATTCGTGATGCTGACTGTCTCGAGGATTTTTCACCTTTTCTAGCACTATTGCTGTGGAACTAAATGATGCCAATGCAGCAAAACCGCCACTGTTAGTAAGTGCTGAGTATCTACCATGTTGATTGGATGACTCCCGTAAAACTATTGAATCGCCACTATGAACATAAATACCTTCACCAAGATCTTCCACAACTGCAACAGTTGCGTCATCGGGTTCATCTGAACTGTACTCATCATCCAAAGATGCCTCTTCCTCGGATAGTTCGGTTCTTTGTACATCCCCATCATTTTGTTTAGGCTTTATAGTGCACTTCTCTAAAAATCGCTGTCGCGCACCGCCGATTGCACAGCTTTTTACATTGGAAACTTGATAATTGAGTATTTGGTTCATATTAACGCGGGAATGTTCCTTCTCCATTTTATTACCATTTTTTCCTATCGAGTAAATAATCACAGAAAGTGGTTGATCTCCAATCACGGAAGCGATAGAAAATGGGCGCACCATAGGTAGATTCACTATTTTCCATTTCACAAAGTCTACGTAAGCACTCCATATACACATTGTATACGTGTCCTTGGTATTAAATTCTATACTGAAACCGCTTGATTTACGGCGTTTCATAGATTCGGATTCCTCATGAATTTCAGTACCTAGTTGTGGAGGAACCACTCCTTCTGGAGAAACCAAAAACCGATCTAGGGTTTGGAGTAAAGATAGAGAGAAATGCGGTTGTTCGTATGCACCCGATTTTTGATCATCGTCGGAAGGAGAATCACCTGTCGTGTTACAATGGAGTGATCCTTTTAATTTTTTTTGGAGAAAGCCGAGAGCCGCATTCACAAACGCACGTTGAACCATTCCGAGCTGTATTGGTTCTTCAATAAAGAATCCAATGAATAGATTTGAATCAGGCACCTTTTTGAATTTGAATTGCATCTGCAACTCAAATCGTCGTTGTTTCTTTCGGAAGTAGTTGGACACTACATCATTTTGAGGTGTCCCCTCAGAATTAGAAGGGGCAACTTTTTTGTCAGCATCACTTGTCCTTATACTGAACCATGCATGTCCCTTAATGTATTCCGTCTCTAACTCTATAACATCATCATTACAAGTAGCTCGTTTATCATTGTAATCATTGATGACAAATACGTCTTCAAGCTCTGGGTGATTCTGAGGTGGCAAGACACATGTGTTAGAGCAAACAAGGGTAGGGTCCATGCTCACTCCTTCCACATCCGAGTTCATAGATAAAATACCTAAATCTACATCTTCATCCATATCACGAGATGAATACGCATATGATGTATCTTCTTCAGGTTTCTTTTCCAACGACTCTCCAAGTCTTTTGAAGCAGGTGAGTATCTATTGTGGCAAACGTATCATATTGAAAAAACAAACAAAAAATGTTGGTGATACGTACACTTTTGTATTCCATCGAGTCATTCTTCTCGGTAAAGTCCTATTCAAATCCGCCGATGACGCATTATAGTCTCGTTCTTCCGATGAGACATAATCTTCTTCATCATCATCATCATCCAACCCATTGTATTTCTCCATGTTTGATTCAAGTAATGGTTCTCGTTCTGATAAATCAATGGGTTGTCGATCGTTATCTGAAATTGTAGTGGTAGTACTTGTACTGTTCGGAAGATGCAATGACGACATGAAAGTTAAGAACTGTACAAACAAAATTGTAACCCATGCAATGAAAACAACTTTCACAATGCTTTCAAGAATATAAGATCCTCCTGGATGGTAGACTCCTAGCAGATACACAGTTGATAAAATCAATATTGCTCGTAATGCTCGTTCAACATCGTTCATAACTTGAGCTTCTATCGTATACATAGCGATCTCTCTTCCTTGCCCTAACACATCCTGTTGTTGTTCGTGTTCTATGGAATGTACTGAATTCCTCATGTTTCGATTGTAATTGGAATCATCGATATAAAAACTATTATTAGTAGTAGTAGTATGGCTTCCATTCAAAGAGGATCTAACACGTTCTTCGTCATTCCTTGATAAATGAGACGATGGTTTCATCAGATTTCTTCTTTTCATGAATAAAAAGCGTGGAGTCGACAGTATCCAACGAGGAGTCCGTTTCAAACCGTTGGTGATCGTTTGAATGACTCGTTTCTTTTTGCGTAAAGGTTTTGTCGTGGCAGATGGCTTTGAACCAGTTGAAATGAAATCATTCTCTTGATTCGATTCTGTGACATGTTGAGGATTGGTTGTTGTTTCCATGTTGGGAAACAAGGACTTAATGAATCAAATGTTGGAATAGAAGATTCATTTCACAACTCACATGCGAGAGGCGAGATGCGAGGGTCGCCGTGGTGGGTG
>Ga0213868_10003176_pt1 | contig 15431 bp, 6 predicted proteins | sample PICome_9_FD_160087 | JGI IMG/M metagenome (GOLD analysis project Ga0213868, IMG submission 160087) | Coastal seawater microbial communities near Pivers Island, North Carolina, United States - PICO127 | ecosystem: Environmental > Aquatic > Marine > Coastal | place: USA: North Carolina | collected...
GCTCTCTGATACCAAAAGAAGCACCCCCCGAAAAAGCACCATGTTTCTATTTCAATGTCTTGACATCTAAAGGGATGTAAAAAATATGCGTGAGAAACAACAAGACAAATATACATGAATAAATTGACAAAGACCATGTATCATAAGCCATCATTATAAATAGGTGTGTGGTATAGGTCCCGATCGGGACCATTGTCCGCAGCGCGTGTAGTTGTTTTGCAAAGGCGAGACTAAAAGTATTTCCAAACCACTTCCTTTCGGAAACAATTTAAGATCTACTAGACACATTGCTGTGACAGTCTGCCAGTCGGACTGAGCGATATAATCACGTGGCTTGCTTCTATGTTTGAATATGTTCCAGGGGAAAAAATGTATTGTCGTCTACGTACCTTTTTCGTCCTACATCGGATATGAAGCTGGAATAGGTGACAATCATGAGCTCAGATATGTCTATATGGACAAGACTCTTCCAAGAAAAGTCTCTACAAAGCACTTTTCATCTCTCTCTCTTTAGAGAGAGATGATACAAGGACTCTCTATTCTTGCATGGCTGTACCGGTATCTGTAGGTGCAGCTCTTATGTATAAAACATTATTACATCTTACCAACACTTCCCCAAGCATGCCAGCAAATTGTCCATCTATATATTCTTCAGTTCGCAACAGTTGAAGATTCATGTAGGCGTCTGAAGATGCAAGCTCTCCTTGATATTCTTGTCCCCACTTGAGTTTGACGCGAATATTTTTCCCAACAAGATCCGCCAGAAATGGTTTAGGATTGACAATCAGATGACTCTATTCAAATGTAAACACGCACAGATATATATAAAAGTGAGTATATTGGCTAGGTAGAAAATAATGTATACAATGATCCAGTTGGAACGTGTTCAAACATGTAGAAAGTAGAACTAGTAGGACACTAAGCATTCAATGATTGAATACGTATAAATGTCCTCCTATAAAACAGTTCACACTTTCATTCTTATTGCAAGAGTTTTGACCGTGTCATGGCACATCACTACGACTCGTTAGAGGAGTGCGAGACATGACCGGAGATACATATTGCGTATCGTTCTGATGGACCAGAGTAGAAGTCCGTACGTAGGAACGAGGTATCCACTATGGCGTATGGAAGCGTTTGATAACTTACCATTCCGTTTTCGTTGTAAAGCTTTCAAATCCTGTGATATTCGGTTTTGGATGTTACTGGTAAACTCTTCCTCAAAATGAAACCGATATCCCGGATAAATGTTAGCGGTTCAAACTACTGTGTATGTTTGTTTTATGAGATGCCTCGTTGTGTGTTTCGTGTGAGATTTTTTTGTGTGGTGAGCTGCGACGGGGCAGAGAAAGGAATGGGAAGCAAAGACGAAGTTGAAAATTAATAGAGCTTGTTAGTACTCAACTCGTAACTCGTAAGGTAACGGGTACATTGTACACACTGTGTACTCTCTCTTCAGTGGATTCAATACACCAATTCCATTCATAGACTTTGGGATTTTACGGTAAACAGTTTCTGATCACTATGAACGAGTATCCAAAGGAAATAATTGAGGGAGTTTCTCCATTGATTTTTGCTGTAGATGCAGTTCTATCCCCTAATTCCAATGAAGACGGATCTGATGATCTTCCCTTTGCTATCCAAGGACAGCGATCCACTGCATTTGAAACATTTTACAATTTCATTGAATCCAGAAAAGAAAACAACACCCCCTCGGAAAATACACAGGTGAAAAGTCCATTATTATCATCAGATCCATGGGCAGTGTTCCGTAAGAAGTATAAACAAACATCCTATGATACGTTTCTACAGCATGCCCGGGTCGTCCCAGTATCACATCGACATGCTTTTCCGCCATCCAAAGATCCCGATGGAACTCATAATCATGCATCCAAGTTGAATAGTGCCTTGTATGCTATGAGACGTACAGGTGCAAGTATGAATCCATCCTCTATTCTTATGAAAGATCCGATCCAAGGAATCCTCGCTGAGGGATGGATTGAGAAACACTCTCATGCTCTTCCCTCGACGATAATACTGGTTACATACATAGATCTCAACTCATCAACGTTGTACGAACAAGCGCGATTAGAGCAGCACTTAAAATCAACAATAGATAGTCTATCTGAAAGCTGTGCCAAAAAAAGGGATGTTCCTATTTTAATTGCTGTAGTGGTGAAGCAACGAGGAGTAGTTGCAACTCCAAAAGAAATGACCGTGGATGCAGAGCGAATCAATAGTATCCGTGCGAGTTGTGGAATGAATCATGGACAAGTCATACCGATACACTGTCACGATGAGAAAAATGCAACGATTTATTCAGAAGTAGATTATCACCGTTTGCAGAAGTCAGTGCAAGATTCAAGTATGTTATATTATTTGACACAAGTTCGGAGATGTAAGCGAAAATATGCATCCTTGCATCATGATCAAATTGTTGATTTGCTACCATTTGCAGCAAGGTATTCTATAAAGATCGCAGTGTTTTATGAATTTCAGGCGCATGTTGACGATGAAAGAGGAGGGAAAAGTATCAAGTATTGGAATGAGGCTTATAGGTATGTGCAACAGTACTTCTTGCATTTACAGGGGAAATACAAGGGGAGAGAGGATCGTTTGATCGGCACAACGAATACTGGAGATTCCAAAGCTGATGAGCATGTTTCTCCGATGCCAACAACAAAGACTTCGCTATCGTCAGATCAAGGTGAACTTAATGAGGAAGATACAAATGTTGAGGTTGCAAATGGTCAAATACAAGAAATTATGGTTAACATGTCGTCCGATGAGTATGACCGTGCTGAAGATAATGTCCAGCAGTCATCGCCAACGTCACCTTCCTCGATTCAGAGCAGCAACAGTGTCGAGGTAGCACTAGTTGAAGAATCTTCCATGGATGAAAATGACATTTTAGGAGTGCATAAAAAATCTCAAAATGAAGCTGCTTCCAATATTGATGTTAATAAAGTCGATACACCAAACCGTCAGACTTTTGCATCTAAACGCGATGAGAAAGATAACCTTCTCATGTGCCATTCTGACGATATGATCCACCAATGTAGAAGTGTTGCTGATTGGGTTAACATGAAAATAATTTTAAATGATCATGTTTCGGCAACGAAGTATGCGGATGATATTGAATTAAGCCAGAAGAATTTCACTCATATCGTAAATCAAATGCGAACTCATTCAGCGGTCTTTATGAAAAAGGTTAAAGAGGAAAAGGAATCCAACCGCAACTATCCGACATGGTATTTCATGAAATTCGTCGCTCGACAACGGCTTGTTGTTGCACAATTTTTGGAACACCACCCACCGCCAGAAGATGCATTTATGTCGAATAATGTTGAGATTCGGAGTTACTTTGACACATGCAATTATTATATATCAGCTGGAGATGCATATCTTCAGTATGAATTGGTATTGAAGAACTCGAAAAGTGTGAATACCGAGTTAAATCATGTTGGTGCGTGTGATGAAAGACAGCGCTACGTTGGAGGACTAGGTAGTCACGAATTGGAATCCATATTAAAGGAAGAATGTCAATATGATCATCTTGGTAAGTTATCTTCTGTTCAAATATTGTTTTACAAGTGTATACTCATTTCTTGTTATGTTTGAAGCTGCGGCGCTCGATTGTTATTCCCGGGCTTTAAGTTTCTCAAAAATGAATGATAGGAAGCATGAACATGCATCAAAAGCTCGAGTTCTGTACTCCATGGCTAAAATATGTATTAGAAATGACGATTATGAAAATGCAGCCCGAAATATTGATTCGGTTTATCATATAGTTCAATCTTTCCCTCTCATTTGCATTGCATTTCATAGGACATTATCCAAGTGTATTGGTCGACTTCACGATGGTAACAAATTGATCAAGACATCGGCTTTGCGCATCTTAATGGATTCAAGAGTAAACAGGCACTTATCACCAGCTGAAATATTAGATTTACAAGAGACAGCTTTTTCGGATGAAACTGATTTGTCTCTCGAATGGCCAATTAAAGATGAAGAAGGGAAGCCAATATATTTCTCATTGACTTTTCCTGATAGGACCTACTGTATCGAAGGCGATAAAGTGCCATTTTCTTTACATCTTTGCTCCACGTTCCCTTTTATCATAACCGTATCTAAGATTCATGTCGAGACAAATATAGGATATGTTCAATTACACCACAATAATCAAGAGATGAAGACTTCCTTGCGACCGTTCGCAAAAAGTAAAATCCAAGGTGATCTTTCTATACCGCATGGGTGCTTAAAAATGGCCGATTCTACTTTACTTGAGAATCAATCATACCAAGGTGATAAGCCTAGAACTTCAGGACTCACAGCAGTTGGTGGAGGGGTTCTATGTCCAATAAACGAAAACGAAAAATTCTCGGGCGGCTTATGTGTAGCTTGCCTGGGTCTGACGTTATATATGACCATTCCGTCGAATGGAAACAACGTTAAGAATATTGTTTTGAAACTTCTTAATCACGAACGTGGTTCATTTTCTACGATGGAACACAAGCAGCTGAATCAATTTACCCGTGAAGAGGATAATTTTCTTGTGTCGTCTTGGAATCGTCCAAATCTCTTCCCGATTGGATTCGGTCCCAGATGCTTGCGGGTCATAAATTCACAAGCAGACCTTCAGATTACTGAATTAACAAGTCTCGCAACGGGCGGAAAGCTTCTTGAAGGTACTGTCAATAGAATGTTACTCCGACTGAAGACGGGGAAACTGGAGCGTTGTGCAGATGCTAAGATGAGGGTTCATTGCAAAAGTTTTTATCAGACCAAAGATTGTGATAATTCTGATAACCATCACGCAAAATTATTCGATGTTGATCGGCTGCCTTTGATTGTAACACGTACCAACTTTGATGAAAAATCTGATTTTGTTCTGTCTGGTTGGTCAGCAGCTTGCGATATTGAATGTTCTATCGCTAACGGCAAATGGAGCCATGTTTCCGACCTCATCGATAATGATACGGAAATATTCACTTACTTTGATCTTTTCCGGCCGCTTTCAACTGATGGAAGCATCGAAGAAAATATTTGTCACACAGAATTTCAGGTGACAATATCGTATAAAAAGATAAATTTAGTTAACGATGCTGAAGGGGCAATCGTCGAACAACAATACCACGGATCAGTTAACTGGGTCGATCCAATCAATATGGATATTGATATTCTTCCAAGAAATGATATTTGCACTCCATCTGGAAGCAGGCATCCAACTAATATGATAACTAGCGAAGCAAGATCAATTGACAAGCATGCTATTGTAAGCGGAAGAGATGTTGCCATCAGCTGTAGAATATCTGCAACAGATACTAGGCCTGAATTGGGGGTTGAAATAAATGAAGTGTCGTTTGATGAAGTGTCTGTCGAGGTATGTATTTTGGTGTAGAAAACTATTCATGCTGTAAAGAAAATTGTTTGCTCACTTTAATACTTCGTCTATCAGGAATCGTGTAAGAACTGCAGAATTGAGTTGGTAAACGCTATGGATAACAAATCCGATAACAATATCCTGTATTTGCAAAAAGACAGCGACATTCAAAAGTGTCTTACTAATGGGTCAAATCTGCAGATTGGATACGTGGTGAAACCGTCTATGATTTTAAGGGATGATAATTCACCACGAGTTGCATCACTTCCTTTAGGTGGTCTTGAAGTAAAATTCCTTCCAATTGGTGTTTATAATGAGAGCTATCCCGTCCTTCAGAGCATGATGGATGTATTCAGTTCATACTATGGACCCTTACCCATTAGGAATCTCCCGCCTTATCGTCGTAGCGGACCTATTTGTTACATTGAAGAAACGCCGTTTGAAGTTAGTGTAGAAACCATTCCTGTCATGCCGAAAGTTGGAGTACCGTTTGAAACATGCTATAATATTCTTAACAAAACCATGTTCCAGCAGAAATTGAGTGTATCGATGATTGAAAACGAAGGGTCTGTATCAGGAATACTTGTAGCAGGTTACATAAACGCAGACATTGTCCTTGGCCCTAATGAGAATAGAGTCCTTCGGTATTCTCTGCTCGCGACAAAAATTGGCAAGATCTCGCCTCCCATACTAAATGTATCAAGTGTACGAAATAACACATGGATCATCCGGGAATCGAATCAAGCTGGTATATACATCATGCCATAAGAGTTATTCCAAAACATAAAAATGGTCACTTAGATGATTTACAATAGAAAACTAATAAATTGAGTGTATTTTTACATTTTAGCAGTCTTTGGGGTATCCCTTTTCCTCGAATTGTTAGCCTGTCTGGTCTCCGATCCACGTGGATTCATTACGATGTGCGCTAAAGTCTGATATTGCGCAATCAATCCTCTATCGTAAGCATCGTCAATCAAAGAATTCCATAATGGGTCCTTACTTAATGTCTTGCAATCCGCAACAATCCAGAGAGAATGTTTGGCACGAGTGAGGGCAACGTTGACACGACGAAAGTCTTTCAAAAATCCAACATCTCTTGGCTTTTTATCTAGTGGAAATGGTCAGCCGATTTCGTTTAAAAAAATACCTATTCAAAGAGTAAACGTACCATTTATCCATCTTGACCGCACGCAACTCAGTATGATTATATCTTTTTCACTTCCTTGAAAACCATCAACAGTCGAAATTTGAAGAGAAATTTTGTTGGAATACATCCACCGGTCTAGGTGCGAATATTTAACCCTATTCTTGATTTCGACTACTTGTTCGTTGTAAAATGAAATAATTCCTATGTCTAAATTTCTAATATGAGAATTTTGATTCGCAAATGATTGCAGTAATTCAACAACAAAACTCGCTTCGCCCCTATTGGATATTCCGCCAAGAGGACTACGGTGCATTGCACTTCCATAAAAATTCCACTTCGAGCGTTGATGAAGAAGGTAAGCATATGTGGTGAAAAGTTATAAAATGAATTCGGATGTATTTTCTTACCATTAAGTATGGAGGAAATGCGTGACAACTGTGCCACGGTGACGGTTGCCCTTTCAAGATATGTTCAGATGTGATGAGATTACCAGAATAAAAAGTCCGGCTGGGGAATTTTACTATCTCTGGGTGCATTCTATACTGAATTCGAAGCATATGTAACGGCCATCCACATTGTTCAAGTCTTTCAAATAATGATCGATCAGCATTGCAGTTTTTTGCTTTAGATAACGTCATTATAGGTAGCTGGTTGGGATCTCCCACTAAAATCAATATATTTGGATTGTATTTAAAAGGAATCAGGGTAGAATAATCAGATGCCTGACATGCTTCATCTATGATAATTGCATCAAATTCAGAATTAGCATGCGCATCACGTGAGACAGCCTCAATAAATGCTTTGCTACCAGCGCCACTAATGGTGGAACAAATGATATGGCACTAATGGATTAACAAATCAATATGTGAGTGAAAGGCTTTGAAGCGTACAGAGAAGTAGATAAAAGCGTACCTGGTCAAGAATTTTTTGGCGCTCGATCGAGTAGTTGATAAAACGCGATTTACGCTGGCTCTGTTGATTTGCGTTAGAATTATCCTCCGGAATTGCATCTTTTCGATAAGCGAAGTCATTGACTTCTCTTCCACACGCGATATCCCGAACAAGATTATCAAGATTGATTTCACTAAGAAATTTATCCCTCTCATTTGAGTGAAAACTAGATGTTCGTTGATTTGCTTTTCTGCCTCGACCATCATGTCTCTCTTCGCCTGGAAGCATACCGAATCTAATAATATTGAACCCCCCAATTTTGCCATTGGGACCGATAGAGTGCTTATGTATTCTCCAAGCAAGTTCATCAACAGCTTGATTAGAAGGTGCTACAATTAAGATACGTTTAGCAACAGATACATTCAAAATGGGATTTTCGTCTCCATGTATAGCTCCTCCAACTTGCACACGCGTGCCGGATGCTTTGGTACTACTGCCATTTAGGAGAGCACTTACAAGTTGAGTAATTACTTGCGTTTTGCCCGTTCCGGGCGGGCCTTGCAGAAGAAAAATGCCGTCTTTTAATTTCCCACTCATGATATTTTCGATGGCGTACAATTGATATTTATTAGAGTTTTCCGTAAGGTGATCCCATACCTTTCCAACAACAGATCGAGGTTTCGATAAGCGACTAGATAGAACCTCTTCAACTATTTCTCTACTCGGTGTCACCTCTCCATCTTCTAACAAACCATAAGCTGCCCTTTTTAAGTGTGGTTTGACGCAGGCTAAGCTTTTGAGTCCTTCATATTGTCTCATCATATCTGTGCTTGTTCCAATGTTAGTAACGTACATTTGTTCCATCTTCACACTTCCGTCAGCTTCCTTTGAGGGCAAATTTTCGTCCTTTAGCCATCCTGGTGATTCTTCGACCGAAGCATTGCATACACAAACCCACAATTTAAATAGATCGTTTTCATCATTGCCTACTTTTTGATCTGTTAAGAAGGTTGTGTTGATATCATTAGAACCAATTATTCCAAGACACGTTTTTTGTGTCCATGAAGGGCAATGGATGACAAATATTTCACCAAGATTGGACGGCGGTGGGGAACTGCTGAAACCTTCTACGCTGAACGATAGTTCGTAAGTTCTAACTGACTGTGTTTTTGAAGTTGATTTTGGTTCTACGGGTATGCAAGATCGTAATTTGATAGAAAATACTTCTCTGGTCCACACGCCATTACTGTCGCTGTTCGAGAGAAACTCCTGTTCAACTGAGAGGGCACCTTCTTCAAGAATATGAGGTGTCATCATTCTTAAAATTTCACTTGCGTCCTTATATCTTGTTGGCAAGCTTGGAAATTCAGTAATAACTGACTTTGCAGATCCACGAAAACGTATTTTCCCATGCACTTCACAAACAGAGGGAGGTGTCCATTTCAGAATGCGCTTCACAAAAACAATAGAATTGGGCCAAAGACGTTTCAATTTTGTCGCTTTTGCCGTAGATAATCCGACTTTAGAAGATTTACTCGAAGCTGTGGTAATAATACTTTGGCGTGAAACGGTAAGTGGTGATGCGCGTGGAAGTGTTAGCGGTGATGGTCGTGATAATGATGATTCGCTATTCACCCTTGGACGGTGAATTTCTCGCGACGGATCTTTTTCCTCATCATCTTTATCACTTATATCAAAAGTAATACTAGGCTTGCGCTTGTTTGGAAGGTGTGGTGGTTTATTTGAACCGTCGTTTGAACTCGCACTAAGTTTCCTGCGCTTATTCCTTTTCGACTTTTTTGACATTGCGCTGCTTAAGCTAGACACTGAATCTTTTCGGACGATCTCATTGGTTTCTTTTGTCGCTTCTTGCGTTTGTTTATGACTCATATCATCAGAAGACGGATTGTTAGGATTGTTGTCGGTTGTGTCTTTAGAAATACTTTCGCCAATTATCTTTTGAAGTAAATCTTCCTCTTTCTCTAGCACTTCGTCTGAAAGCATTTCTTTTTCAATTATACTACTTGTGTCCAATTCATTTGCCTCTTGAATCGTCTCTTTGTTATCAAGGTGACTTTCACGTTCCTGAAGAGGAGAATCCTGACGATCGAATACGTGTTCCCTATGGGTATCATTTTGTTCATTCAGCAAGGGATTCTCGTCTTCGTTTTTGTTTCTGAACACTTTTGCTTGAAGTATTATATCCTTATGCTCTAGATTTACTTCCATTTCATCGGTTCCATCATTGTGCATAACAGCAGATTTCTTACTATCGAGTACATGTTCCACATTGCAAGTGTTCTCCTCATTATGTAAAGTGTCCTCATTTTCATTGTTGTTTCTAAATCCCATCGATTGATTTGTGACCTCTTCCGAAATTATATCTTGAGATGAAGGACTTTTAGTGACTGTACTAGGAGTTTTGACATACGGATTTTTATATACAGGTGTGAAAGACCGTTGGGTATACGGATTCACTAATTGAGGAGATGACACCAACTCTTCATTAGTAGCAAGTGTTGATGTTGTTTTCATGTTATTAGAATCCGATATGGGTGCTATTGATACATTTGGATTTGAGTTTGAATCTGTTTTCGAAAAGGAGCTTTGAGAAGGAGCTTCACAATGTTTAGTAGTATCGGGAACTTCTTCTGAAGATCCATGAGGGCATGATAGAGTCTCATTGCTTTGTAAGTGATTTTCTTCTTGATGACTGTTCGTAGACACATCCATCTCGGCAGATTCGTTTGGATTAGAAGCAATCATGACATCAGTCAGACTTCCCAATCTGTATCTACGTTCTATGTCACTTTCCATTCTTTTGACTGTCATTTGAAAAGAATTTGAATCTCTCATGATACCATACAATAAACTTAAAGGAGGATCTTGCATTCCATATATGGAATATATGATATCACCCTCCATTAAATCTTCTGATCCATTCATTTGACCATCATGCTCATCGATAACTTTGGAAATTACCAATTCATCTTTTAACTTTTTACATTCTTGTGACTGGATCCTCACATCGGCAGATTCATCGATCGTAGACTCCTGTTTTAACATAAACGACGTAGGAATGTCATCACATAACACTCCTGTCAATGGCTTCACATAGGTTATATTTCGCTCTACAATAAATCCCCATTTTGCACATGTTTGTTCCCATTGTAATCTAAGCTGTCGTCTGGTAGTGCTAGTATTACTAGAATTGGTTGATGATGAACCTGCAATTACCGTTTCGACTTGAGCATTCTGTTGATTTTCATTTCTAGCATAGAGGGTTATGGTAATGTACGATGGTGTCTTTCTTCTTGGATTGCGATTCTGTTCCATCTTTGGTCCAAAATGTAATGCACAATGCACATTGGATAGAAAGGGGAAACACGAAAAAATGAAGGAGTGAAGAGGATTGATTGTTGGAGTAGCAAAATACCTACACTACACGGTTTCGTTTCCCGGAAAAACAGCTTTGAAGCACAACCCGTCGCGCGGTGCAGGATGCAGGCAAAGAGGGAAATAAATGGCCAAGACCAAAGAGCAAAGAGACAAGTAACCTCACTCTCTAAAACTTGTGATCCCATTTAGTTCGTTCACAAAAAGGATTTTCAACAGCTTATTGCTTACTAATACTTTTAAGAAGACAATAAACATCAGCTATTGTTCCTTTCCATAGGTATTGACCCAACTCAAAAAAATATGTTTGGTCAACAGTCGTCCCCTTTCGGAGCCCCAGCATCGACTCCTTTCGGCTCATCGACGCAAACTCCTGCGTTCGGTCAGGCACCGACGACACCGTTTGGATCTCCATCAGCAGCTGCACCTTCATCCTTTGGTTTTGGATCGTCTTCGACGCAACCTTCGTCCTTCGGTGGTTTTGGCACTCAAGCGCCTGCATCTCAACCATCGGCATTCGGGTCATCCACTACGTCAAATGTATTTGGACAATCTGCACCCGCCCCTGCATTTGGAGGGTTTGGCAGCACTCCAGCGCCCGCGCCTTCAACTGGTTTGTTTGGAAGTAGTAGTATGAGTGGCGCCCCGGCTTCGACTGGTCTTTTTGGAGCTCCTGCTCCATCTGGTGGATTGTTTGGTTCTTCTGCTCCTGTATCCATGGGATTTGGATCACCAGCTCCTGCTCCAGCTTTTGGAGGAAGTTCGGCATTTGGAACCTCATCTACTTCATCGGCATTTGGGGCTTCTACTGCCACACAGGGATTTGGTGCTCCTGCTCCCTCTGGTGGAGGGTTATTTGGAGCTCCTGCTCTTGCAGCACCAGCGTTTGGAGCTGCTCCTGCAGCACCAGCGTTTGGATCCTCACAAGGTACTATTGGCTCTGCCATGTTTGGCGCTACTCCAGCTGCGGGTGCACAAGGAACGGCATCTGTGCCTTTTCAAGTTACACGGAAACAAGATGGCACATCTCATATTAACTTTCAAAGCATAACTGCGATGCCACAATATGAAAATAAGAGTTTTGAAGAATTACGTTTCGAGGATTACATGTCGGGGAATAAAGGAAGTGGTGCTACATCAGGATCAACTGCATTTGGACAGTCCACTTCAACTGGATTTGGTGCACCGGCTGCATCGAGTGGAGGATTGTTTGGAAGTCCAGCTCCAGCTCCCACCAGTGGTGGCCTATTTGGTGCTCCCGCTCCTGCACCATCAGGGTTTGGATCTGCTGCTCCAGCTCCTTCATCGGGATTTTCGTTTGGAAGTCCTGCTCCTAGTGGAGGGTTATTCGGAAGTCAGGCTCCAGCTCCAAGTGGAGGCCTTTTTGGTGCTCCCGCTCCAGCTACAGGAGGATTATTCGGTAGTGCATCTGCTCCAGCACCGTCATTCGGTGGATTCGGAGCTGCAAAACCTCCAGCTACGGGTGGACTCTTTGGTTCTCCAGCTCCTGCTACTGGTGGTGGTCTTTTTGGTGCCCCCGCTCCTGCACCGACTGCATTCGGATCAACTGCGCCTGCGCCTACTACATCAGGATTTTCGTTTGGCAGTACTCCAGCACCTGCACCAGCTGGTGGATTATTTGGTGCATCCACAGCACCTGCTCCTGCTACTTCCGGGTTTTCGTTTGGAGGTGCTCCAGCTCCAGCCCCATCTTCAGGGTTATTTGGAAATGCACCTGCTCCGTCAACATCCAGTGGCTTGTTCGGAGGATCGACTCCAGCACCTTCGTCCGGGGGGCTTTTTGGAAGTACACCAGCTCCTGCAACATCGTCAGGGGGGCTCTTTGGTGGTTCCTCATTTAGTTTTGCACCAGCTCCTCCTGCGTCGTCTGGGGGTCTATTCGGTTCAGCTGCTCCTGCTCCAAGTGGCGGTTTTTTCGGTGCATCAACCTCTTCTCAACAAGGAGGACTTCTCTCATCGACCTCTGCTTCGACTGCATCCGCGGCCACAAATACTATCCTTATTCCTCCATCATCTGAAACATTGTTAGCCCAGCAAATGGCTGCGATTGAAACCCAGAGCAAAGATCTTGCTGTTCTTGAAGCATGGCGACAAGGGTCTTCTTCAAGTCAGCAATCCAAGCAAAAAAGCCTTACCGGTACTAGCCTTGGTCAGTCAAATTATTCAAGTGATAGTTTCGCTTCAAAATATAGAGGAACTTCAATGGCCATTGGGTCTCCATATTCTACTTACAAATCATCCGGTGTCAAATCAGTGACGAAGATACGCCCTCGTGGATTTGGTCCAACCCCCACTAAGTCTTCACTGGCATCTCTTGGGACTTCATCACCTGGATTGCTATCTCCAAACGCATATCTAGGATCAGCTACAAAGCAACTAGTAATCAATCCAGATGCTTACTCACATAAGCCGAAGGTACGCCTGCTTCTTACCGATGATTCCTCAAGTGTGAAAGACAATAAAGGCGTCATCAGAGATTCTCCATCACAAAAAATGATGCAGGTACCTTCGCCATCGAGTGGCAAAATGCCGTTGGAAGAGTCTCACATTACGCCAGACAAAATAAAATTCACCTCTCCCGGAACTGCGAGGCATCAAAGTGTAGAATCCAAGACTGATTCTTTCGGCAAGTATCCAGTTTTGTCGCCTGAAACAGAAGAGTCGTACGACTTCTATCAAAAAGTGATCGGGTCAAATAGACCATCGTCCGTATCAAAAACTTCGGTTTCAGGAAGTGCACGCAAAGAGAAAAAAACATCAGCTCCTACTCTAACCAAAGCTGGGTACACATCTTTCCCATCAATGGAAACTTTGTCGAAAATGAGTGAGGCCGACCTTGCAGCTGTGCCGAACTTTGTTGTTGAAAGGATAGGAGTTGGAAGTGTAGCGTGGGATGGGGCTGTGGACGTCAGAGATGTTAATCTTGACAGCGTAGTTACAATTGAAAATAAAGCAGTAGAAGTTTATCATAAAGAAGAGGAGCTAGGCACAAAACCATCTGTTGGAACCAAGCTGAATAGACCAGCCGTTATCACACTTCATGGGGTTTATTCTAAGAATGGGCCGAATGCTACATCGGAGGAAAAGGAAAAGTTTGATCTCAAAATCGCTAGAAAGACGAAGGAAATGGGCGCTGAATTGATAATGATTGATAGCGATGAAGGAATTTGGAAAATAAAAGTTATGCACTTCAGTAGGTATGCCTTAGATGATGACTCTGATGACGACGTGGATGATCTTGTAGAAATCGTTGCAGAGGGAACTGCGAAGGATTTTGAGTCAGGGGTGCGTGGAGGGCGCACCCAGGAATATATGGATCCGTCGTGGATAGAACTGGAAGGAACAAAGACAGGAGGAGTACAAGGATTTTCCCGAATCATTGTGCCTGAGAATGATGAAGAGGTAATGGAAGAAAGCAAAAATCTTCTCTTCAAGCAACCCAAGGTACATTTGAATATGAACGCAGCTGATGACGCGTACTCAAAAATATCTGGGGGCAAAGTGCGTTGGGCTGAACCTGAATACGACGAGACAACCCAGAAATCTATGTATACTAACGAAGGGACATGCAGTACCGTTTATGCAAGAAATAAAGTGGTCTGTTCGATTTCTGATCATAGTCAGATTTCCAATGTGAATTTTTGCGCTCATGTCGCAGCTAAATGTGATATTTCGAGGCCAACGTCATCGGCTACTGACTTTGGAATGCGCTTGGGTCGATCGTTCCGAGTGGGATGGAGATTTGATGGATCTTTCATTCATCCTGCTACTTTGGAATCCAAAAGTAAAAATCAAACAAAACAATTGAATTTCTCAAGACCCGTAATAGCTGAAAATGAATTATCAGGAAAGGATGATTTATTATCTATACACCTGAAGTATAGTTCTCTCACTTCTGACGATCTTGATAGTCCGATTTTTAGTCTCTCCCGTAACTCAGAACATGCAATTCAAGCTGCGATGAGAGAATATTCTGAATATCTATTAGGCAAAATAGTTCCAGGTGATGCAGTTGAAAATACATGGAAGGTAGCAACAGAAGCATTTTCTCTCATTAGTGTTCTTTTTTGTCGAATTGTTGGACAAGATATGGACGAGCTATATCGCAGGGAGCAAGCTTTTGGGATCTGGCTAAAAGATCTTTGTTCCAATGCGGTCAACAATGATGTCATTGCTGCTAAACAAGATCATGATTTGCTAATGGCAGTGTTTCACGCCTTAAGCAGTGGAAATAACAGCAAAGCCTCTAATATTGCACAAGAAGGAGGCTTTCATATGCTTGCCGCTATAACAGCTAATTCCAATATTTCTGCGAGGAGCTGTTTGAAAGCACAAATCGAAGCTTGGAAGGCATCTGGAGCCTTTCACCATATTCCATCCGAGTTGTTGCGCATCAAATATGTTCTTACCTACGATTTAAGTTTGGAGGAAACTCTGTATCAAGAATCGAAAGCATCCGTAACATTAAACTCGGGGTGGAAACATAGGTTTGCGTCGTTGTTTCAGTCGATTTTATACGAGTCTATGCTTCCTTCTACCTCTCGTATAATAGTCGCTCTGGTTAAGTATAAATCTGACGTAGAGCGCGGG
>Ga0213868_10003179_pt1 | contig 15422 bp, 19 predicted proteins | sample PICome_9_FD_160087 | JGI IMG/M metagenome (GOLD analysis project Ga0213868, IMG submission 160087) | Coastal seawater microbial communities near Pivers Island, North Carolina, United States - PICO127 | ecosystem: Environmental > Aquatic > Marine > Coastal | place: USA: North Carolina...
ACTAGAAGAAAATTCAGAGCTTTATAGATTAGAGGATGTCTATCGATATCGGAATTTGCAACTACAGGCTCAGAAAAAAGCTGACAAGAAAAACAACATTAAACAGAAAACCCGAAAAGGAAAAGGAACAAAAAACCGGAAAGATGAAAAGGAAAAGGATAGAAAAAGAAAAGGAGACACATTTAGAAAAATGTTTTCTCGTATAAAGGATGAAGAAAATGAATTATATGAAGAATATAAAGATTTTAAACAATGGGAACAGGATATGTTTGATTGTTGTGAACAGAGACATTACATATGGTTATTAAAGCGTGAAGATAAAAAAACCCTCGTAGAGTTAAACAATAAAAAAACTATATACAACGAACAATTATTAACTTTAGAAAAATTAATACAGGAAACCGATGATGATATCAGAACGACAACACAAAGTATAGAAACCTATAGACAAGACTCAGAAAAACTAGATAAATGGTTTCCTTCAAAAGATTTTAGTTATAACGCCTATAGTATAAGGAAAAGACTTGAAACAAAAACAGCTTGGAGCGATATCTGGAAAAGAAAACACCCTCCATTCTGATTCTATATAGTTTGTCTACAGAGAAAAAGCGACACAAAAACAAAAATATACTAAACTACTTTAGTATATTCTCTAATTACAAACCCATACCTTTTTTAACATTTTCAAACATATCTTTAGCATCATAATTTAAGGGAACTCCGCTTCTAAATGTTTCCATATCATCATTAGTTACTGCTTCGCGCATTTTACTTGCTGACATCCCCTCAAGACCATCAGAGTCAGGATCACGAATACCGGCGTTCACGACTTCAATGGTTTGAAAATTGTACTCTCCTTTCTTCATTTCCTTTCCATTGTATCTTTCCAATAAACTTCTAAAACTATCCACTCTGTCTTCTCCAACCACCATAACAAGGTTATCATACTCGTTGAGATATACAGCGGCATCCAAAGCAGTTCGTATCTGTTCACCTGGATCCACATATCCCCTCATTTCAGAAAACATTTCGGTCATATGTTTCATCTTCTGTTTGTGAGACAGAGGATTTTTCTTCTTATCTTTCGTATGGCTTCCAAAAACATAGACATCAGCGTTCTTTTCTTCACCAACTTCAAGTAGTTTACGAATCATCTTCTGATGACCGACTGTTGGTGGATTGAAACGACCAAAAGTGAAAACAGCGGTCGTTGCGTTATTTCCTTGATTTATTATCCCTTCTTTGATATCGGGTTCGAGAATTTGAACTCTGTGTGCCATTTTATATTCATTAGAATATAAAATTATTGAATCTCTTCTAAGTAGTAATATGATGAAACAGAATTGACAAAACAATCAGCACCACTTCCAGCTTGCTTTGCCGCCCAGACAACATTTCCATCCTTATCATACTTTGCTATAAACGAGTCATCTCCGTCGTTAGAAAGAGTTACACCTGTTGAGTCATCGCTATTATATAAAGTTATAGGAGTATTCGTATAGTAATCTCCACCAATATAAACATTCCCATATCTATCTGTGGAAACACTATAAGTTGTATCGTTTCCACTTCCAGATTGTTTTGCCGCCCAGACAACATTTCCGTCCTTATCATACTTTGCTATAAATCCATCAAGAGTTTCCCCAGTAAAAGAAATACCTGGAGTGTTATCTTTTTTATAAAATGTAATATTACCATAAAACTCCCCAGCAATATAAACATTCCCGTTTCTATCTGTAGATATTTTTAAAGATTTTAAGTTTGCGCCAGATGGCGGGGTAGATCCTTGTTTTGCCGCCCATTTTACATTTCCGTCCTTATCATATTTTGCTATAAATCCAGTACTGTACCCTGAAAGTATCGCTGAAAGTTGAACTGAACTTGTTGTTGAGTTTTTGCTATAAAGATCTAAACTTGTAGTATAATATCCAGAAACATAAACATTCCCATATCTATCTGTGGAAACACTATAAGTTGTATCGTTTCCACTTCCAGATTGTTTTGCCGCCCAGACAACATTTCCGTCCTTATCATACTTTGCTATAAACCCATCCCTACCTGTTCCTGTAAGTTGTGCTGAACTTGTTGTTGAGTTTTTGCTATAAAGATCTAAACTTGTAGTATAATATCCACCAACATAAACATTCCCATTTCTATCTGTGGAAACACTATAAGTTGTATCGTTTCCACTTCCAGATTGTTTTGCCGCCCAGACAACATTTCCGTCCTTATCATACTTTGCTATAAATCCATCAAGAGTTTCCCCAGTAAAAGAAATACCTGGAGTGTTATCTTTTTTATAAAATGTAATATTACCATAAAACTCCCCAGCAATATAAACATTCCCGTTTCTATCTGTAGATATTTTTAAAGATTTTAAGTTTGCGCCAGATGGCGGGGTAGATCCTTGTTTTGCCGCCCATTTTACATTTCCGTCCTTATCATATTTTGCTATAAATCCAGTACTGTACCCTGAAAGTATCGCTGAAAGTTGAACTGAACTTGTTGTTGAGTTTTTGCTATAAAGATCTAAACTTGTAGTATAATATCCAGAAACATAAACATTCCCATATCTATCTGTGGAAACACTATAAGTTGTATCGTTTCCACTTCCAGATTGTTTTGCCGCCCATACCACATTTCCATCCTTATCATACTTTGCTATAAACCCATCATCATTAGAACCGTCAGTATCAGTGAAAGAAATCGAACTCACAGTTGCGTTTGCACTATAAAGATCTAAATTCCCTTTATTACGCCCAGAAACATAAGTTCCGTCGTGCGATTTATAGGTTACCACGTTTGTTCTGGTTAAACTCGTTCCTAGCCACACACTTAAAGAAATGGATAAGATAATAAAACATGTAATGATTAGTTCTATGTTATACATTTTATATTAATTAGAATAAAAAATAAAACAAAAATTTACTTAAAGTGAACATGATGAACGATGTTCAGGGCAATAAACAACAAAAGTGCTAACTCTGCTCCATTTTTAGAAGCATTTGCTCTATCAAGATCTCTAGAGGCTTTTCTTGCGTCATCAAAAGATTTTTGGGTTAAAGTAGTAGCAAGATTATCTTTCAAGTATTGTTCTGACAAATCATAAGCAGAATTTGATTCTTCTGCATACATTGACACATAAACCAAGAAACACAGTACTGCAGCCAAAGAAGCCAGTCCTACAACATATGTTGTATATCTTAACATTTTCTCTCCACGAATTTGATCTAACGGGTTCATTTTATACAAATAAAAAATTATAAATATTTATATAAATACTAAATTGATTTTTTAAACGTTATGTTACAATAAAATGCCAGACTATCTGAATACGATGATACAACAACCAACAGAGTTTATTCAGATGGTAATGTCTGGAGAACGGTATACAAACAACTACGAACTTAATAGAAGGAGATATGACGCCTTAGATGGTACACTTCTTCATCTTGTTGTTATGGCGCTTTTGGAACCAAACATTGTAATCACTTATGATGATAACACTGCTTTGAACTTGGTTCATGTTATGATAAACAACGGAGCCTGTCCTCTCATAGAGAATTTTGAAAGTCGCATACCATATGAACTATTTCACCTATATGATGTTAATCCTTTAGATTTTAAAACATATAGATATTTGTTAGCAAAAACCACAAGTTTTCTTTTAGACGGGTCTTGTAAAAGGGAGTTTTATGAGGATTATATTAACGGTTAATGTTAGTATAATTAAATTTGTATTTGATAAACGTCAACTTTCTTCTTTGAGCTTTTCAAAGAATAAACGCAATTTTCTTCTGTTGGTTTATCCAGACCGAAAGTCATATAGGTTCTAAACCCATTTGCTTCGCTTAGAATATAATCATCTCCTTCGTCTGGTAGCATATCAATCACTTCTTTTATCTTTCTAAAGATTGAAACATTCTCTTGTTTCTCTGACTTCTCGTCGATAATTCGCGGCGATACTTCTTTCTTTTGAACTTTAGCAATGAACTGTTGTAACTCGTCTTGGTTCTCGATCTTGAAAATCCATCCTGGTTCTGGTATATCTCCAAACCTCAAGTTCATATTGAACTTACCACCAATATTTTTAAGATGTTTACTAAAAGAACGCCCAAAACCATGAGATGTTTTTAAAGCAATACATTTTGCAGAATACTTGTAGAGGTCAATTTTCTGCTCTCCTATCCCCTCTATATTATTATAAGTATAAGACCAATAAGGTTCCATTTTTAGTAATTTCTGTTTAAGAATGAAAATGATTATTTTAAAATAAAAGTCGTTTAAAAAATGCCAAAGGACGAAAGTAAGAAGTCGTCCAAAAAGAAACGAAAAATGAAAGAAGAAGAAAATATGGACGGAATAGAAGAAAAAAATATTCTTCCAAAAAAGCTAAGGGAGCCAAGAAAAAGATTCCATCCTCCTTCCGACGAAGAAGATGACGAAAATATTGTTATTGATATATCTCAACTCTTTGGGTTGAATATTAATGAAAAAGAAGAAGAATCTGAGAATCAAAAATATTTGAAGTCCATATCCAAAAACAAAAGACGACGTTTACAAAGTGAGGAAAAACGCATAGAATCTATTAACAAATGTACTATACCAATACGTTATAAGATTCTTGGTTCAAATTTACCTCAGAAGACAAAAGCAGTAGTTATGCAGAAGGTCGAGCATTTTGAAAATTCTAATCAAGGAGCAAGTGGATATCATAAACTTAAACAATACATGGATAAATTGCTCCGAATTCCTTTTGGAAAATATCATAATCTACCTGTTACTATTAAAGATGAACCTAAGATAATTTCAGACTACCTTATCAATATTAAAAAATCGTTAGATGAATCAATTTATGGTCAAGATATTGCTAAAATCAGAATTATGGAAATTGTCGCAAAATGGATTACAAACCCTAGTTCGAAAGGAAATATTATAGGGTTATGTGGACCACCTGGTACAGGAAAAACTACTCTAATTAAACAAGGTCTATCAAAAGCAATCAATGTTCCCTTTTCCTTTATGGCATTAGGTGGATGTCATGGTTCTGCTACTCTAGAAGGTCATGACTATACATACGAAGGTTCTAAAAATGGAAAACTCGTAGATATTCTAATAGAACAACAATGTATGAATCCAATTATATTCTTTGATGAACTCGATAAACTAAGCGATACAAGTGCCGGAAAAGAAATTTCAGGAGTTCTTACCCATTTAACCGATACAAGTCAGAATGACTCTGTTACTGATCGTTATTTTGCCGACATCGAGTTTGATTTTTCCAAATGTTTGTTTATTTTCTCATTCAACGATGAACGTCTTATCAACCCAATCCTTAGAGACAGAATTACAGTAATTAATATGAAGGGATTTAGTCGTAAGGAAAAATTAGAAATTGCTAAAAACTTTACCTTACCAAAGATTGCTAAAAATGTCGGTATAGATGAGACTACCTTTACAATTAGTGACGAGGTATATGAGTTTATTATAGATAACTATTGTTCTGATGAGCAAGGAATTCGTAAACTTGAAAAATGTATTGAAACTTTGTTAATGAAACTTAATCTTTATAAACTTACTGGTGTGAAAGATTTTATCGAAAACGTTGAATGTTCATTTCCTATTGAAATATCGAAAAACATGACATCAAAAATTCTTAATCGCTTTTTCAACATCAATGATGGTGCTGCTCAATTGATTGCTATGATGTATTCTTAATTTATATGTATTTATTACATATAAATCTATTTAATTTTCATCCATCTTTTCTGTCTTTTTTTCCCCCTTAAGTTGTTGAATAACCATGGTCTTGTCTAAAATCTCCAAGAGTTTTTCTTTACCATACAATTTGCAGAGCTGACGTATCTTATCACAGTCAACACATGTCTTTCCATACAATACCCAATCGCTGCAAATTGGACACTCGAACATTTTATAGTATAAATTTTTTAAACACTAAATTTTACTTTTAATGATGCTTGGTCGTTTTTAGGTCTTGTAAGACCAAATGTAAGATAGTATCCCATAAAAGCCTTACTCAGGTAAGATAGGATGATATAGTACCTGTCGTATGTTTCAAAAGAGAAACCAGGTTTATCGTAATTTTTAACATAGAGAGAAGCCACAACTCCAAACGAAGCATACCAAAAGAACATAGGAGCAAGAACTTGTTTCACCCAACTTGGTATTTTTCTCTTTTCTCCTGGTTTGTTAGTGTTATCAAGTTTTTCTACTTCTGATACTCTTCTATAGAAATTTGACAGAATTATATACCAAATACAAGATAATAAGAAGAAACCCACTACTAAACCAACTATCTTCGCTTCTTTAGTTGGTGCTACCTCCACGAAATAACCAAGACTCATCAATACCATATTCGCAGTACAGAGACTGAAAACAGAATCAGAACTTTTGACTCCTGAAATAATAGATAATACAAAAACCATCGCTGTAGATGTAATAGCATATTCGATCCACCTGTAAACATTTTTACCAGAATTAAGTTGGTCTGTATAAGCGCCCGTACCAAAACCGTCGCTATAGTAAAAATAATGAATGAATGCTGTAAACCCAAACATTAACAAAATAAATGCTTTTAACATTCCTGTTGTAATTTTTGTAGTCTTCTTTGTTCCTAATTTGACATCTTTATCACCGTTGCTCAAAGATTCTATCTTAAACTCAAAAAGGTCAGTATTGAAGTTAGCTTCTTCATTTTTAACGAGAAAAGCTATTAATACACCTATAAAACTCAAACCATGTAGACATACGGCGTAATAATTTAAGGTTTTTAAATTGTTACTAAATACTTTCATTCTTTTATAACGCTCTAATAATTTGTTCAACATTAACTTTTATTTCGTGTTCTACACCCTTGTCATCGATGTAAACACGTGTTTTGTTCTTTACGTTTTTCTTTTTCTGCACTCTTTCTTCTTTGTCGATTTTCAAAACTTCTTTGTAATCGACCAGCGCCTGGTTGTATATATCCTTGTCAAACTTATCTATTAATTCTTCGAATATAGTAAATAAAAAAACTGTATCTCCGAATTTTTTTACAAGATAATTCATTCTGATAGACTCTAGTTTTGTCTTTTCAACTGTCGACCCAAGAACGAAAAACACATCTTCTATAGCTTTCTTTGGTTTTATATTTTCCTTGTAAATTTCTCTGTTTCTCTCTTCTATTAATAATTTCTCCTTATAATTATCTATTTCTTTTTCTGTAAGATAACGGTAACGAGCATTTTTCTTATGTCTACGAGCTCTTTTACTACCACCAATCTTCTGTGTATTAAGAACATAACCTTTCTTGAGAATATCTTCTATTCTTGAAATGTAATTTTTACAATCTCTGTATTTGCGTATTTTTGAATATAAGTTTTCTAGGAGTTTGATTCCTTTGTTTACTTTATCTTGGTATTTTGTAAACTTTTCTTGTTTTTTCTTCTCAGAATTTTGACATCTCTCGTTACTCTGTTCATAAAATATATACTGGTTATCATAACACTTCCCGTCTTCGATATAACCATGCATTTGGTGTCCCAAATCTAGTTCTTTGCCTTCTTTGAGTAAAACTGTACCCCACTCGGTATAACGACAGAATTTATCTATCTTGCCCTTTAACTGTAGAGAAGGAGTTTCGGTGTAAACGAGGTACTTCTCGTCGCTTGATGGAAAAAAGTAAGTCCGCATGATTGATTTTAATTTTAATTTTAAAATTAAAAATTCAGTTGAAATGTGAAACTATAAAATCCATAGCTTCCTTATTATCTTTTACTACTTTTGTAGGAACGATAAATTTATGTACTTTTGTGACAGCATCTAACAGTAATTTAAGAATAGGGTTGTCTAACATTATAGACATAGATACTGAGTTTTTTCTGACTAGTTCATCGTATTTTTTTAAACCCTTTGCTTTACTAAACGCTAAAGTTTTAGAACAAGATTTAACATTTCTAGCATCAACTACACTAGAAATTCCAGGATTATCTTCAATTACCTTATGATAATCTACAAACATTTTCTCTACTATTTTCTCGTCATCTATAGTGCATTCGTCAAATATAAGAAAAATAATTTTCTTATTATACTTTTTATGATTTTTTATGGTTATTTTTCCATAACTTGTCATTTTAAATGAATTTTTTTTAAATAAATTAAACCAAAATGTATTTTATCAAGATAGATGAAATTTTTATAGAATACAAGTTCTGTGAGAAGATAGATGCTATATCATATATCGTAGATTATCTAGAAAGACAAAATTTCGAAGAACCAGTCGAACTTCTAAAACTAGCTGAAAAAACAATACTAAACGGTGTTGATATAATAAAAACATCTACAAATACTTTCAAAATTTTTAAATTGTATGAATATAGAAAATGTTCTTTGTGTTACGAATCGATGTCTTCAAAAAACCTTTTGGAATGTAATCATAATGTTTGTTTAGACTGTCTTTCAAATCTCAGAAAAAACGAATGTCCAATATGTCGGAAAGAACTTAAGGGGGAAGTTATTACAGATGAAATTCTTTGTAATATATTACAAAGAACTGAAATAGATGAACATGAAGAGAGACAACACGACCAACTGATGGCGTTAGCAACAGAATTAGGTTACAATCCTAACGAGTTATATTAAAGAACGATCCATAATACCAACTTCGTTCACTCTTTTTTGTATTGTTTTCAAACGAATCTGGTCTTCTTTATTCATCTGATAAGGAGAAGCTTCAGATGTGCATTGAAAGGAACAGTAGCAACCTTTCCAACCACCGGCTTTTGCAGGATATCTAACAGAATGCGACATATTTTCGATAATTCTATTACAACTATCACATTTTCCGACAAACCAATCGATAGGTAAATCTCCGTCGTTCTCTTCCGAGTCTCTACACAGACACTGAAGCATTCTACAAGGACCTTTTCCTTCTGGATTGGCAACACAATCTCTGTCACTGAATCTATTTTCCGGACCCCATACTCTAAAACTTTTGTTGTATGACGTATCAACATCTATGATGTCACTAGCACTTGAAGAAAACATATCTATCATCTGTTTCATGTCTCCTTTCACATTTAACTTTTTAGATTCCTCTTCAAGTTGTTTCATGAAAATGTTTTTCTTATCCAAGTCTAATCCAAGACTTACATTTTTCAAATAACTTTTATTTTCTCCTTCTTGTATAGTCACCCATTTAGGTTTTTTAGCTTTTAGTTTCATGTTTCTTTCAATATAATTCATTACACTAGGTAATTTTTTTCTTGTTTTTGATTCATACATATCAAGATGTTCTTTCAAATCCAACAAATCGTCGTTTGTCATCTTGTCTTCATAAGCATATAACAAATTTGTCATAATTTGAGAGAACGAGATATTATCCATAATCTGTCCCATTATGAACTTGATGTCAGAAATATAAGAACAATTCTGAACTATATAACGTAAATCTTCTCTTGTACATACAAAAGTCTCTAGTGCTGTTATAATAGTAACATCTATATCATTTGTCTGAAGGTCAAATTGGGTTAGTAGAGAATAGATGATTTCTTCGGACGAACGGTGTTTTCTTAGTAACGAAATAGTCTCCCCTAGTCTATTGATGTATTCGTCCGGATCTTGAGATAGGGCGTGAAGATAATCATGAAGATTGATCTTCGTCTTTTCGGAAATTGATTTCTCGATGGTATCCATTTTTTCAGTCTGATATTTAAAAAAATTTCAGTTTAAAATGGATATAGTGATTGAAAAATTACATAATGAAACTTCAGAAGAAGTAATGAATTATACTGGGATAATTCTTGATTTACATCAATCTAAAAGGTCGCAAAGAGGTAAATATGTAAATTATATAGTTCATGCTATTAATAAAGGATTATTAGATGTAGATAAACTATTTTACAAAAGTGTTACAAATTGTGTCTCTGTAGATCACTGTTTCGCTGTTGGTTTATTTTTAAGAATGGGGGCAAATGTTGAAAGGTTTTATAGTAAAAAAAATATAGCTATTCATATTGTTGATAAATTTTATAATTTCAACGAGGAACTTTTTATTTTCCTGATAACAATGATGTTACTTAAAGGTCTTAGTTATAATGATTTTGCTGACCAAACATCGCCGAACACAATAGGAGATTACTTCAAATCAAATTCTATAGAAATTTTCTTTCCTAAAAATGTTCGTCTGGCTAATCACCGCCTTATGAACTTATTCATGGACGACAAACTTACATCAGATGACTATCATTATTATCAACATGAACTAGTAGAAAATCTAAATGTAAATCTCATACACAAAAAAGTAGTAGAAAATAAAACTAAGAATTGCGAAGATATACTAATTCAAGAGATTATTGATTCGGCTAACTTTAATCTTCTCATGTCGGCATTCGAATCTTCGTACCAGATAACATATTTTAGTGTTATGCGTATATGTTCCCATCTTAGAAGAGCAGATGAAGATAATGATATGATAATCGTAAAACAACTTCTTGAAATGCTTCATTATCTTGAAAAGAAGAAAATTAATGTTGACGAATATCAATATACTTATATCAAGGATATAGATTCTGGTTTTAAAATAAATTCAACCAAAAACGTAAATATTAAAATTAAGGAATTACTTGAGGTAAATATGAAAGAAAATGAAGATCCTATATATACTTTAACAAAATTGAAGTTTCTTCCTTCATATATATACAATTTAGACCATATGCAATTAGAAAATATCAAATATAAAGCACTTGATTATAGAATTGAAAAATGCGGAATACAAAAGATTCTGAATAGGATATAATATATATGTACAAAAACATATATATTAAATTAAATTATATATTTACTTTGAAGAAGATTTTTTATTCTTAGAACCTTTAGGTCTTCCTCTTCCTCTCTTCGGAGATTCTGCTTTCTTTGAACTCTTTTTGGAGGAACGTTTCTTAGGAACTCGAGCTGCTTTAGGCATTGCTCGGCCTTTCTTTGAACTCTTTTTGACGGATTTCTTAACAGAGCGTCTCTTAGGAGTTTGGACTGTTTTAGATTTCTTTGCGGCTACATTTTTTCTGGCATTCTCTGTTCTGTTTACAAATCCACTTAATCTTTCTCTAATTTGTTCTTTATTCTTTTCATCGAGTCTCTTTGAAACCTTCATCCATTTTCCAGATTTAATAACGTAGAATTCTCCGTCTTTACCCATAGCAACCGAACCCTCTTTACATGTTTTTGGATTTATCGGAGGAGCTTTTCTTCTAGGATTAGCAGAAAGTTTAGGATCGACGCTACAGGCGCGTCTTTTCATTTTCGACAACTCCAATAAAGGCTCGTCGTCGTCTTTAGGAGGAGCAGGTAAATCCAATAAAGGTTCTTCGCCTGGTAGAGGTAAATCTACAAGTTTTTCTTGAACAGCATTTCCGTGGCCTGATTGACTAGCACCCATTTTTATACTAATAAATTTTTATTTTAAAAATAAATATGTGTAGTCGTATAAGTTGGTGTTTTGGAAAATCGTATTTTGTTCAGAATTTTAGAGCAATCACAACAACTCTGAACGATACAGAGAGAAATTTTATCAATCTGAGATATTTAAGAATAATAAAGAATTTAGAAGAAACGACAAAAAGGTCGGCTTTTTTCTATTATATATTTTCAGGTATAGTAACCGCAGGTTCCATAATCGTACCCTCATTAATATCTATACAAGATAGATCCTTTAAATATAACGCAACAGAAGAAGAGAAGAACGAACATAGTAATAATGTTTATTGGACGGTTTGGGGTATATCTATCAGTGTAACTTTAGCTAATGCATTTATCAAGCTGCTTAGATTAGATCAAACATTCATTTCTCGCAACCTTCGGTTAAATCAACTAAGGTCAGAAGGGGCCATGTTTACTTCTGCTATAGGTGACTATAGTTGCGCAGATCAAGAAGACTGTTTTCGTCTTTTTGTGACAAATGTAGAGAAAATTAAGAATTTGCAAATGTATCAAGAATTTACACAAAACGGAGAAATAACCCGAGAAACTAATAACCTAGTAACTTTGTCACAACAGTCCCAACGTATGACTGATGTAAGTTTTGTTTAGTTTTATAAAGTATATACAAAGTATACAAAATCATGTTAAAATCACGATAATGATACAATAAGTATAAAAACGAATACATTTTAAGAAACATAATCTTTAAAATGTTTGATATAAATACATTCTTCTCTAACTTTCAGGATAGAAATGGATACGACAAACTTTCAGAAAAACTTAAAATTTCTTCTGAACTTGTGTTTGACGGAACATATACTTATATAAAAGATATCAAAATCCCCTATTACAAAGTTAAAGATGTCATCGACGAGTTTCCAAAAGAACTTGAAAACAATAATTGGGATACAAGTGATATACATTTAATGAAGATAGGTATCAATATATACAAGAACGAAGAGGTTAAAGATGATTTAGAAGCATTTTCATTATGTATTTTATGTAAAGATTTGTTTCCAGAGAAAACAGAACTTTTTGATTTAATTATCCAAGATTTGCAGAAAGGTTCAGATAACCGTTCAAAATACGTTGACTTGTTTGATTTAAGATCGGATATTGTTAATCTAATATTATTTTATATGAGCTGAATGTCTTTTATAGTGTAATTTGTAGTTTTGACAAATTTATCCATTTTGCGCCTAACTGCTCCAGGATTCATCTTTTGTTTAGAAATGTATTGCGTGTTCTCAAATATAAGCGGAGGACGAGCTTTCAATCTTATAGGTGTAGTGTATTTTGGGTCTTGTACCAAAGCATAACTTACTAAATTCATATTCACGGGAGGTATAATAGCAGTTCTGTGCCAATCTAAGTTTGTTCCCTCGTGTTTTATAACAAAGTCTTCGGGTATAATTATATCCATATAGTTATCATATACATCCATGACTTCGACGGGTATAAGTTTAGAAGACCTTTTGGGTATAACAGATAAAAGTTGATGAGCGGCAGTTATTTCTATGTTCCTTTCTGGTCCAATGTCACGCAATTTTTTTATTCTAGATTTTGTCCTTCTTTTATCCGCGAATATCATATTTAGAATACTATGTAAACTTTTACCAATTGGGGCATAAATGTAAGGATAAAAATGAGTATTGCTTATCATTTTGTGTCCTACAGTGTAGTACTTGTGAACCCATTGCATTGTTTTCAAAAACTCTATAGACATTTTTCCTATTTCTGCTTCTGCATAATACTGATTATCTTCATACAAGGAAGCTAATTCTCCAGAAGCTGGGCAAAATTGTTTACAGTACCATAAATTGGTAAATTTTTGTTCATCAAATTTTCCGTCCTCTGTAACACATTTTATAAGTTCAGGGTATGGATATTTATGCAATCTTTCTTTAATAATTTTTGACATTAATCTTGTTTCTACATCGATGAGTTTTGATAATATTTTGTATACGACTTGAAAATCTATATCATCACTTTCGTCAACGATGTGTTTTTTTGTAGTTTTGTATATTCTTGTGAATATCTCTATATAGTTATCAATACTTGTGAAAGAAGGAAGTTTGGGTAGAAAATCATTACCGGCAAACATTAACAGGACAGAAAAATCTTTGATTAATCTGCTTCTATTACATCCTTCGAATTCAAATTTATCTCTTATCATTTCTCTTAACTTGTCTATATTTACCAAGGAACGATAATCTTCTCTCATGAGATAAATATTCTTAAGAGGACAAAGTAAACTTAATATTATAAGATCAGAATCCAGACCATAAAGAACATGAGCACCGTCTCCTTTTATTATTTTGTTTTCTCTTATAAATTGAAATATTTTATGTTCTCCTTCTCCGGGGTCTAGATGAGAAGAATAAATGATATTCTTGGGTAACATTTTTTTGTTAAATTTTAACCATCCTCTCAATTTGTCATCTAACTTTATCATAAGATCTGTTCCGGGAGTGAATTGGTTAGAATCAAAACTTATAGTTCTAGTAGCTGCGCTAATGAATCTTCTGCTTTTTTGTTGATTAAGTTTTGCTGCCACAGCAACACCATCTGGCGCCAATATGAAATTATTTTCTGGAGCACACACTTTTAGAATTTCTTCTATCTTACCTTGTATTTCTCGAATAAGCGTATTGGTATCTTGTGTTGGCATACCAGCACCATCGAAATCTCCATATCCGTACACTTTCTGTGCGCAATGATGAAAGATTCCATTACAATCAACAAAGAGAGAACTTACTTTCTCTGGTAATTTTCTCTCTATACATTGTTTGTAATTGACTCTGATATAACCTCCGAAAAATGATTCTATACCCATGTTTTTATTTCCTATTTTATTATATTTATTCATTTTTGATATAGTAAAATGAAAGGAGAAAATTTCACCAGAATTGGTCTCTTGCTTTTTGCTGTAGGGATAATATTACTTATAACATGGACTGTTGTTTACGACAAAGAGACCGATATATATAAAGAAGGAAAAGTTTCAGAACAAGGTAAAGCTTCCAAAATATTACTTGCGACAGGAGCTAGCGTAATAGGAATTGGATACGCATCTTGTATTGCTGGATTTTCTATTGCATCAGATTTTCTTGATTTTTCTTTAAAAATGCCTAAAAATAATTTGATTGAAACTTAAAATGGATATTTTTTCGTTTCACGAATTTTATTACTTTTGTTTTATAATGTTTATTATTGCGTATATAATTTTTGGAGCAAGAAGTATATACAATAAAGAGTATACAGATTTTGACATTCGTAGTCTTAATTATAGCGATATAGATACTGGAGATATATTACTTTTGACATATTCGGAGCCAATAACTGTTTTTAACCAAGGTGTTATTTGTACACAATTCATACACGCATCATTATGTTCTCGAGAAGGTTCAAATCTCTATGTTTACGAATTTGGAAATTATTTCGGTAAAAAAATAGGTTTTCTTAAACTCTCTTTTAGCGAATGGATAAAATATAATAAGAATTGTCTAATAATGATTAATAAACTAAAAATAGAAGACGATAATAAGGAAAAGAGAAAAGAGTTATCCTTAAAATTAAAAAATTTTAGGGATGATAACATGACCGATATAAACTATAGTTTTCTAGAGTTTATAGGAAGATATTTGATGCCTGAAAGGGAATATAAACCTTTTGATAACACAAAAACAGACTATGCTTGTTATGAACTTGTACTGAATATGCTGAAAGAGTTAGAAATATTGGATTCTTTGAATGCGACGGAAACTTACGTGACAGATGATATGATAGGTATGAAAAAATTCAATCTTAACGAACAATATAGTTACGATGAATACTTTATTGCAGATATTAATAGTTTGAAATTTATCTCTGATTGAATAATTTAATATCTTCTATGGTTTCTTCGTTAAGTATAGTTTGTAAGGGTAAATAATTTGTACTTA
>Ga0213868_10003186_pt1 | contig 15404 bp, 8 predicted proteins | sample PICome_9_FD_160087 | JGI IMG/M metagenome (GOLD analysis project Ga0213868, IMG submission 160087) | Coastal seawater microbial communities near Pivers Island, North Carolina, United States - PICO127 | ecosystem: Environmental > Aquatic > Marine > Coastal | place: USA: North Carolina | collected...
AAATGCCTCTTCTTCGGTATTCAACTATATTAAAACCACTCCCAGCTATACAAAGATTCATTAACATGTATGCCAAGATCCCAGGCAATAAAAAATCAATATATCTTTGTGGTCTGGATTTAACATCCTCAAGCTGTAGAGCAAACATGGGTTCAATATCTCTAATATCCCTTTCAATGGATAGAAGAGTTGACTCTAAAGCATCCTTGATTGCATCCACTTGTCTGACTTGAGATGCATCGAGCAATAGCCTTAACGTTCCTGGATTTGGGAGTTCATTGAATGTCTTAGGAATAATAATTATAGCGGTCTGATCTGCAGCAATTAACTCCTCTTTTAACTCTGATTCAGATCCCTCTTTGACAAGAAAGTTTTTTTCTTTTTTTACAAGTTCAACAAATTTTAATGAGAGCTCATCTTGAGAATAATTAACTAAACCTAGCTTAGTTGGACTGGGTTCGCCTCCAGAAAATAAAAAAATACCCGTAAAAATTAATGGAAATAGCAAGCTAAAAAAGAGTGACTGTCGATCCCTGTAAAAGATCTTGATAAAGATGGAGGCAAGATAAAATTGTGGCCTGGTTAGCATGCTTTAGTCCCTTAATCCATGCCCTGTGAGGGCTAAAAATACATCTTCAATATTTCCATGCTTGGGTGTCTCTGGTGGTTCTGAGGCATAATCTAAGATCAGTTGCTTGGGTGTATCTTGAGCAATTATTGAGCCTTTATCCATAATTGCAATCCTGTCACAAAGGTATTCTGCTTCCTCCATATTGTGGGTGGTTAAAACAATGGTCATGCCCTCTTCATTCAAGCTCTTAGCTAAATTCCATAAATTTCTTTTTGCCTGAGGATCTAATCCAGTCGTTGGCTCATCTAAAAATAATATTTTAGGATGATTAACCAAAGCACATGCAATGGAGAACCTTTGTCTTTGTCCGCCTGATAAGTCGTCAGGAAGAGCATGAATTTTGTTTTCTAAATCAACTTTAGCAAGCAAGGTCTCCGGATTAACTGATATCGAGTATAGGTTGGCAAAAAGAATCAATAAATCAGATAAATTTAACCTATCAAAATATTCATTGGATTGAAGTTGCACGCCTATGATTTTTTTAACTGCATAAGGATTATTCTTTACATCAATCTTATTTATAAAAACTTCGCCGCCATCAATATCACTCAATCCTTCAAGCATCTCAAGTGTTGATGTTTTTCCAGCACCATTTGGACCTAGCAAGCCAAAAATTTCTCCACTATTAATGCTGAGATTAATTTTGTTTACGGCAGCAAAATTTTTACCTGAATCGTCGGGTCTAGGATAATATTTCTCGAGATTGGTTGCTTGTATAATGTGCATAAAGTTTGCTTTTACTTGGAAAGAGAATGCTGATTTCAGATCCTTTCTAAGAATATCTAAGTTTATTATTTAATTATAGAAATATCCTTTGGATTCAAAAGTTCTTCACCGATACTTTCTAACAGTGGTTTTAGATTTTTTGCATAAGGCTTCCATCGACCCATGCCCTTTTTATTAATTGGTTGCCTGACCTGCTCTGAACTAGCGGTTCTAACTGATCTATCTGTTTCGTGAAATAAAATACACTCTTCTTCAAATGGTAACTCAAGAAAATCTAGCATTCGTTTCACTTGGCCCTCAAGGTCTTCGATAACATCCTCATTGTTTACTCTTAATATTTTATTTGGGAGCACTTTGTCCCAATGATCCATAAGCTTTACATAGCTTCTGTAATAACTACCAGCTTCAGCCAAACCATATGAAAATTCTTGACCTTGAGCAAATAATTGCTTAAACATACTAAAGCAACAATCTAAAGGATATCTTCTTGCGTCAATTATTTTTGCATTTGGCATAATCAGATGAATCAATCCAATGTGCCTAAAATTATTGGGCATCTTGTCTGTAAACATTGGGGCGTCCTTTCTATGCATTCTAGTGTCTTCAATAAAACTCTTACCAAAAGATTCTCTTTGTTCAAGTGATAAGGACTTCATGCTCTTAGGATAATTACCCAGCTTGCCGTATATGTCATCCCCTCGAAGACTTTGTGCTATGGACAAAATATTAGGAAGCTCTAAAGTTCCATCAATCATTGAATGGGAAGCCAGAATTTGCTCAATAAGCGTTGAGCCGGCTCTAGGTAAACCTAAAATAAATATGGGATCTTTGGTTGCATGCCCCCCGCTACCCAGATCTTTAAAAAAATCTTCGTCGCAAACATCAATTTGGGCTTGGAGCTCTGCGTCCATCCTTTCAATGGAATATTTACTTTGATCGTTTTTAATTTTGTTGCCTTTTTCTAGATGAAAAAAAGCTTCTTCATATTCACCTATTGATTCACAAGCTTGTGCTAAGGCAAAATGAAAATATGATTTATCTCTTAACGATAAATCAACTCTCTTTGCTTGCTCTCTCATGCTGTTCAACTCATCAGGGTTAAACGAATATGTTTTTAAGTTTGCCAATGAAAAGTATGCCTCGCCATGATCAGGTTTAATTTTATAAGCAGATTGATAGCTTTTAATAGCTTTATCTGTTCTTCCAAGAGTTTTTTGAGCATGCCCTTTTGAGGTATGTGTACTAAAGTTATATGGATTATTGTTGAGAATATCATCAAACATTTTTATTGCCTGGGCATGATCACCATTTTGCATAATTTCACTGGCTTTTTGAGCTTTATAGATAGGGTTATCAGGGTATTGATCGCAAAGAATATTCACTTGCTCCATAGTTTTTGAAAATTTTTGTTTTTTCCTTAGAATTGCAGCATATTGCATTCTAAGATCCCCATCATTTGGTTTAAATTCAACAGCCTTTTCAAGTAAAAATTCTGCATCATCAAAATAACCCAACCGATTTGCAATCTCAGATAAAAGTGACATTGCATATGTATGAGTTGGGTTCTTTTTAAGAAAAGCTCTGCATTGCCTTTCAGCTAGCCCCAATCTACCCTCATTTAATATTTGATCTATATATAATAATGCTGCTGGAAGGGATTCAAGTTTCTTGATTTGTTGTTGAGCATGATCAGCAGCAGGTTGATTTTTGTTTTTAACAAAATATTGATAAAGCATATTCCATGATGCGAGCAATGCTGGATTAAGTTCGCAAGCTTGTCTGTAATTAATAACAGCTTTTTCATCGTTTTTCATATCTCGATTGATATGACCTAGCTCTTGATAAGCACGACCCATATCAGGAGCATTTAACAATAAGTGCTCAATATATTTTTGCGAGTCATCAAATTTTTTTAAATATCTAGATGAGACAGATGCAAGATATAATGCATCTATATTGTCGGGATGATCTTTAAGGATGATTTCAAATAGAGAAAGAGCATCTTCAAACCTATTTTCCTTGACAGCCTGAGTAGCCTCACTTAAATCTACCGATAAAGTTGGATCACTGATGCTAGATTTATTTTCTTTCATTTATATAATTTTAACAAAAATCATAAATAATATTTCATAGAAAAATAAAAAGGGAGCGCAAGCTCCCTTTTTGCCTTATCTAATGTTTAGACTATTCGTTAAAATACCTTTTGAATCTTAGCCCTACAGTAGTTGGTCTGATAATTCCAACACGCTGTCTATCAAATACAAAGGTATTGTTAATTTCAGCTCTCTCATCAGTTATATTGTCAATATAAATTTCGGCCATCCAGTTATCATTACTAACTCCATAACGAACATTCATAAAGCTGTAGCTATCTTGAAGTGCTTTATTGGGCTCCATGACATCAGAGTAACTATCATCTGACCAAGTAAGCTGAGCTTGAAAATGCCCAGTATTCCCAGCCGTCATCGCCCATTCTTTTCTCGCACTTATATTACCTTGCATTCCAGGGGCGAATGCTAAATCTGATCCAACGATAACATCGTCGGTAGGAACTAAACTTTTAGTAATCTCTGTGTCTAGAATAGAGAAGGCACCTGACCAAATCCAGCCATCAAGATCGGGAACATAAGTAAAGTCTCCTTCTACACCTCTAATTTCAGCATCTGCAGCATTATCAGAGAAGAATAAGTTAACAATACTTGGATCGAAGATAGTAGACTGAAGACCGCTTACATCCACCATAAAAGCACTACCGTTAAATCGCAGTCGACCATCAGCGAGGATGGTTTTCCATCCAAACTCGTAGTTTGTAACCTCATCAGATTTTACTTCAGGTTTAACTGAGTAAGTTCCAGCTTTATTAGATGCGCCAACTGGTCTGTTTAAAAGACCTGGCCTAAAGCCCTCTGACCATGTTACATAATACATAATATCTTCGGAGGGATTCCAAGAATAGGTTACTTTGCCAATCGTACCGTCACTTTTAGCTTTATCAGGGTATCCGTTTGGATTTCCTGGTGCATATTGAGCTGATAAGTTAGAGCCAAATTGTTGCGTATCTGGAGCTCCAAAACCATTATAGAAGGACGAGTTAGCACTACCTTCAAAATCAACCTCGATGTCATACCATCGAACACCCACAGTAAGCTCGGATGTTTCTGAGGTATCTATGCTAAGTTCACCAAATACACCCTGCTGTTTATCAGTTCTCTTAATATCATTAAAAAAGATTACTGGTTCGCTATAAGGGCCAGCCGAGAACCAGCCTGGACTTGCATTATTAATTGATCCAGTAACAGAAGTATCTGTCAATGCGTAGTTGGCTGCATAAGTAATATCATTATCTACAGAACTTGGGTATGTAAATAAATTTAATTCCCTCAACTCCAAGTCACTGAAAAATACTCCAGCAGTAAGACTTGCATTATCACTAATTGGAGCATTGATTCGAAATTCATGAGTTGTAACTTCAGTGTTTGTTGTTGAATCAACTAATAAATTAGGAGCACCACAAGTTCCAGTTGGAACATTTCCAGGAGCATTAGAAGTATAAGTTACATAATAGTCACAAATGTAGTACGGGAGGTACTGACCAACAAAAAGATAATCAGTGTAATCTACATCTTGGTCTGTTGTTCTGTCTGTGTAAGCTCCAGTATAAAGAACCTCAAGATCCCCAATTGAACCTTTCAGAGTAAAACTCATATTATCGTAATCATCCTCAATGGTGTCATTCGTATATCTCTGGATTTCTAGGTCGCCCAAAGTAGGGTCAACAAAAAATACGCCATCAGCATCAATTGTTTGAGTAGCAACAGTTGCTAAAACATCCCAGTTGTCGTTAATTTCATGAGCAATACTTGCTCTAAAGCCATTATAGTCGACAGGGTTAGCGTCTTCTTCAACGATTGCAAGTGCGCTTAAAAGAGTAGCGCCAGAAAGATCTGCTCCAGCTTGGAAGCCCCCTCTAGAAGCGGATACAGGAAGACCGTTTTGTCTTACAGTTCCGGCTTTTCTAAATCGAGCTGATTGAGCAGCAGTAAGTGTTCCACCAACTTGATCAATGTAGCCGCCTCTTCTATCACTATAAGCAACAAATCTGAGTGCTGATGAATCACCTAAGGGGAGATTAGAAACATATTCAAATTTGCTACCACTGTCACCATCTGGCATCGCTCTAGCTTCAATTTCTAAACTACTTGATGATTCGCCTATCACTGGTTTGTTTGTAATTAATCTAACAACACCAGCTTGTGAGCTTGCACCGAATAGAGTTCCTTGGGGACCTGAAAGAACCTCAACACGACCAACATCAGCCGCATAAACATCTAAATTTCTTCCTGGCTGAGCCAATGGTTGTTCATCTAAATAAAAGGAAACATTTGGGGCAAGACCAGCAACACCAGCTGTAGTAAGGTTAGGGGTTGTAGAAGCAAGGCCTCTTATATATATGGTGCTTTGGCCGGGACCTGAACCGCCTGCAGTCACGCCTGGAAGTTGCATGAGGTAATCTTCAAAAACATTAATTCCCTTTTGCTCAAGAGATTGCTCTGTAAGAGCATTCACAGATAGAGGAACATCTTGCAGTCCTTCAGCTTTTTTCCTTGAGGTAACAACAACTTCTTCAATTGTTGCTTGAGATTGTGCAGATATATATCCACTATAAGCAGAGGCATTAATAATTGCCAATGCAGAAATAGCGGAGACAATCCTGCCAAAGAATTTATCAAAAGACTTTTTATTAAAAAGGTCTTTAAGATTTTTTGCATTAAATTTAAAGTTATTTATCATGGTTTCCCCCCCAGGGATAAATTTTATTTAGTGTTTATTTCCAGATTGAAAGTAGTCATAGAACCTACTTCCATAATGATATTTTCTTAAGTCTAAACTTAAGTTTTTTAAAGACATGACTAGACCATAACAAATGAATCATTAAATTTTAAGTAAATAACAAAAAAACGTCATTTTTTTTAGAAAATACGTATTTATTCTTGATTTTAAGTAGACTTACGCTCAATGTTTAAAAAAATAGCGCCTAAACGCTTCCTTTTCTCCTTACTACTTATAACTGCTTTCATCGCAATTACGCTTTTTAATCTTAATGAAGCTGATAAATTATTTGCTGACATTCAAAAATATATTTCTGATAGTTTAGGCTGGTTAATTATTTTACTTGCTAATGGTTTTTTAGTTTTTGTAATTTACCTTGCTTTTGGTAAGCATAAAAATCTAATTCTAGGTGGGCCAGATGCTGAGCCTGAATTTTCAGACGCTAATTGGATAGCTATGCTTTTTAGTGCTGGTTTAGGTGTTGGTTTATTATTTTATGGCGTGGCAGAACCAGTCCTTCATTTCAGCTCTGATGCTCTTCACGCTGAAGGAGCATCTTTTTCAGATAAAGCGAATCGCTCAATGAATCTGGCATATTTACATTGGGGATTTCATGGATGGGCTATATATGGAATCGTTGGATTATGTTTTGCCTATTTTACATTTAATAAAAACCTCCCATTCCGAGTAAGCTCATTTTTCTCCGGCCCGTTAACAAAAAATATTTGGGGAAGAGTTTCTCTAGATGTAATTGCGATTATTGCCACTATTTTTGGCATCGCAACATCATTGGGTCTTGGTGCAAATCAAATTAACTCTGGTCTTGGCTATATGGAAGTTCTTGAAGAAAGTTTTACAAGCACTGTGGGAATTGTAATTGTAATAACTTTGATGGGTTTAATAAGTGTTGTTCTAGGTTTAAAAGTGGGGATTAAAATACTGTCTCAAATGAATATAATTTTATGCATTATTTTTCTTTCATTTATTTTTCTATTTGGGCCAACAAGCTACATATTAGATGGTCTTCTCCAAAATGTAGGTTCTTATATTCAGAATTTATTAAGCCTTTCTACCAATACTCAAGGCTACTTAGATTCTTCTTGGCAGAATAGCTGGACTCTCTATTATTATTCTTGGTGGTTTGCATGGTCTCCTTTTGTAGGATTGTTCATAGCAAGAATTTCTTACGGTAGGTCAATTAGAGAGTTTTTGATTGGTGTTGTATTGATTCCTTCAGCAATAGTTTTTCTTTGGATGGGAGTATTTGGTAATGCAGCTCTTTATCAAGAATTTTTAGAGCCAAATTCTCTAAGCGAAGCAATTAATAATGATATAGCTGTATCACTCTTTATTTTTTTAGAGCAATATCCTTTTTCACAATTGCTTATGGGAATGGCTATTGTGATTATCTTAACTTTTTTTGTTACGTCCTCAGATTCAGGAGCCTTGGTAACCTCAATGCTCACTGCAGCTAAAAAAGAAAATACTAAAGATGAGCCGCCCATGATTTTAAGAGTTATTTGGGCAATTTCTCTTGGGGTTATTGCCATTGTGCTTTTAGCTGGTGGCGGGATTGGCGCCCTTCAGACCTCAGTTATAGTAACTGGAGTACCATTTGCAATATTGGTATCCTTTGCCGCAAAAAGTCTTTTAAAGAATCTTAATCAATGAGGTTGGTCTTTGGTTTCAAGGGAAACTAAATAAATAATTCCAAATAAAAAAGTCATTGTAAAAGCTTTTAATGGTTCATCAGTCGAATTTAAGATTCTTTTACGCAGCAAGACGCACTCAATTAGATGTGAAATCAACAAAAGCCAAAAAATAAAAGTAGAGAAATAAAGAAGGAAACCATTAAAGGGATTAATAAAATTAACTATGCCAAGCAGCCACAAAATGATTGGGATTAAATATCTTATTTTCATGAAATCTAAAATAGGCCCTAATTATATATATAGCTGAATAATAATAACTTGATATATTATTCATGCATTTCAATTTAAGTAAAAGAATATATAAGTTCACTTAATTAGCTTCAAAAATTCCTCTTGAAGAGTAACAGCTAAAAGCCTGCTGCAGTTAATTCTTCATTTAGTGTATTTCTTCTTATCTCAATAAATTTTTTAATAGAGATATCATTTATATCACATAAATTGTAGTCATCAGAATCAATGCCATTACTATTATAAATGTGCTGACATCCTGGCGGATTGATTGCATCAGCGGACTCAATCACGCTTTTAACTAGACCATCTCGCATATCAAGTAAGCTTGATAAATAACCTGACCAGTCTAATTCATTATCTAAAATAGATCTTAGATGGGTATATAAACTATCTTTATTTTTTTGATCTGAAAAAATGATATTCCACAAAATAGGCTCTATATCACCTAACTCTCTATCAGTCCATGCAACTCTTCCAGGGCTTTGGAATGCGTATGTGTATGCAATATCCTGGAATGCATTTAAGGAAATACCCCACTGCGGATGATGGTCTCGAAAAACGAAATCATAATCGTTGGGTATGTACACCCATTTTGAAGTAAATGGATTCAGGTATAGATAAAAATTATTTCCAACCCGTGCATAATGATCTGGAGCCCCCATTACTACATCAGCGGCTTGTGCCTTGATAAAACCCTCTACATCAAACTGCTCTGCAAGCATGTCTGAGCTCGGGGAGGTTTGGACAAACTTAATAAAATCTTGCAGTAAATCTCTCCCCTCTTTAATTTTACTTTTCTTAGACTTTAAATCGTAATTAGGTTCATAAGGTTTAAATTGAGAGGTCTCCCCGCCATCGTTGATATCAGAATTAACAAAAGATGGATTCAAATAATTCTTACTTCCAAGCCATTCCTCTCTGGAGATGGGATCAGGCTTTTCAACACCAATATCACAAAAGTTTGAATTAAAGAAACCTAAATTGTCTTCGTAGGGAATGCACAAGGGATCGATGGATTGGATTTCTGCCAAATCCCTTCCTGCAACTTTAAAAATGAACCCATTTTTTCTAAACAACCTTTTCAAAAAAGGTTTATCAATCTGCTCAACCATTTGAAAAATGCCCATATTGAAAACTTTAATTTCTTCTGGAATGAAAACACAGCTTTCTACCAAACACTCAGGAGTTAAAACAAGCTCAATACTTGCATGAGCTACTCTAGAAGTAGGAACGCCTATTTGATTTAAAATTGTATGGGCTAGAGATTCTCTTTGATATGTTGGATCATCTCTGTTGTATCTAAAATAAACCTTCTCAACCCCCATGAATGTCCGATCATCATTTTCAGACACAACATCTAAATCTTTACCCACTCTGTTTAAGCAGGGCATGTCTGAGACTGCTGCGGGCGAGCCAGTTAGATCAATGCATGAATATACTCCTTCATCCTCATCAAACTTTTCATCAAATTTAATTGCAAAACTAAACCTCTGTGGAACTGATTTTGAAGAGCCATCAGGCTGAACCACATTTATAACAGGCGCCCTTCTGCTGGTATTACCTTTCATTTTAAAACCTATATTCCTAAGACGTGCTTGCGTAACGCCATCCGCATCAAGGTATTCAAAGTCTGCTTGTCGATAAATTTCACTGTGAGACCAAAACACTGAAGCCCAAGGGTTTAATTCACCTCGTGCATTGCCATTTTGATAATTTGCCCTTTCATAATCCAATCCAAATCTAGCCCACTCTTCATGTGACATGGTTATTCTAATTCTATGAAGTTTATTGGTTGCAAATAATGCAGCTGATTCATCATCTTTGCAGTCCACTAAAATTGTTTGATCGCCATAACCCATTTGCCCTAATTCTTCTGAAAGTTGACAGTCTTGTCGACCTGGTTGCCTATCTATAGATAGAGTAAATAAGTTGCCTGCTTCAATAGAATTAGAGGGCATTATGATCCCATTTTGAGAAATAAAAATTTCTTCCTCTCCCTCAACACAATCCTCCTCCTCTTGAGTAGCAAAACAGGAAGAAATAATAATAATCATATGCATATGCTCAGCCATTGAAGAAGCATCTATATTTAATTTGAATAGTGGTTTAACTACAGTCAAATCAAATGAGATAGATGAGGAAAGTGACCCATCTGAAACTGAAATAGAAATAGAATAGTTAGACCTTAGATCATCCACATCCGGTTTGCCAGTTAGAAGGCCTGTGGCTGAATCAAAGCTAGACCACTCTGGAAGCCCTGTAATACTAAATGTTAAGGGATCATTATTTTGATCACTGGCACTAGGTTGAAAATTTATCTCTTCTCCAACCCTAATTTCTGTTATTGACCCAGAGATGGTTGGTGCGATATTTGGTATGGGCAATTCAATGCTTGAAGATCCTCCGCCACCTCCACCACATCCAACAATGGTAGGGAGAAATAAAATACTTAATATGTTTTTAAAATGCACAAAATAAATTAACGCATTTAATACATCTTTTCAATAAACCTTTATTTAGCAATTGCTGAAACCAATAACAATAGAAAAAATATAAACTTTTATAGCTAGAAATTAGCATATAAGAGAAATTTATTAACATTCATTTCTATTAAAAAAGTGTGTAAATTTTAGGCAAAAAAAGTATAAAAAAATAATGAAATAAAGATTGGACAGTACTAAATACAAGGCTTATTATCAAAAGTTAGAAAGATTTTTTTTGTTAATTTTTAAAGGTTATTTATGTCAAATCAATCCTCTAAATTTCCCTCAGAAGCAGAAGTAGTTATCGTTGGTGTTGGGGGTATTGTTGGGTCGATGCTTGCATATTGGCTAGCAGATCTAGGGCAAAAAGATATCGTAGGTTTAGAAAAATCTACCATTATTCCTTCAGACATAGCATCAACTGCTCATGCTTCAGACTTTGTCTACAATACAACTCATGACAAACTTGGTTGTTGGGCAACCAGCTTCAGTAGAAAATTTTATGAAGAAAATGGCTTCTTTTTAAAAAAAGGTGGTTTAGAAATTTGTCGTAAAGATGATGATGCTCGTTGGGAGGAACTTAAACGAAAGGTTGAATCAGGTAAAGCCTTTGGAACGAATGTCAGATTAATATCTGCATCTGAAGCTAAAGAAAAATTTCCATTATTAGATGAAGAATCGATTCGAGGTGCCATGTGGGATCCTGATGCTGGTCTCGTTACCCCGCGCTCTCAAGATGTTGTTAACTTTGCTGTGGAGACTGCTAAAGAAAAAGGTGCTTTAAAAACATTCACTGACACGCCAGCCATTGGTTTTGAGGTCGAGAATGGTCGTGTTATTGGAGTAAAAACTGATAAAGGCACAATTAAAACTAAAAAGGTTGTAATTGCATCAGGAATTTGGGGTCCTCTTATGGGCGATATGGCTGGTGTTCCGGTGCCGCTTATGCCTGTTGAACATCCGTTATTATTTTTTGGTCCATTGCCTGAGATACAGGGAACAGAAGAACTACTTGTCTATCCCCTGCTTCGTGATCAAGGAAATTCAGCTTATGTAAGAGATACTGGCAGGCTTCATGGGGGGATGCTTGAGTGGGGATATTATGAAGATAAAGATCCTCGTTTAGTTGATCCTGAAGATATTGGTAATCCAGAAAAAACTATGATTTCTGATTCAATGAGATATCTAGACCTTGAAGAAGTTGCTGAACCGCTAGAGAAAGCTTTTGAAACCACGCCTATTCTCAATGAACTTGGTTGGGATGAAAAAAGTTCATTTAACGGGTTGCTCTCTGTCACTGCTGATGCCGGATCTTTGATTGGCGAAAGCCCAGAGGTCAGAGGATTCTGGTTGTGCGAAGCAGTATGGGTCAAAGATGGTCCTGGATGTGCGAGATTGTGTGCAGAATCTATGATGCATGGTAAAACTCAAGTGGATATGCATGCTTTTGATATCTCAAGATTTTATCCAGCTCAAAAAGAAAAGGGGTTTGTTAAAACACGATCCTTTGAGAATGCTCAAACCATTTATACGCCTGCCATCCATCCTAGAGAACCTTATATCAGTCAAAGGGAACTATATATCAGTCCCTTTTATGCAAGAGAGAAAGAGCTAGGTGGCTTCTTCGAGAATGAGGTGGCTGGATGGGAGCGTGCTTTTGCATATGAAAGCAATCAACAAAAACTTGATAAATATCTAAGAGAAGTTCCAGTTAGAGAAAATGAATGGGATCGTCGTCATGTTCCATATGAAATTGCTAACGCTGAGCATCTTGCCATGAGTGATTCAGTTGGCATGATTAATCTTTCACACTTCCCCATCATGGACATAGATGGTCCAGATGCAGAGCGTATGTTGGAGTATCTGTCTGTAGCAAAAGTGGGTGGTGATACTCCCGAAGGACGTATGATTTATACAAATTTTTTAGATGAAGATGGTGGAGTGCATGCGGACCTGACGATATCTCGACTGAGTAAAGATCGTTATAGGGTTGTTACTGGAGGTGCAGACGGTAATCGTGACTGGGTTACATTACGGAATTATCGAGATGATATGGGTTTTAATGCTGATATTAATATTCGAACCCATGATATTGCCACGTTAGGATTATGGGGCCCTCAAGCAAAAAATGCTCTAGGTCATTTCATTGACCCAAATGAACTAGCTATAGAAAATTTTCCTTTTGTTGCTGCAAAAAATCTAACCCTAAATTTATCTGAAGGAAAGAAAATTGATGTCTGGGCATCACGCATTTCCTACGTTGGGGAAAGTGGCTGGGAAATTTACTTGAACAATGATCCAGAAGAAGGTTTGGCTCTATATGATTCATTATTAGAAGTTGGCGTGGTGCCAGTTGGGATTGAGACTTATGCCAACAGCCGACGCCTTGAAAAAAGCTTTAGGCTTCAAGGAGCCGATCTAGAAACTGAATACAATGCTTGCGAATCTGCTATTGAAAGGCGTTTAGTCAAAGAGGCTGATTTTCATGGCAAAGCAGCACATCTTGCACACAGAGAAGAAGAGCCTAGTGCAATTTTATGCACCATGACAATTGATAGCCTTGATGTCTCTGGACGAGGCTCTCGTTATCCAGTTGGGACATCGCCGATAATAGATCCAAACACAGGAGAAGTTCCTGTAGATAGTAAAGGTCGAAGGTCATACACAACTGGAATGTCTTACTGCCCATCAATTAAAAAATTCGTTGTCATGGGATATCTTCCTAAAAACATAGCCATCCCAGGGAAATCGCTTGCCCTTGAATATTTTAATGAGGACGGTGATGGCGTATATCCAATGACTGTACAAATAGCTGGTAAAGGATCTCTCTACGACCCAAATAATGAGAGAGTTCGTGCTTAAATAATTTCAATGTAATTACTTAAAGGGGGAAATAACAATGAAACATCCAAACCATCCAAATGTCGATCAAAGTGATCGAGTGGTTCCATATAATCTCAGGCAAAGTGGTCGAACGCCCACTGAGCTTTTGATTTCAACAAGAGTAAGAAAATCGCCTTTTTGGCATTTATCTCATGAAGCTGGTTGCTGGAGAGCAACTGTTTACAATCGAATCTACCATCCAAGAGGTTACGTGAGACCTGAAGACGGTGGTGCTATGGTTGAATACGAAGCATTGGTTAATCGAGTGACCATGTGGAATGTTGCTGTTGAAAGACAGATTCGGGTCAAGGGTCCTGATGCTGAAGCTTTTACGGATTATGTAATAACTCGTGATGCAACAAAGATTGAGCCTGGAAATGGTAAATACGCAATCTTATGCAATGATAAAGGTGGCATTCTAAATGATCCTGTTTTATTGAGATTAGCTGAAGATGAGTTCTGGTTTTCTATCTCTGACAGCGATTTATTGTTGTGGCTTCAAGGAGTTAATATCTCTAAAAAATACGATGTCATAATTGATGAGATTGATGTCTGTCCTTTGCAAATCCAAGGCCCGCTATCGGAAGATCTGATGGCTAAACTAGCTGGTGAAGAACTTAGAGAAATTCCATACTACGGTCTGATGGAGACTAAGATTGGAGGAGCAGATGTGGTCATAAGCCAAACTGGTTTTACTGGTGAGAAAGGCTATGAAATTTATGTTCGTGATGCGCATGAGAATGCTGAAACTATTTGGAATGCAGTTCTTGAAGCTGGAGAAGAGTTTGGGCTGATGGTTATTGCGCCTGCACATCACCGCAGAATTCAAGCTGGCATTTTATCTTGGGGTCAAGACCTAGATCACGAAACATCTCCATTCCAAGTAAATCTTAGCTATCAGGTACCACGAAATAAAGAAGCAGACTACATAGGTAAGGAGGAACTAGAAAGACAACGTGCTGTTATTGATGGAGGAGAATTCCCATTTAAAATGCGCATGGTTGGAATGATTTTTGGCGGAAAGGAAATCACAGATTATGCGCCTGATTTTTGGTTAATTGCTGATACAGATGGAAACGATATGGGTTATGTCACATCTCCATGGTGGTCACCAGAATTGGAAACAAACGTAGCTTTGGGCTGGGTGCCATGGACATCATCAGAGATTGGTACCAAATTACAAGTGAGGCTGCCTGATGAGTACTCTGAATCTTCTGGGGTTGCTGTTGAGGGTGAAGTAGTTGACGTACCATTTAGAGAATCTGTAAATCCAAATAAGAGAGAAGTCCAAAAAGAAAAAGGGTTAGATTACGCGGACTAAAAGAGTTAAGAGATTGGTTTCTATTGAAGCCGATCTCTGCTTATGCCCTCTCACGCCAAGGCAGATCGACAGTTGTTGCTATCAAATCTTTTTCCGGTGAAACAATAACAATTTCCTGACCGCTTTTGGCATGTTCAATATCTAAAATTGTATAGCAAATATTTTTGTCTAATCTTGGTGAATAAACCATAGCATTCATAGAGCCAACTTCTTTACCATCAATAAAAACAGGCCAGTGATCAGCGTTAGAATCCTCTATGGGATCGCCATGAATCTCAGCTCCTAGCAATTTTTTTGTGGGACCGTTTTGGCGGATTAAACGTAAAGCTTCTTTACCAATAAAATCATCCTCTTGATCAAGATCAACCAACCAATCTAAACCAACTTCATAAGGGTTATTAGACCTATCAATATCTGCCAAGTAGCTCAAAATTCCTCCCTCCAACCTGAGAATTATATTTGGCCCACCTGCACTTATGTTAAACTCCTGCCCTGCTTCCCAAAGAAGCTCCCATAGTTCATTTCCTTTAGAGCCATCTTGCAAGAAAAGCTCATAACATAGTTCTCTGCTATAGCCCATTCTCGCA
>Ga0213868_10003188_pt1 | contig 15394 bp, 16 predicted proteins | sample PICome_9_FD_160087 | JGI IMG/M metagenome (GOLD analysis project Ga0213868, IMG submission 160087) | Coastal seawater microbial communities near Pivers Island, North Carolina, United States - PICO127 | ecosystem: Environmental > Aquatic > Marine > Coastal | place: USA: North Carolina...
TGATGTGGCCAATGCCGTACTCGACGGCACTGATGCTGTGATGCTCTCAGCCGAGACCGCAGTGGGTGCGTTTCCAGTCGAGGTGGTGTCAGCGATGGCCGACGCCGCATTAGGCGCTGAGCAACACCCGGTTGCACGCACCTCTCGATACCGCGCGGACAGAGAGTTTTCCAGCCCCCAGGAAGCCATTGCCTTATCCGCAATGTATGGCGCTAACCATTTCCCTGAGGTCCGCGGCCTCGCTTGCCTCACCGAACGGGGCACCACACCGACCATGATGTCTCGATTGAGCTCTGGTTTACCAATCTTCGCCTTAAGCCGAAGGCCTGACACCTTGCAACGACTCGCATTATGCCGCGGTGTCATCCCGTTATTTTTTGATTTTGCTGCTTTTTCGCCTCAGGACCTCGAGGCGCGGACCGTTGAGTTTTTGGTCGATGGTGGATTTCTCTCACGGGGGGACTTCATCCTCATGACCATGGGCAGCACACAAGGTGAAGCCGGTAAAACTGATCTGATGAAGATTTTACCGGTTAAATAACCTCAAATTACCCAAATACAGTGCCTAAACTGACAAAAAAAGCACCTGCGCGGGCGCCACAGAGTGCTACACTGCAGGAGTTGGGATATCCAGCGCGCTTGTCGCTGAGCCATTATTACTGCCTTCGGGCTGCAATAGGGCAAGTGTTGAGCATAACAGTCCGCAAGGACACGTAAGAAATCATTAATGAAGGTAGTAGAAAACATGTCAACAGTAACGGGTACCGTGAAGTGGTTCAATGAGACCAAAGGCTATGGATTTATCGCACAAGAAGACGGGCCGGATGTCTTTGTACACTTCAGCGCTATTCAAGGTGACGGATTCAAGACCCTGACCGACGGCCAGAAGGTTGAGTTCACTGTCACAGACGGCCAAAAAGGCCCTCAAGCGGAAAACGTCAACCCGCAGTAGGCTCTTCGCCGGGAAGACACTTCCCGGCTACGTTACTCACGTTCACCTGCACCATGCTAGTTAACGCATCAGCAGGAGGAAGGCCATATTATCTTGGCTAGGTGAGTAGCAGTCTCACAGTCAGCGGCGTCATGACATCGCGACAACAACTAAAAAGGGGCCCTCAGGCCCCTTTTTCTTTCCTTACCAATGCGTTATCCGCAATCAGAAAATATCTTTCTGCAGCTCGATCTGACGCTGCTCCTCGCTCGCAATGTATTTGATCCATTGCTTCGAATATTTTTCAGACCGCTCGTCTTTTCCCGCATCCCGGAACGCACGTCGGGCCTTGTTGTATTCGCCCATATTAAAGTATGACATGCCGAGCACCAGCCGAGCTTGGTCTGGCCGCTTCACACCGCCACGCTTTAAGCCCTTCTGAACCGACTCGGCGGCCTTCGCAAACTGATCGCCGTCGAGGTAGACATTGCCCAGGCGCACATATAACTCGCCCTCATCTGACTTTGCCGCCGCTTTTTCCATCATGGGAATCGATTTCTCAACCTCTCTCGCCTGCGCCCAGGCGCTGCCGGCCAGCTCGTAGTTCTTGGATTTTTCCTCAACAAGCTCTTCATCTAAGCCTTTCTGAATCACGGAACCCGCGTAGTAAGGCGCCTCTGCATTCAGGTACAAATAAGCCATAGTCACGAGTTCGCTGCTACGATCCAAAAACCCCTGCTCGTAAGCCGCCTCCATCAAAGCCAGTTGGCGAGTCTCGTCTTTCTTCTCGCCGTAAAGGTGTGATGCCTGTACCCAATACTGCTTTTTCGGATAATAAATAATGAGCGTGTTTAGGACGTCCAGCGCCGAGTCAAAATCCTCTCTATCAAAGTAGAGGAACCTTGCTAGGTTGTACCACTGCTCTTTAGGCAGCTTGCCCTCGCCTTCGTGCATTGAGATCGCGGTCTCTACATTTTGAAGCGCCGAGTTGTAATCTTTGACTTGATAATAGCCTTGCGCCAACAAAACATAAGCGCCCGCGTTGGGTTTCTCGTTCAAATCAAACCACACGAGTAACGCATCGATGCCCTGCTGCCATTTCTCCTGCACAAAATACAGCTGCGCAATCGTAAACCGCGTGTTGATTTCCATCGCTAAGGGAATATCAGGCTGCGCGATCACCAGTTCGTAGTAACGCAATGAGCCCTGATAATCCTCTCTAGAATAACTGAGGAAGGCTTGCAAATTGTAGACGTTAGCCAATTCATAGCTATTGAGCGCACGCTTACCTTCTTCAGAGATCATGTCGTCTAGAATCTCTTTGGCACCAGCATAGTTTTTCTCTTCAGCCAGTACTTGCGCTTCTGCTAACCGCTCGTAAACCTTGTTACGTAGCGCCGGCGTGCGACGCGTCTCACGCGTATCCTTTTTTTCATCCTGAGCGAAAGCCTGCGGGATCAACGATGACGAAGGGGAGGCACGATCGATTAACACCGTGGCAAACATCGCCAATGTCACGAGGACTGTCAGTCGACAAAATGAAAAAAATGTCATGGCGGCGCCTTTCAACTTAGTTTTCCAGCTCGTAAGTAAATTTATTCTGCACTCCGGCGACCTCAATGGGCTCGCCGTCTACCACTCGTGGCTTATACTTAAACTTTGTAGAGGCCTTCACGGAGGCTCGCTCAAAGATCCCTTTAGGTGAGCAATCCACTGCAAAAGGGTCTCGGATTGAACCCGTCTTCGTGACGGTATACTCAACGATGCAGTAGCCCGAAATACCGCGGGTCTGTGCCCGCCGAGGGTAAATAGGTGCCACCTTCACAATAGGGAGGTATTCACCATCACCTGACGACATCCCTGATGCGTTGAGATTGAGGTTGATACCGGTAAGGGGTGCGGTATTGGCCACATTCATATCCAATTGAGTGTCAAACTGAATCGGTTCGAGATCGGGTGGCGGCTCCTCTGGATCGTCCACCTTCTCTGGTTTGACTTCCTTAAGATTGGTTTCAATTGTCTTGTCAGGGACGACGATATCAGCGATTTTGCGGGCTTTTGAATCGTCCTGCTCATAGTCACGATCAATTAACTTAAACATGATGAAGAAGAGCGCAACAGCAACCGGTACCGCAAGAGCGGCACTCAGGGCGACACGAGCAGAACTACCCATAACGATTAAGCCTCTTCATCCGTGGAGATGCAGGGCGGCGCAGTAAGAATAGGCCGCACGATATCAATCAGGTCCTCCACTACATATGCGGGAGTCTCCCTGTCTACCTGCACAACAATATTTGCCTGAGGCGCCTCTTTCTTCGCCGCCTCTGCGGTCCGCATCACGCGATCTAGCGAGACCTTATTTTTGTTATAAAAAATGTCGCCATTGCCATCAACCGCAAAAATAATCGTCCCACGATCACAGGCCTCCATCGTAGAGGCCTGCGGCTTTAAAAGTTCTACGCCGGGCTCTTTCACAAACGAAGAGGTCACGATGAAGAAAATCAGCATAATGAACACGACGTCGAGCATTGGCGTCAAATCAATTTGACTGCCTCCTTCATCGGCGCCTGGCCTCGCCTGATCACGCATACCCATAACTATATTCCTTAACGGTCAGAGGCCCAGTTAACAGCCCCAACCCCAGATTCTCGGGCGGCATCCGCCACGTCGATCACAATGCCCGCTTCTGCGCCTTTTTCCACCTTGATGGTAACTGGCGCTTCGGGGTCTTCAGCTAATAAACGCTGGATATTGGCCCGCACCGCACGGATATCGACTCGCCGATTCTCCATCCAAATCTGATTATCCGCGGCAACCTCAACAACGATACTCGTCGAGTCCTCTGGATTATCCGGCTGGTTCGTATCAGGACGGTTCACTTCAACGCCTGCCTCTTTAATAAATGAGGCGACCACGATGAAGAAGATCAACATGATAAACACGACGTCTAGCATCGGTGTCAGATCAATCTCTGCGCCGTCCTGTTCCTTTTGTTTCCCGATTTTCCGCATAACTTCCTCGATCCAGCGAAAGGATCAGTGATCCGACGTCAATTGATCTGTGAGCAGTTGTTGCTCCCGATTAGTGATGCGCTGTAAGTAGGTGTTAGCGAATAATCCCGACAGCGCAGCAACCATGCCTGCCATCGTCGGAATTGTTGACCGCTCTACTCCGCCGGCCATCGATTTTGCATCACCACCACCCGTCACGGCCATCACATTAAAGACTTCGATCATGCCCGTCACAGTGCCCAATAGGCCGAGCAGCGGACATAACGCGACGCACGTAGCGATCACGTTCATATTGTCGTTAATCAGCTCGCGACTCTCGGACAGTAAGCGCTCCCGGATCTTCTTAGCGTTCCATGACTTTCTCTCACTGCGTCCTTCCCAGTTCGCGAGCACCGCAGCGCGGTCCTGCTTCCAGACGGAGGAGAAGTACCAGGCCCGCTCAAAAATCAGCGTCCACATAAACAACACTAAGATGGCGATCAGCCACAGTACGTCTCCGCCCTTTTCCATAAAGGCGAGAATGACCTCGAAGATACCCATGAGCCGCTAGCCTCCCCGAGCAATCAGTTGTGCGCGCGCTCGGAATGCTCCGCCACAATGCCCGTGGCTTGCTCGTTCAGCAAATGAATAATCCGCTGCGAACGCCCATTCACCACTGTATGGAGCAATACCGTGGGTATCGCAACCAACAGACCCAGTACGGTGGTCACCAATGCTGAGGAGATACCACCAGCCATCGCCTTGGGGTCGCCCGCGCCAAAGATGGTAATTGCCTGGAAGGTGATGATCATGCCGGTCACCGTACCCAGCAGCCCCATTAGCGGCGCCACTGCGGCAATGATTTTCAACAGCGTGAGACCCTGTTCAAGTTTCGGCGTTTCACTTAGTACCGCTTCGGCCATTTTCAGCTCAAGCGTCTCAGGATCCATATTGGGATGATCTTCGTGAACCTTTAAGACCCGTCCCAAAGGATTATCGGCGCGTGCCGACGTCGACTTGAGCTGAGATGACACCTTGCTACCTACAGAAGTCAGCACGATCAGTCGGAAAATGGCCAGAATGAAGGCAAAGGTGCCCACCGCCGTAATGGCATAACCGACGTATCCACCCTGATGCCACCGCTCAGAAATAGTGGGGCTATCGATAATAGCGGCCAGAAAAGAGCCACCGGTAGGACCAGTGGGGTCAATACCAAACTGCGATAATCCCGATTGCGCCGAAGCGAGGTCCTGCGCCTGTCCATTAAAGCCACCACCAGGCTGCCGAGGCAACTCAGATAGCTGATCGATGTTGAAAGAGAGGTAATTGCCCTCGGTATCGATAATGTTGAACGCACCCACCCGGACAACCTCTCGCTCGTTCAACTCACCAGAAGGCGTCGCCACCTTCGCGGTGTAACGGCTGATCTCGCCCTGCTCGCGAATCTCACGCAGCAGCTCAAACCAGACTTTTTCAATTTCATCGATACGCGGCAGTTGATCTGAACCTGACATCTTGGCAATTAACGCCTTCAGGAACCCTTCACGGCCGGGGTACTCAGAGCTCACCAAAGAGACCTCAACGTTAGACGCCAAATCGCCGGAGGCGGCTGTCAAATGGCCAAACAACTCAGACAAGGTGCCCAACCGCTCTTTCAGCTGCTCTTGCTTCGCTGCGATCAGCAGCTCATTTTCTTCAAACTTTTTCTCCAATCGGGCAGAGCGCCGCTCTTCCCGCAAGCGCTCGTCTTCAGCACGCTTTAACGCCGCAGCTTGGTTGGCCTTGTCGCTAGCAAAACGCTGTTCGCGCGCTTTGTTTTCAGATGAAGCTCGTGCCTGACCTCGCTCCACCAACTCAAGTAGCTGGTCAAGATTTTCAGCAGCGACTTCCTGCGGAGTAGGAGGAGGTGGCGCCTCGACTTCTGCCTCAGCCTCTTGGCCGAGCGTAAAGGGGATATATAGCGCGCTTGCCAGCGCCAGAGCAGATACTTTCAGAAATTGAGAACGCATTTCAGTTCGCCTCCGGGGCTGATACGGGCATATTTAATAGTTCGATCGTCGCTTGCTTCTTCGCGATACGAACGCCTTTACGCACTTCTGAAGCATAATCACCGGCAGGTAACTCCTCCCAGCTTTGCGTCTCACGGTTCCAAGCACCCGTCTCGGCGCCGTCGGTGCTCTGGTAAACCAAGGCCACGCGGCCAATGCGCAGAATATCCACTTCGCGTTCCGCGCCGTTAAGGTTAATAGAGTCGCTGTAGGACTCAATGCCACGACCGTACTGCAGCTCGATAGAATAAAGCTCTAACACTTGACGATACGCCTCAGCAGACGTCACATCAGAGCGATCCATGTTGGCTCGAACGGCTTCGATATTACCCAAGCGGGTATCGAGGTCGAACGGCATATCCAATTGAATGAACTGCTCGAGTCCGTCCAGCATCCGCGTCACCAAGGGTGGAATCTGGCGCTGAATGACGGACGCCTCAGAGATAGACGCATCGATATCGGTGATGCGCTTCTCCTGGTTCGCAATCTGGCGCTCCAGGCGCGCGTTATAGACCTTGAGGCCATCCACTTGCTTCATGACCGTTTTATAGTCAGACAACAAGCTGGCTGCCTCGTCCGCGAGTCGGTCAATCTTGGCCTGGGAGGACTTTGCCGCCACTGCCCGTTGCTTGCCCACCTCGACGATGGGGTCGATGGACTGTGCGGCGGCCAGCGACGCACTACCGCCGACACAGATTGCCAACAGTAAACTTTTAAGTCGAGTCGTAGTCATGGGATCGATACTTCCTCTCAAAGCAAAATCTGGAATGCGTTGGCCTAGGCCAACCCTTCTATACGCTAAATTAGTGACGCTGTTATTTCTATAATATCGCGTCTACTAACATTGGGGGTGCGAATTTAACCCGTCCGTTTCTTCAACGCAAATAATTTGCCCACCAACGTCACACCGTTGCCGAGGATCAGATGGGGTCAACAGGCGGCTCCAGCTCAACAATCGTGAAGGCATGGCTGTTGCCATCTACCGCGTCGTAAACGGTTTGCGCGGTCTCGCGCCAACGCGCTAGGAGCTCAAGGTCGAACACAACGTCTCCGTCAACCGCGCCATGGACTCGAGTCAATACCACTTTGTCAGCTCTTGGTAATGCCAACCGGTAAATTTCAGCACCGCCCACCACCATCGCCGCATCGGCGCCGTCAATGAGCGCCTGCCCAAAGGCGCATTCCAAGGCGTCTGACAGCGTGTGACACGTCGTGACGCCCTCATGATGCCAATCTGGATCGCGAGTGACCACGATGTTGCGGCGCCCAGGCAGCGGGAAGCCAACACTGTCAAATGTTTTCCGCCCCATGATGATGGGCCGTCCCAATGTCGTCCGCTTAAAATGACGCAAGTCATCGGGTAAATCCCATGGTAGGGCGTCTCCGCGTCCGATCACGCCATTGTCAGCTGCCGCCAGCACCAAGACGACAGGAATATCATTATCTTGCCGAGATCCTGTCATCAGATCGCCACCGGAGCCGAAATATTTGGCGCGGGGTCATAGCCAACCAGTTCAAAATCGTCGAAGCGGTAACCATAAATGGATTCTGGATGGCGCAACATGTTCAAAGACGGGCAGACCCCGGGGACGCGATCAAGCTGCGTCGCGACCTGCTCACCATGATTACTGTAGAGATGAGCGTCGCCCAAAGTAATGACCACCTCTCCGGGTGTTAAGCCGCATTGCTGAGACAGCATATGGGTCAACAACGCCACCGATGCGATGTTGAAGGGCAGGCCTAAAAACGCATCGCTTGAACGAATATACAACTGGGCAGAGAGTGTTTTGTTGGCGACGTAAAATTGATAAAGCAGGTGACAGGGTGGCAACGCCATTTTACCCGCTCGGACATTATCCTGTGGGCTGACCGTTTCATCAGGCAAGTATTCGACGGTGCAAGCGTGAAACAAGATGCGGCGGCTATCAGGCCGGTTCAGCAGGCAATCCACCACGTAATCGATTTGATTAATACTGCCACCATCGCGCGTAGGCCAAGCGTGCCACTGTGCACCATACAGAGGCCCGAGCTCCCCATCTTCGGTTGCCCATTCATCCCAAATACGCACGCCATTCTCGCGCAGCCACTGTGTATTAGTGTCGCCGCTGAGAAACCAAATCAGTTCATTCACGACGCTTTTAAAGTGCACTTTCTTAGTGGTGAGTAACGGGAACCCCTGCGCGAGATCAAAGCGGAGTTGCCGGCCGAAAACGGACCGAGTACCGGTGCCGGTGCGGTCGCCACGGTCAATCCCGTGATCGCGAATGTCGTTTAATAAGTCGAGATACGCCTGCATGCTTTCCTCATCGCTGAGTCGGACGATAAGCCCAATAAAGTAACCAAATGCCTGCCATCAGCATGGGCACACACAATAATTGTCCTCGCGTCATCCAGCCCATGGCATCAAACCCAATATGAGCGTCTGGCTCGCGGAAAAACTCTGCTAAAAATCGAAACAACCCATAGCCCATCAAAAAGACACCGGAGACGGCCCACTGGGGCCGCGGCTGTCGACTGAACCATAAGAGCAGAATAAATAAGAGGCAACCCTCCAGTGCAAACTGGTAGAGCTGCGACGGGTGACGCGCCAAAGCCAGTGGATCCCGCGGAAAAATCATTGCCCAGGGGATGTCAGCACTTCTGCCCCATAGCTCCTGCCCGATAAAATTGCCTAATCGACCTAACGCGAGGCCAACGGGCGCGAGGGGGGCAACAAAATCCAGCAGCCGCCCCGCATCAATGCGGTGCTGTCTCGCAAAGAGTGTCATCGCCACCAGCACACCCAAGAAGCCACCGTGAAATGCCATGCCGCCTTCCCAGACCCTAAACAGCCACAGAGGATCGCCCATAAGACGATCGAGTCCGTAAAAAAGGGTATAGCCCAACCGGCCTCCAATCACGATGCCAACCGCCGCATAAAAAATAAGATCATCAACTTGGTGACGCTGGAGTGGCGTATGGGGTTGCGCCGCTCGATGACGCGCTAGCCACCACGCAAAGGCGAGACCGCCGAGATAGGTAAGACCATACCAATGCACGGTAATCGGGCCCAAGGCGAGCGCAACGGGATCAATATCAGGATAGGGCACCACTTAATCGTCTCCGCGGCGTCTTAGAAAAATATCGAGCCCTCGTTGGCTCAATGCCGCGTCTAATGCGGCCATGACCTCCTGAGCGGATCTGAGAGGTAATAATGTCGCCATCAAATCAGCCAGCTCCGCCGCACTGAAGGCACTTAACACCCGCTTCACCAAGGACAAGCTTCCCGCGTTCATCGACAACTGATCGAATCCCATCCCAACCAATAAGGGCGCAGCGCGCGGGTCGCCTGCCAACTCACCGCAAATACTGACTGACTTGTTCTCACCATGAGCGGCTTTAATAATGTGAGCGAACGCCGCCAACACCGCAGGATGCAGCGCTTGGTAAAGGGCGGCAACGCGGGCATTACCGCGATCAACCGCCAATAAGTATTGCGTCAGGTCATTGGAACCCACTGATAAAAAATCGGCTTCTTGTGCCAACGGCCCTGCCAAATAGACCGCGGCAGGCACCTCGATCATGACGCCAATATCGGGTAAGGGTGCAGTAAACCCCTCGCTGAGCACTTCGGCGTGACATCTGCCAATCAGCAACCGTGCCGCACGAAGCTCGTCGATGGCTGTCACCATGGGCAATAAAATGCGCAAATTATCGAGGCCCTCGTTGGCCTTTAACATGGCACGCACCTGTGTCAGAAAAATTTCCGGATGATCTAGAGTGACCCGGATACCACGCCAACCCAAAAAGGGATTGGATTCTTCGATAGGAAAGTAAGGCAAGGCTTTATCGCCACCGATATCGAGTGTCCGCATGGTCACGGGTGCGGGATGAAACGCCTCTAACTGCTCACGATACAGCTGTCTTTGCTCCTCCTCACTCGGGAATCGATCACGTAATAAAAAGCTGACTTCGGTTCGGTAAAGGCCCACACCTTCAGCTCCGAATTCCCGAGCCCTTTGCACATCGGCGGCGACCCCCGTATTAGCCCAGAGAGGAATAATGTTGCCATCTGAGGTTTGCGCGGGCTGTGACGCCAATGGCGCCAGCTCCTCAAATAACGCCTCGTCCTCTGCGAGCAGCGCCTCAAAGCGCGCCAGTAAATCATTATGGGGGTTCACATAGACTCGGCCGTTGTAGCCGTCGACCACGAGTCGCTGGTCGGGCAACCGCTTGAGCGGCAGATCCTCAACACCTACCACAGCTGGAATCCCCATCGCTCTTGCCAAAATCGCGGTGTGACTATTGGCACTGCCTCGCATCGATACAATACCGGCGAGCCGGTCCCTAGGAATCTCTCCCAGAGTGGCGGCGGTTAATTCCTCTGCCACTAAAATCGTCGCCGCTGGGTAATCCACCTCCTGGCGGCTGGCGTCCTGCAGATAACTCAGCACACGAGTCCCCAAGTCACGGACATCGACTGCCCGCTCACGGAGGTAAGAGTGATCTAATCGCTCAAAATGTCGGATGTGGCGCAACATCACCTGACTCAATGCACCCTGCGCCCACTCACCAGCTTTAATCAGAGCGGCAACCTCACTCCCTAAAACCGAATCATCAAGAATACTGAGGTAGACCCCAAATAAAGCGTGATCCTCGGGTCCGAGCTCGCTTTTTAAATTGTCTGCCACTTGCTGTATGTCGCTGCGAACGCTGGCAAGCGCCTCACGAAACGCGCGTAATTCGGCGACCCGATCGTCTGCTTTACGTGGCGGCACCGTCTGCAAATCGGCGACCGGCGAAATCCAAGCCGCTGTGCCAATACCAATACCCGCGCAAGCGGCAACGCCCGAGAGCCTTGCTGCGCTCTCGGTGGCGGCAGCAACCGACACCGTTTGTCCAATAGCGCCCGCTAGCTCCGCATGGGCAATCACCCCGGCAAGCTGGGCAGAGACGGTAATCAGAAAGGCCTCTTCATCCTCAGAAAATCGACGATGATCCCCCTGCTGCACCACCAGTACGCCTAATAGATCTCGCTGATGAATAATCGGGGCGCCCAAAAACGCGTTAAACGGTTCTTCGCCTAGACCGTCCACTAGCTGAAACTGAGGATGTGCAATCGCATTATCCAAGTTAAGCGGCTCCTCGCGTGTCGCGACCCAGCCCACCAGTCCCTCATCGAAGCCCAAACCAAACTGCCCTACTTTGTCCGAGTTGAGACCCTCAGTGGCCCGAAATATCAACTTCTGACTCGCTTTATCATGCAGATAAATCGTACATACATCGGTCCGCATCGCCGCTCTAACCTGAGCCACAATCAGGTTTAACGCGTCCTCTAGCGAGTCGGCATCGTTAACATCCTGAATCAGCCGGCGGAGCAATTCGAGCATCAGCGACCCCCGCGACGTCTACGTGCGGGCTTGCGCTGCGGGCTGAGACGGCCCGCTAATTGTGTCAGCGCCTGTCGGTAAACGGCCTGCTTAAAATCCACCACCGCCGAAATGGGATACCAATATGTCACCCAGCGCCAGTGATCAAATTCTGGGGTGTCATCAGCATCTAGCCTGATATCGCTCTCTGCTGCCGTTAATCTCATCAAAAACCAAACCTGCTTTTGACCGATGCAAACGGGATCCTCAGAGGGACGAATAAACCGCTTAGGCAGCCGGTAATGCAACCAACTTTGGGTTCGTCCCAAAACTTTCACCATGTCTGGCTTGAGTCCGACCTCTTCCTCGAGCTCACGGTACATTGCCACCTCTGGCGTTTCGCCTCGGTGAATCCCGCCTTGCGGAAATTGCCACGAATCTCTGCCATTGACCCGGCGCCCCCAGAGCACCTGATCCTCTTCGTTACAAATGACAATGCCGACATTAGGCCGGAAGCCGTCTTTATCGATCACCCTGTCGTTGTCTGCTTCTGTATTCAAGATCCGATACCGAGTCGTCGCATGCGAGTTAAGCCCAACGGGATTGTGACGCAGGCTTCCAATCCGTATTCTTCCACACATCCTCTGTCAACGGGACTCACCGCAGAGGTCTTATTTTTTTGGGAGCAACCGAACAACGCCATGGCCCTCGCTATCTTTGACCTCGATAATACGTTACTCGCTGGCGATTCTGATCACCGCTGGGGGGAGTTCTTGGTCGAAAAAGGCCTCGTGGACGCGGCAAACTTCGCACGGACTAACGACCAGTTTTATGAGGCGTATCAGGCAGGGAGCCTCGATATGACGGCCTACCTGCAGTTTGTGCTAGCACCCCTCACCGGCAAAACGCAGGCCTCTGTGCGCGCTTTACAGCGGCAATTTATGACTCAATGCGTCGAACCTATGCTACTGGACAAGGCATTTGCACTGATCGACCACCACCGCGTTGCGGGTGACCAACTGTTGCTCATGACCGCGACACACAGCGTCGTCGCTGAACCGGTCGCCGCACGCCTTGGCTTTCAGCACTGGCTTGGCAGCGCCGTGGGCGTGGTTGACGGCTGCTACACGGGCAAACCAGAGGGGCAACCCTGCTTCCAAAGCGGCAAGGTGTCGCACCTCGCCGCTTGGCGCAACCGACACACCAATGCGAGCGGCAATGAAGACACGTGGTTTTATTCCGACTCTCACAACGACTTACCGCTTCTCAGTGAAGTCGGCCACCCCATTGCAGTGGACCCCGACCCCGTGCTCGCTGAGCATGCGGAGCGCCTAGGCTGGACAGTGCTCTCGCTGCGCCCCTGACCACAACGGTGCTATTGGGGCTCTGCTGCGACGGCAGACGCGTAGCCCCCGGCACTCAGCAACGCGTCAAGCTGGGATGGCTCGTTTGGTTGCAAGCGATAAAACCATCCTGCGCCATAGGGGTCCTCATTGATGCACTCTGGGGTATCGGCTAATGCCTCATTCACGGAGAGCACCGTCCCGGCTATCGGCGCATAAATATCTGACGCTGCCTTAACGGACTCCACAATGCCTGTGAAGCCTGCCGCCAAGACGACAGCTCCCGCCGGGGGTAGTTCGACATACATGACGTCCCCCAACGCCTGCTGAGCGTGTTCAGTAATACCGACTGTGACGGAGCCATCCGGTTCCAGCCGGGCCCACTCATGAGTCGCCGCGTAATACAGATTGTCTGGATCCTGAGACATAACGACCCCCTCACTCAATCACTGTCAAAACACACCCACTAAATGGGGTGAAACGAGCACGTAATGTTAGACGGACGGCTCGCTGCGTCGCGAAACCATAACCCGCGTTATCGCGCTCATGCCCGGCGAGTCAGCTAATCGCTTGCCGCATAAACCATCGCTTCAGCCAGTGCTGACGCTCAACCATATTCAGACCGATATTCCGCAGTATCACTGCGGCGGGATGAGGGCTACCAAAGCCGCGCTTAAAACCCTCCATCGCCGCCATCATGGCGAGATTTTCCGATTTACGCTGGCGTTGGTAGCGTTTTAGGGATACGGGGCTCGAAACCGGGAGACCACCGGCACAACCCGCTAATAGTTCTTGCGCCAAAATGCGCACATCGGACAGCCCAAGGTTGATGCCTTGTCCGGCCAATGGATGAATGCTGTGTGCCGCATCAGCGACCAACACCAGCGCGTCGTCTACATAATCGACCGCGTGACTTTGTTTGAGTGGAAAACTCACGCGAGTCCCCACTGCCTCGGCCTGAGGCGCCAATGGACCCAATGCATGATTTAAAGCTTGAATGAAGGCGGTGTCTGAGAGTGCTGCCACCTCAGCATGCTCCTCCTCGTCTAATGACCAAACCAGCGCTACCTTGCCGGGGTCGGGCAGTGGCAATAAGGCCAAAGGACCGCTGCTCAGAAACGCTTGCCAGCATGTTGCTTGATGCGGCGACGATAGCGCCACCGTGCCCACAATCGCGCTCTGATGATAATCCCAATCCCGAGTGGGCTGCGCTGTCAGCTGACGCACCTTTGAGCGGGCACCGTCAGCCGCGACAACAAGTTGCGCAGAGAGGCGTTGATCTCCGGCACAATCGATAGACCAACCATCCGGTGTGCGAGACAGGGACTCCAGTGCACTTTGCCAGCGGAGCTCCACGCCACTGCAAGCCTCGGCGCACTCTATTAAGGCCTGCACCGTTTGTCGGTTCTCAACAATGTGTCCGAGGCAAGGTGCGGCGACATCCTCTGCGTTAAAGGTGATTCGGCCAGTGCCGTCAGCATCCCAAACACACATGGCGTGGTAGGGAGCAGTGCGCTCGCTGGGAATCCTCTGCCACACGCCGAGTGACTCGAGAAAACGAATGGACGTGGGTGTCAATGCACTGACTCTAAGATCCCAATCATTTAATGCAACGCCTGCGTTGACTGGCTTGGGACGATCAGCGCCATCAATCACCACGACCTGACAATCACTTTTGCTCAAAGCAATCGCTAGGGACAGCCCGGCAATGCCAGCGCCAACGATCAGCACATCCGCGCTGCGCTCACTGTAGCGATCAGGCATAGCGCCGGCCCGTTCCAACACTGGCGACTTGTTGCCGGATCGCTGGCAGTAAATCTAGCAAGGCAAGTGATGCGTCGCGAGGGACATCCAGTAGCGGCCCTCGGCGATTGAAGAGGATGGCCAACGCATCGGTGCTGTCGACGACAAGGCGCTGCTCATCGGACACTTGATCGAGATAAGTTTTTAAACTCGCTAAGCAGCCGATGGCTGCTGAACGCTGCTGTGCGTCGGCGATTGCTTGTGCCAACAAGCCGGCCTCTCGCAAGGAGAGATTTAACCCTTGGCCCGCGACAGGGTGCAGCGTATGCGCTGCATTGCCCACTAAGAGAAAGCCCGCGCGGAACTGCTCCGAGGCAGATAACCGCGTCAATGGCCACTGGCTGCGCCGCCCCACGGCCTGAACGCGCCCTAACCGCCAACCAAATGCATCCTGAAAGTGGTTGCGGAAAGCCTGGTCGTCCAGATCGCCAAGCGTCGTTGCTGTGCTATTGGACACCGACCACACCACGTTATAGCGCTGGTCGGCATGACTCAGCGTCTGCAACGGCAACACTGCTAATGGCCCATTTTCGGTAAAGCGCTCAAAAGCACGACCGCTTTGCTGTCCTGGGAAGCTCGCATTAAATACCAGTGCGGTATTAGGGGTCGGTCGCTCCAAGACGCTGATACCCAACTGAGCAAACCAATCGGGCGCAACGCCGGCAGCCACTAAGACAAGGTCAGCGGTGATCACTTCACCCTCTTCTGTCTCAATCGCTGGTGCGCCTGCGTCGGTCCGAAGCCCACTGCACCGGACCGGGGATCGAATGGTAATGCCCAACTGCGTGGCACGAGCCAGCAACTGCTGACCGAGCTCATGGTTTTCCACGACATAGCCCAAGGCGGAGACATCAAGTTCGGCGGCCGTCATCACCGTGCTACCAAAATGGCCACGATGAGAGACATGAATATCGCGTATCGCGCCAGCGGC
>Ga0213868_10003189_pt1 | contig 15391 bp, 15 predicted proteins | sample PICome_9_FD_160087 | JGI IMG/M metagenome (GOLD analysis project Ga0213868, IMG submission 160087) | Coastal seawater microbial communities near Pivers Island, North Carolina, United States - PICO127 | ecosystem: Environmental > Aquatic > Marine > Coastal | place: USA: North Carolina...
TGGTCGATCTACGGATCACCGCAAAGCCTAGCAGCATAAAGTCGCCACAAACCACCACCGACGAGTCTAACGAACGCTCTACAATAAAACTACGAAAACACTGGCTCCGAAAAGGAGACCACTCCAGAATCGCCATCGTGGTTCCGGTGATTGTCAGGTTGCTGACTTCCTGTCTATCGTGAGAATTGGGACATTGATGCTTTGAGGAAGCTCTGATCATGTTGAGCCGCCTATTGTCGTTTATCAGCACTTAAGCTTGGATCGTTCGAATTCAAAACGGATCGCCGACTGTCGAGAGAGGAAAGATGCTTTACCAGTTTGTGTCAGTATGCGTTAGCATCCTACTGGAAGCAAAGGTGATCCATGCCATGATCGAAGGGGTGAAAAATTGCGGTGATATTGGCATAGAGTTCAGTAAGGACATTCCTTCAAGTATTGACCAAAGTCTGCGAAACGTGTGGTCTGTTTACAACCCTTACTAAGTGAGCTCTGCGATTTGGGGGATGGAATGTATTAGTGGGTAGGTTAGTTCGCTATCTCAATGTAGACCGTTTTCGTTTAGCATAGCTCGGCTATCCTGAATAGGGACGCCTAGACTACCACACAGATTAGCTGTTTTAGATTGAGGCAGAGGGGGCATTCTTGGCCGATACGTAGGCTGATCTTCGCGATTTGAGGGTTGGCCGTTGGTTGATCTTTAGCTTAGCCTCCAGCCCATGAGTGCCCTAGTGAGCCTTCTTGGCATGGCTGTCCTACTGTTGGTTGCCTATTTGCTGAGTGAGAACCGGAAAGCCATCAATTTGCGAACCGTTGGTGGCGCCTTTTTTATTCAACTAGGCCTGGGAGCGTTTGTTCTCTACCTGCCCATTGGTATCACCGTGTTGGAGTGGCTCTCCAATGGAGTGCAGCAGGTGATCGATTGTGGATTCAAGGGAACGGAATTTATCTTTGGAGGTCTTGTCAGTCCTCAGATGTTTGAAGTCTTTGGAGGAGGTGGCTTTGTCTTTGCATTTCGTGTCTTGCCATCAATCATCTTCTTCTCTTCCCTCATCGCGGTGCTCTACCATTTAGGCGTCATGCAGTTTATTATCCGTATCTTTGGAGGTGGGCTTAGAAAGGCACTTGGGACAAGTCGTACCGAATCGATGTCCGCGAGTGCAAACATCTTTGTTGGGCTGACGGAAGCACCGTTGGTGGTTAGGCCTTACATTCCTAATATGACGGGCTCCGAACTCTTCGCCATTATGTGTGGTGGCCTTGCTTCGATTGCTGGGTCAGTGCTGGCTGGTTATGCCGGGCTCGGTGTCGACATCAAGTATCTTCTTGCTGCGTGTTTTATGGCTGCGCCGGGTGGCTTACTTTTTGCTAAACTGATCAAGCCTGAGACTGAGGAGCCCAATGAACGTCTCATTGATTCTACCGACGAAGAGGACTGTCCGGTCAATGTGATCGACGCGGCGGCCTCGGGTGCCTCGAGTGGTCTCAAGCTTGCGGTTAATGTTGGAGCAATGCTCCTTGCTTTCGTCGGCTTGATTGCTCTACTCAATCTGCTCGTCGGGGGCGTGGGCGGCTGGTTCGGTTTAGAGACATTGACAGTGCAGGAGATTCTTGGGTATATCTTCTCACCACTTGCCTGGTTGCTCGGCATTCCGTGGTCTGAGGCCATGGAGGGCGGCAGCTTCATTGGTCAGAAGATTATTCTCAACGAGTTTGTAGCTTACCAAGAGTTCGTCACGGTTAAGGCTAATCTAACGCCGCGCACGCAGGGAATCATCACCTTTGCTCTTTGCGGCTTCGCCAACCTATCATCGATCGCGATTCTGCTCGGAGGGCTGGGTGTCATGGCGCCAAGTCGGAGGTCAGAGATTGCACGCTATGGCCTCAAGGCCGTGGCTGCTGCCTCGCTGGCAAACTTTATGAGTGCTGCCATTGCAGGCTTCTTCCTTTCGTTTACTGTAAACTAACATTTCGTGATGCAAACGTTGTTTCTCGCTCTCTTCGCCGGCTTTCTTGTGGGCGTTCTCTTCTCTGTGATCAAGTTACCGCTTCCGGCGCCTCCTGTGCTCTCAGGGATTCTTGGAATCGTCGGCATCTATCTGGGTGGTGCCTCCTACCAGTGGATTCTCGCGGCGTGGTTTCGTTAGAATGCTTCCTCAGGAGATCATTACTCAGAAGCGCGAAGGAGAGGCTCTTTCCGAAGATGCCATTGCCGCTTTCTGCTAGGGACTGAGTGACGGTTCATGGGGCGAAGGGTAGATCGCGGCGCTGGCCATGGCAATCTGTTGCCGAGGCATGGATAGTCGCGAGCGAGTCGCACTGACTATGGGTATGCGTGACTCTGGGGGCGTCCTGGAGTCGGCGTCTAGCCAGCTGGATGGACCCGTTCTCGATAAGCATTCAACTGGCGGAGTAGGAGATGGCGTGTCGCTGGTCTTGGGGCCTATGCTAGCTGCATGTGGCTGCTATGTGCCGATGATTTCTGGGCGTGGGCTTGGACATACCGGCGGTACCTTGGACAAACTGGAATCTATACGGTGACTCCTTCGGTGGAAACCTTTCAGAAGACGGTGAAAAGTTCAGGGGGGGGGCCATTGTCGGGCAAACCGCGGCCTTGGCACCAGCCGATGGGAGGCTTTATGCAGTGCGTGATATCACAGCGACCGTCGAATCGCTGGATCTTATCACTGCATCGATACTCTCCAAGAAACTGGCCGCTGGGCTTCACGGTCTTGTCATGGATGTGAAGGTGGGGAATGGAGCGTTCATGTCGACAGAAGCTGCTTCACGCGAACTAGCACAAACTCTGGTAGAGGTCGCCAACGATGCTGGCCTGCCGACGGTGGCTGTTCTCACAGACATGAGCGAATGTTTGAGCGCCTCCGCTGGAAATGCATTGGAAGCACGTGAGGCGATTCGATTTCTTAAAGGAGAGATTCCTAGCATGCGTTTTACAGAGGTCGTGATGGCATTGGGTGCGGAATTGCTTGGCTTGGGTGGGGTGGGATCCGACCAAGCGCCTGCGAAAGCTGCCTTGCAAGGAAGTCTCGATAACGGGAAAGCCTTTGAACGGTTTGATAGAATGGTTCGAGGACTCGGTGGAGGTTCTTATGCAATCGATCAGTGGCCAGTAGCTCCGGTGACGTTTTCGTGTTCGGCTCTGTGCTCAGGTGTCGTGTCGCGAGTGTACGTGAAAGTGCTAGGAATGGCTATTGTGGAACTCGGGGGCGGGCGTCGCCAGTCCTCGAATGCGATTGATCACGCGGTAGGTCTCAGCGAAGTGGCTGGCATAGGGCGGCAGATTGATCGAGGGGAGGCCTTAGCCATCATTCACGCGCGATCTAAAGAAGATGCTGCGCGCGTCAGCTATTCTCTGAGGGAAGTGTTCACCATTTCCGAAACGGCAGGGACTCCTCAACGCCCTGTAGTACTTGACAGGATATCGCGTCGGTAATCCAGTTCACTAAAATTATGGCCACACCCCACATTGATGCTCAGCCGGGCGAGTTCGCGCCCACAGTGCTCATGCCAGGAGACCCCCTCCGTGCTCAGCACATTGCCGAGACCTATCTGGAGGATGTTCGCCAAGTGAATGATGTTCGTCATATGCTGGGGTTTACTGGTGTTTATGAGGGAGAGCCGGTCTCGGTGATGGGAAGTGGGATGGGCATTCCCTCTATCTCGATATATGCCAAGGAGCTCTTTACCGACTTTGGGGTAAAGAACATCGTGAGGGTTGGGAGCTGCGGCGCGATCCACGAAGACCTACGACTCCGAGACGTGGTTATTGGCATGGGAGCATGCACGGATTCTGGTGTGAATCGTGCAAGATTTCAGGGGCACGACTACTCGGCTATCGCTGATTACAACCTCCTTTCTGCGATGGTGGCGACTGCTCAGGATCGCGAGGTCCCGATACGTGTTGGTAATCTCTTCTCGGCGGACCTTTTCTATTCACCCGATACGGAAGTGTTTGCCACAATGAATAAGATGGGGGTGCTTGCTGTTGAAATGGAAGCAGCGGGGCTTTACGGTGTTGCCGCGGAATATGGCAGGCGGGCCTTAGCGGTTTGCGCAGTATCCGACATCATTGTGAGTAGCGAATCTCTTAGTCCAGTCGATCGTCAAACGACCTTTGATAGCATGATCACCCTAGCACTTGGCTCTGTGCAGCGGTTTCCGAAGGACTAGCCTTTCTGCTTCTTTCCGCCGGGGATCTTCCATTTCGGGTCTGGATGGTGAGCCTCCTCCATGAACCCGACAGCTTTCTTGACCAAGTTTGGATGTTTCTTGGCGAGGTCGTTCGTTTCACCAATATCCTTGCTGAGATCGTAGAGGGCGACTTTGCCTGTGAGCATGGGCTCGCGAATGGCTTTCCAATCGCCAAAGCGTACGGCTTGGCGACTGCTTTGTTCGTAGAATTCCCAGTACAGGTAATCGTGGGTCTTCTGCTTGTCACTCTGGCCGAGCAGCGCTGGTAAGAAGCTGATCGATTGCGTGGCGTCCGGGATTGGTTGCTTTGTGAGATCGCACACGGTGGCCATGACATCGCCGAAGTAGCCGATGTGTGCAGAGACCGAGCCGTTGTTAATGTGATCAGGCCACCAAGCGAGGGTAGGCACGCGGATGCCTCCTTCGGTCAAGGTCCGTTTGAGGCCTTGTAGCGGGCCATTGGCATCGAAGAACTCAGGGTCATTGCCGCCTTCACGGTGAGGGCCGTTGTCGGAGGTGAAGATAACGAGTGTGTTCTTGGCGATCTTGTGCTCTTTGAGTTTGTCCAACACGCTGCCGATATCTCGGTCCATGCGGGTGATCATGGCGGCCTGGCCTTTGTTAGGGCGTGACCAATCTTTGTCTTCATAGATGCCGTAGTCTGGCACGTCTTGTCCGTCGCCGGTGCCTCGTGTACCCTCATTGTTTGCATGAGGAATGGTGTACGAAAGGTAGAGGAAGAAGGGCTTCTTGTGATTCTCATCGAGCCATTTCTCAGCCTGATCGTGAATGAGATCGTGGGTGTAGTCGATACGTTCGCGGGCCCAGCCTTCGCCGCGCTCTGAGTTCTCCCACTCTGGAACATTGCGTAGGGAGACGCGTTCCTTGTTCTTGTAGAGGAACGTGGGGTAGTAATTGTGCGCGTGGTGTTGGTTCAGGTAGCCATAACAGATATCGAATCCTTGGTTGTTAGGGTGACCGGGAGACGTGGCCTCTCCCAGGCCCCATTTGCCGAAGAGTGCGGTGGCGTAGCCAGCATCCTTGAAGACCTCCGCAATCGTCTTGTCTTCATCGCGTAGGGCTTGGCTTTCGATGTTATCAGCTCCGGCATTGCCGCGCACCCAACAGCGTCCCGTATGCTGACCTGTCATAAGCACACATCGAGAAGGGGCGCATACTGTTGTACCGGCATAGAATTGGGTCAATTTCATTCCTTCAGTGGCCATCTGATCGAGGCGAGGCGTCTTGATCTTGGTCTGTCCGAAACAGCCGAGATCACCATAGCCGAGGTCATCGGCCATGATGAAGATGACGTTGGGTTTGGCCTTTTCGTGATGGTCTGCCAGCACGAGGCCTGTGCTAAAGAGGAATAGTGTGAGGGAGGTGAAAAATGAGATGCGTGGTTTCATGGCGGAAGATTAGGAGTGAAGATCGACATGGTCGCCAACGTAGTGAATGCGGAGATCGTTGGTCAGTCCGGAACGGCCGAATGGCTGTCCAGATACAACGACGATGGGATCGCCGGTGTCGGCCCATCCCTGATCGAGAATGAGTTGGTCCACTTCTTTGATGAAGCTTGTTGTGAGTTTCGGTCTTTGCAGAAAGCGAGGCCAGATGCCAAACATGATGGACATGCGGCGGAGAGCAGCAGGATCCTCACTAAGGGCTATGATAGGAATTGTGAGGCGCAGCTGCGATAGATAACTAGCCCCACCTCCATGTGACGACCACACGGCGGCAAGAGGGGCATCGAGTTCACGAAGGACAGCGCCAACTCCGCAGGCGAGAGCGGCAGTCCGATACTTTGAAGAGCGAGGAGGGGCCGGAAGAGCTCCCTTGTTAGACGCAAGGCGTCTCTGTGCATGGGTATAGAGGCCTACTTCGCGAAGCGTGCGCACGGCCTCGACTGGATAATCTCCTACGGCCGTTTCGCCAGATAGCATAACGGCATCGGCACCATCGAGGATTGCATTGGCAACGTCACTGACTTCGGCGCGAGTGGCCGAGGCTGCCGTGATCATACTTTGCAACATCTGAGTGGCTACAATGACAGGCTTACCCTGATTATTGCATTCAGAAATGATCCTCTTCTGGATGACAGGGACCTGAGCTAGGTCCATTTCCACGCCGAGATCACCTCGAGCGACCATGATGACATCTGTCTCTTGAACGATTTCCTCCAACGCATCGATGGCCTGTGGTTTTTCGATTTTTGAAATGACGGGGATAAAAGCACCCGAACCGTAGCTTGCAAAGCTACTTGTGGGAAGGCCGTCAGAGACACACTCGGCTTGTGGGCGCGCTCCCAAATCTCGCAGCCGATCCTTGATCTGGCGGACATCATCTCCATTCCGGACGAAGCTGAGAGAGACAAAGTCGAAACCCTGTTCCACAGCGAATTTGAGGCAGTTCACATCGTATTCCGTAAGCGCGGGAAGGGTAAGCGCCGTTTCGGGAAGGTTCATTCCCTTGGCTGAGGTAATGAGACCTCCCACCAAGACTTCTGCGGTGACAACAATACTCTCTCCTTCGCCTACGTTAGACACACAGTGCAATCGGACGGCCCCATCGTCAAGAAGGATGGGTTCGCCCGGTTTGATCTCATCGAGCACTTCTGAGCAGGTAGTTGAGAATGTAACCTCGCCGTCGTTGGATGTTAGTGTGACGGGTTTGACGAACTGGACCTGCTGACCTTTGGCCAGGGGTACTCCGCCTTCGACAACCTTGCCCACGCGCACCTTGGGCCCTGAGAGATCGCCCATGACGCCAATGTGACGTCCAAGTTCCTGAGAAACTTTGCGGACGAGTTGATGCATGTGTTCAAATTCCTTAAACGTGCCGTGAGAAAAGTTGATGCGAAAGACGCTGACGCCTGTCCGAATGAGCTTAGCCAAAGTGGCTTCGTTTGCCGAGGCGGGTCCCAGGGTTGCGATGATCTTGGTAAGACTGTGACGATTACTTGGGATATCCATAAAGGAAAGAATTAGTGGATAGAGGCGATTGGGAAAGCCTGCGCGCCTTGCGCGGGACGAGTGACGAAGGCATCCAGCCGTTGGCCGGTGTATTCTTGGTAATATTCCTCGTAGCAGGCCAGCACGGGCTTTGCTTGAGACGTCTTGACCAGAGAAATCGTGCTACCGCCAAAGCCGCCGCCCGTCATGCGCGCGCCATAGACCCCGCCTGAAACACCGAGTTCTTGTGCGATGGCGACCACCGTATCGAGTTCTGGGCAACTGACTTCATAGTCCTTTGCTAGGGAATCGTGACTGGCATACATGAGTTCTCCCAGCTTTTCCCAGTAATGGTCTTGAATGGCTTCAACTGCGTCCTGGGTGCGTTGAATTTCGGTGACCACGTGGCGTGCTCGTTTGAGTAGATGGCCATCTAAAAGAGCGCTCGCCGAAGCGAGATCCTCTTTACGCACGTCGCGCCAGCTATTCACTCCCAATTGTGATTTCGCCTCGTCACAGTCCGCCTTGCGTTTCGCGTATTCGCTAGAAGCAAGCGAATGGTGAACGTTGGTGTTCGCAACCACGAGACAGACGGAATCATCATTCATAGGAACGGGTGTCACGTCTTGCGACTGGCAATCAATGAGGAGCAAATGATCGTTCTGCCCCATGATGGAGGCGAACTGATCCATGATCCCGCAGGGGACGCCGGCGAATACATGTTCAGCCCGTTGGCAAAGAAGCGCTTTCTCGACCTGGGATAGCGAAAGACCTGAGGCGTGTTCTAGTATGCTGGCGAAGGCGATTTCAAAGGCCGCGCTAGAACTCAGTCCGCTACCTAACGGAACAGTGCTTTCGACCCAGATATCAAGGCCCGGAACATCGGCTGCCCGATCAAGAAATTCGGCGAGGACTCCAAGAGGGTAGCGCATCCACAGCGATCTCGCCTGGTCTGGCTTCGGGGGCGTATCGAGGCAGAGGACTGCCTCTTCTGCGAAGTGTTGAGATCGGATGCGGATCTTACGGGAGCCATTTGTCGAGGCGAGGGCGGTAAAGTGTCGATGGATGGCTGCTGGGAGTACGAAACCATCATTGTAGTCGATGTGTTCGCCAATGAGATTGACCCGTCCTGGTGCGGTTGCCATCCATAACGGCGTTTGCTGGAACGCCTTGGCGAAGTTGGCCAACGCATTGGCGGGCGGATTCTCGGACGGTGCAGACATCGATGAGTGGCTTCCAGCGTGCGTGGTATCGGGAAGGGGCGCAACGCCTTTGTCCAGTGAATCGATTCGCGACTTGCCAGCCAGTCTCTCGGACGCAATAAGAACGGATGGCAAAGTCAGGTTTGGGCACAGGTTTGGGAGCATTGATTGGCTCCCCGGAGAAACGCGCGGAGGGGACAGCGAAGTCTCCTTTCGCACCGTCACCACGTTCTCGCTCCGCTGAAGAATCTACCAGTGGCGATGCCGTGGTCGAGGTCGAGATTACTCGGATTCTCGCGAGTACCCTTCAGCCTCGGAAACACTTCAGAGAGGATCAACTTCAGGAACTCGTCGATTCCATCAAAGAGCATGGCATCATCCAGCCACTCATTGTCCGTCCCGCAGATGGTGATCAGTTAGAGCTTATCGCGGGCGAGCGGCGTTGGCGTGCCTGCCAGCGTATTGGAGGACTAACAAAAGTGCAGGTTATCATTCGTGAAGCCAGTGACAAGGATGTCTTGGAAATGGCGCTGATTGAGAACATTCAGCGAGCTGACCTTGATCCGGTAGAGGAAGCCGAAGCCTACGTGCGTCTATCGAAGGACTTCGGTATGCGGCAAGAGGACATTGCTAAGCGTGTAGGTAAGAATCGTGCGACGGTGGCCAATGCCATGCGATTGTTAGAGCTTGACTCTGAAGTGCAAACCCATCTGGCCCAAGGGCGTCTCTCGGTTGGCCACGCTAAAGTCTTGTTAGGTCTAAAGGAAGGTGCCGCACAGAAGAGCGCCGCAGACATGGTCGTGAAACAGGGGCTTACCGTACGTGCGACGGAGCGTCTCCTCCAACAGATGCAGAATCCGGAGAAGGCCCCTGCAAAGGTAAAGAAGTCCTCACCTAGCCAGGCTGAGGCTGCCCTTTCTCCGGCCTTGCTGCACATTCAGAACTGCCTTCGCGATCATCTAGCGACGAGCGTGAAGCTCACGCCTGGAGAGAAGAAAGGAAAATTGGAAGTTGAATACTATGGGGATGAGGACCTGGAGCGTTTGCTTGAGGTCATGGGCGTCAAGTTGGGAGATCTTTAGTCGATGACGAGACGTGTGCAATTAGAGTGGGTCTTGCTACTCGTTGTGGGGCTGTGTGCCTGTGGGAAGCCAGCCACGTATCGCTACGATGGTGACGCTGCTGTCTATCACAAGTTCTCTGGCGATCTTGCCATGGGCCATGTCACAAAGTTGGTTGGATTTGGTCCTCGACCTGCTGGGAGTAGTGCCTTGGAAACTTCGCGGAAATACATCGAGGCCCGGCTAAGCTCTTTGGGCTGGGAGACCCAACGTCAGACGTTTGAAAGTGAAACGCCAGCGTCGGACAAAGTAACCTTTGTCAATCTGCGTGCTCGATACACACCTAAGCCAGTAGCTGATCTCTGGGAACGCCCTTACAAAGTGCTAATCGGTTCTCATTATGACACAAAGCTTTACGAGGATATCGAGTTTCTAGGAGCGAATGATAGCGGCTCGAGCACTGGCGCATTGATTGAGATTGCTCGTGTTTTGGTGGAACAACCATCAGTGGCTCAGGTTTGTGAACTGGTTTTTTTTGATGGTGAAGAAGCGTTTGGTAAGAACATCACGGACGTGGATGGTCTCTATGGTAGTCGCTACTTCGCCAAGCAGCTTCGCAAGGAAGAAGCCAGCCAGCATCCTGAGCATGGAATTATCCTGGACATGATTGGGGACAGGAACTTGAACGTCGGCGTGCCAGTTGACAGCCCGCGGGGACTCTATAAAAAGCTTCTTAAGGCGGCTAACGACCTTGGGTACGGCGAGTACTTTGGCATGCACAACTCGGGAATCATTGATGATCATGTGCCGTTGAATGAAATTGGTATACCAACAATTGATATCATTGACCTCGATTTTCAGCCTTGGCACACGGCGGGAGACACACTTGACCAGGTGAGTAGCGATAGCCTTCGCATTGTGGGATCGACCACGCTTCTCCTAATTGAGAAATACCTTCTTGGCGATGATTAGGCGATCCACGGACGCGCTTGCTTGATCACCGGCTCGTCGTCTGGTATAATCTTGAACTCGATCTCGACCGTGTCGTTCCCTTTGTAGAGTTTGTTTCTACTATCAAGTGTAATCGCAAATTTGCTCTGCTCGGAGTCCTATCCGTTTGTGAGTTGGGTTAGAAGTAGGGCCAAAACAAGACCATGACGGAGACGACAGAATACAGCCTCGTTAATGTGCTGAGTTGACTTGTGGGGTCAACCTGACCTCTGGTTGGGGCCTTTGCGATCCGGCAGAACGTTAGCTTAGCTAGCGTTTGTCTGGCAAAGGAGCGTTCTCGAAACGTTCGCGCTGACCCAGCAGTTCTTCGTCGTTTGGAAGATATTTGATCGCCTGATCGGAGAGCTCTTGGGCCTTCGCTCGATCGCCCATTGCGAAGTAGACTTCTGCTAGTGTATCCAGGTAAGCTGCCGTTCTTGGGCGTAGCTTGCAGGCCAAGGTAGCGTGTTCTAAGGCAGTGTCGAGATTACGTCGAGAACGTGCATCAAGCCAGGCTAGATTGTTGTGTGCCATGGCTGACTTCGGAAAGATCTCACAGGCTTTAAGGGTTAGGGCACGAGTCTTTTGATAGAACCCAAGGGCTTCGTTTACCTTCCCGGCTGCTTCGAGCTTGGGTAGAAGTTCTTCGCCGATCGAGGCATTGCCGGGAGTGAGCTCCCAGAACTTCTGCGCTGCTGCCACGGCGGCATCTGCATTACCTTCTTCCAGATGAAGAAGTGCCGTCCACTGACACCAGCGCGAATGCATGCTAAGATCGTAGGTATAGATAAACATGGATCTTAGTTCCCCAAGTAGGTGGCGACTGACCATGGCCCGCTCTAGGTAACGGATAGCGCGCTTTAGGTTCTTCTTCTTCAGCTCGTTGGCTAGGATGTTGAAGGTTTGCATGCCCAGCGAATCATTTGGTTGGGAGAGTCTCGCGACGAGTTCCCACTCTTCATGGGCTAGATCCTCTTCATCCGCCTCACTCATGGCGCGAGCTAGAGAGAATCGTGCGTCAAGGTCGCCGAGACAAAGCAGTCGTGCTTGGCGGGTCATGCGAGTGCCTTTATCCTTCTCGCCAACTTTCTCATAGGCCCTGCCCGCTCGGTAGAGCAGGACCGGGCGAAAAACCTCGGTGACGTTCTGCGCATTGTTTTGCAGGAGACTAGCTTTGGCTCCCGCTAGATTGGTCTGCCACATGCGCTCAAACGTCTTGGCCGCAGCGAGCCACTGTTCTCTCTCTTCTTGAGCCTCAGCCAGGTTTCCTGTCCAGTAGCCTTCGGGACTAATCTTATCGAGTTCCTCTAGATAAACCAAAGCCTTGTCTCGTCGACCATGTTCGTCGGCAGTTACCCAAAGATTGCGTAGATAATTGGTTCTATTGCGAGCGGGCATCTTGGCTACTTTCGCAAAACCCACATCTAACAAAGCATCAATTGTCGCTTCAGGCATGGGCTCATCATCTTCGGTCACCTGAATCAAACGCCAGGCCCGAAACAGTGTGTCCAAACGCGGCTTCGCCTCTCGGCCTTCTTCTTGTTCCACAAAAATGTTATACCATTGCTCCACGATGGATGAGCCTATCATGAACCTGTCTCTTAACTCATCGATAGACACAGTTTCCGCGACCTTTCGCAGTCGAGCTTCGGCGCGGTCCCGCATCCCGATCTTGATCTCCCTTCGAATTACGGCATCTTGACGTTTCGGCGAGCCTTCGGTCGCCACGAAGACCGCCTGAGTAATGCGCAGTGCTTCTTCTTTACTGCCCATCTCATAAATGTTTCCGGCGAGCTCTAGTAGTTCATCGAAGCTTGGGTCTTCCGCGTTCTTACGTAGCCGTGCGCAACGTTCTTCGACCCAATCTATGAAAGGTGGCTTGTCTACCTTGATGCCGGCTGCTTTGAGGGCACTGGCGTAGTCTGCGCGGTAAGTCTGGATATCGTAGGGATTCTTATCCGGGATCTTTGGCAGATGAGCAAGGACGGGGTCGACAACGCCGTTGAGGAACAGAGCATCGATGGCCTCCCGTTGGTGAGAGTCATCGGTCACCTTGGCAATGTTGATCAGATCATTGATCGCTTGGTCGTAACCTCTTTTATCGCCTGTGAAGCGTGCTTTGAAGGCCCGGTGACGGGCTCTCAGAGATGGCGATGCCGTTTGATCCTGCAGCGAAATCTCGCAGAAGGCGACAGGATCTCCGTCTGCACATTTTAGAAGGTTCGTCAGATCAATGTCATCTTTCGCGAGTTCCAAAGCATCTTCGATACGACCCGCAGCACGGAGCAGCCAGATCTTGACCTGGCGACCATGCGCGGTTTCTGGTGCGTTTGCTAGAGCTTTGTCGGTATTACCTGTCAAATGCGCAAAGACGGCGTAGTCGCGCATGCCGACCTGGGTCAGGGCAGCTCGTTCCAAGAGGGTAATCGCACTTTCCCAATCCTCGGATGTTAGCTGATCCAGGAGTTTGACGCGAAAGGCGCTGGCCAGCCCTTGCGCAAGTTCTTCACGAAGGGTGTCGTTCTCTACGGATTGGAGAAGCCGCTGCACCGTGGTCAGATCCTCTGATGAGATCAACTCGTTCAGGATCTGTCGTTTTCTGCGTTTATCTCCATCGTGAAATTCGTAGATCCTCCGTGCCACGTCCAGAGGCGTGTCTGGTAGAATGCCCAGCTGTTGGGCCTCTTGAATTCGATCAGCACGCACACGCACCTCGGGATCATCGGATTCTTGGGCGGCTTTTAACTGTCTCCCCGCGCTATCGGCATACTTCCAAAGAAACCGCGTGCCAGCCTCGCGTGCCTTGAAATCCGTGCTGCTGAGATCGGCGGCAGCTTGATTCAGTTCGACCTGGTTGGGAGATTCGATCTCCGCAGTGGCGATCGAGGAGTTGAGAAAGGCGAGACCGAGAAAGAGTCGCAGAATCCAGCAGCAACGTCGGGTATGCATGACGTGATTATATACGGCTTCTACCAGCCTGCTTGGGTTAATTTACAAGGGAACTTGAATAGAGGGGACTGAATTGACGTCTTGACTGACGAAACCATGTTGGCATTTGTCAATTTTTCCTTATTATTAAGTATTATGAATTTCGACACGTTCAAGAAAGCACTCTGTAGTCTCGCGGCAATTGGTTTGATCATCTTCTTTGGAACCAGTTGTGGGAACACGATGTATGGAATGGGGCTGGATATGGAGCGTACTGGGCGAAAGCTCCAGACGAATCACGATCCCAACGCAGCAGTGGATAGCGGGATACAAGACGGTGGTTACCAACAACCGTACACGCAGAACCCGTACGGCTACTAGAGCCGTATCCGATCCCTTGTATGTGAGTGTCTGCTGAATGCGTATCCGAATTGTATCCGCTTTTGCTGGTTTTCTGCCTTTGATTGAGATACTCTCGCTACACGGCTTTAGGAACCTCAGCGAAGGTGCGCCGCGTTACGCACCCAAGATATAATTGGATAGTTACCTATTCGATCAACGCCATACGTCAGAAGAAATACTTCAAGCGTAAGCAGTATGCTGAGGAGTTTAAAGAAGCGAGAGAAAAGGAATCTATTGAACACGGGACTTCCGAGCTGACTGCACCGGAGAGGGCAGCGGTGCTTGATTTCCGAGATCGCTTGGCCAGTTGCGGCGGTTCCGTCAGGGAGGCGCTAGAAGCCTTCTGTGCGCAACGTGAGAGTGCATTGAGATCTATCGATGTGGAATCCCTAGTCGCCGACCTCATTGCCACCAAGGAACGCGAGGGACTGTCCAAGCGCTATTTGCAAGACCTACGCTCTCGGCTTGGACGCTTCGCCCAAGACTTCGAGGGTCGCACCATGGCCGACATCTCCACCGATGAGATCAGCGAGTGGCTTCATGACCTTCGAGTATCTCCGACAACAGAGTCGAACTATCGCCGCGTTGTCGTCCGCGCCTTCAACTTCGCCCAAGAGCGAGGCTTCGTGGACGGCAACTATGCCGCCAAATCTGCCAAGGTCAAAACCGCTGGAGGCGAGGTGGGAATCCTCACACCAACTCAGATGACCGCCCTCCTCCAGGCTGCTGATGACTCCCTTGTCCCCGCTTTAGCGATTGGGGCCTTTGCTGGATTACGTCGTGCAGAGATAGAGCGCTTGGACTGGTCTGAGATTGATTTGGATTCCAACTTAATCGAGGTGACCGCCGCGAAGTCTAAGAGTGCTCGCCGTCGCCTTGTTGAGATCTTGCCCAACCTCCGCGCGTGGCTTCTACCGCATCGCAAACTCGCAGGGAAGGTCGATCCTCCAGCCTCAAGGGAGAGAGCCAAGGAAGCGAGAGAGAGAGCAGGGATTCACGATTGGCCAAGCAACTCTTTGAGGCATTCGTACGCATCCTATCACCTAGCCGAGCACAAGGATTCGGCACGTCTCGCACTTGAGTTAGGGCACACAAACAGTGCTGTTATATTCAGACACTATCGCGAGTTGGTGAAGCCGAAGGACGCCGCCCGATGGTGGCAGATCATGCCGACCGACGAAGGTTCCAGGGTGATTGAGATCGCTTTGTAGCTGTTAAGAAGTGCTCTGAGTGAGTCCTGAGGCTAACTCATCCGTTACCAAGCAAGAGGGGTAGGAGGGGCATCTTGAAGTTCCCCCAAATTGATGGACACGATTGGACAGGTCTGACATAACCAGATACAGACCATGCCAAAGAGAAGAAAGAACGACACGCAGGAGTTCCGAGACGGAGCCGTTGACCTATTGAGGACGAGTGACCGGCCGCTCTCCCAAGTTGCCCGAGAGCTTGGCGTTAGCGTTGCTAGCCTACGAAATTGAAAAAACCAGTTCCTTGGTGCGAGCGGAGGGATGGCAGGAGGAGCCGTAGGCGACGACGGCCAGCCCGGAGCGAGTGCCAAGGAACTCTGGGACGAGAACCAGAAACTGAAGCGCGAGAACGCTTACCTCAAACGGCAGCGTGAGATCCTAAAAAAGGCCGCCAGCATCCT
>Ga0213868_10003192_pt1 | contig 15387 bp, 14 predicted proteins | sample PICome_9_FD_160087 | JGI IMG/M metagenome (GOLD analysis project Ga0213868, IMG submission 160087) | Coastal seawater microbial communities near Pivers Island, North Carolina, United States - PICO127 | ecosystem: Environmental > Aquatic > Marine > Coastal | place: USA: North Carolina...
AGGGTTGTTTTTTTTATTTTTTAGGATACTGTGACAATATACAGTATATTAAAAAGTTGTATTTATATGTCATTGATCATAGGTGTAGATCCTGGCTCTCGTAAAACTGGTTTTGGGGTTATAGAGACAGTTAGCAAAAGTAGCTCCCAAATTAAATATGTGACTAGCGGGATTATTCGTTTGCCGTCTGGGCCACTGCCTGTACGTCTAGGAGTGATCTTTGATAATATTTCCCAGCTAATAGAGGAATTCAATCCTCAACAAATGGCAGTAGAAGAGGTTTTTCTTGCTCGAGATCCAAGCGCAGCGATAAAACTTGGTCAAGCTAGAGGTGCTGCAATAGTTGCTGGGATAAAAAAAAATTTAGTAATTGGAGAATATTCACCTCGAACTATCAAGAAATCAGTTGTTGGAAACGGCGGCGCTACTAAAGATCAAGTCCAGCATATGATTAAAACAATATTAAATTTGCCTTCTTCGCCCGCCGAAGATGCTGCCGATGCATTAGCTGCAGCTATTTGTCACGCTCAAACTAGTTCTTTTGGATTAAATTCAGAGGGATTATTGCACTATTCGAAAGGTCGACTTAAGCAAAAAATCACTACATCCAGTTAATTTTTAAGAGGATTGATAATTTTATCGTAATCTGAATTGTTTGTTATAGGAGAAAAGGTTTGATTGGAAGGATCTCAGGGATTTTGATTGAAAAAAAAGCACCTCAATTATTAGTTGATGTTCAGGGGGTCGGCTATGAGTTACTGGTATCGCTAACTACTTTTTTTGATCTGCCGGAAAACGATCAACAGGTGACTTTACATACACACTTAGTAGTTAGAGAGGATATTCAACAGCTCTATGGATTTAGAGAAGCGAGTGAAAGAGAGCTATTTCGTATGTTGATAAAAATTAGTGGCGTTGGGCCGAAAATGGCACTTACTATACTTTCAGGAATGAACACAAAAGATTTTTTTGAATCAGTTCAAACAAACGATATAGAGAGACTCGTTAAGCTCCCAGGAGTTGGGAAAAAGACAGCAGAAAGATTGGCTATTGAAATGAAAGATTGTTTGCCTGCAATATCTTTAATGGATGCCAACAAAGTAGATTCAGGAGAAAAAGAAATATTCCATCAAAAATTAGGTGCTCAAGAAGAGGCTGAAAGCGCATTAATTGCACTAGGTTATAAGCCTAAAGAAGTAACTCGTATGATTGCTATCGCATCAAAAAATATAAATATAGCGAATAATGAAAGTAAGGTGAGTGAAAAATTAATTAGATTGGCTTTAAAGAGTAAAGTAAAATCATAATTGTTTATGTAATAAATATATAATAGTAAATGCCTTGAATATTGGCTGTTTGATGTCTTACTTTCGTATGGATATACAGAAAAATGATAGAGACAGATCGAATTATTTCTCCAGAAGGAGAAGAACAAGAAAAACGTTTTGATCGAGCTATTCGTCCACTGAGCTTGGAAGATTATGTCGGCCAAGAAGTAGTCAGGAATCAGATGCAGATTTTTATCAGTGCTGCCTCTAAAAGAAACGAGCCTCTTGATCATACTTTGATTTTTGGACCCCCTGGTCTTGGAAAGACTACTTTAGCCCATATTATTGCAAATGAGATGGGTGTTGGATTAAAAACTACCTCTGGACCAGTACTTGAAAAAGCTGGAGATCTCGCTGCAATAATGACAAATCTTGAGTCAGGAGATGTGCTCTTTGTTGATGAAATACATCGTTTGAGCCCAGTAGTTGAAGAACTGATATATCCAGCGATGGAAGATTATCAGCTTGATATAATGATTGGTGAGGGTCCAGCAGCACGATCCATCAAGCTGGATATACCGCCCTTTACTCTTGTCGGTGCAACTACTAGAGCAGGTTTGCTTACCTCACCCTTAAGAGATCGCTTTGGTATAGTCCAAAGGTTAGAATTCTACTCAGACAAAGAGTTAAGCAAGATAGTTTCTAGATCGGCAAAATTACTTGGTGTGAAAATAGATGAAAATGGCACTCAAGAAATTGCCAGGCGATCAAGAGGAACTCCTCGGATTGCAAATCGATTACTACGTAGAGTCAGAGATTATGCGGATATAAAAGCTGACGGAGTTATTACATCACAAATAGCTGATATGGCGTTAAATATGCTCAATATTGATTCTTGTGGATTTGACCATATGGATCGGCGAGTTATGCTAGCAATAATAGAGAAATTTGATGGAGGCCCGGTTGGAATCGATAGTGTGGCTGCAGCGATAAGTGAAGAAAGAAATACCATTGAAGACGTCATTGAGCCGTTTTTGATCCAGCAAGGTTATTTGCTTCGAACGCAGAGAGGGCGAACAGTTTCGCGATTAGCATATGAGCATTTTGAATTAAAAAATAAGATCATAAATGAAATATAAGGTTTATTTATAGATGATGCAGAAGTTTTGTCTGCCTATTCGGGTATATGTAGAGGATACAGATGCCGGAGGCATTGTTTATTACGCTAATTATCTTAAGTATATTGAGCGTGCTAGAACAGAGCTTATAAGAACTTTTGGTTTTGATAAACCAGCACTGTTTGGAAGCCTGCAGTTCGTAGTTCACTCTCTTAGCGTTAAATACTTGCAGTCAGCAGTGCTAGACGATGAAATTATCGCCACTGCAGAAATAACAAGGGTTGCGAAGACTTCTTTTATGGTTGCTCAAACTGTGCTGAGAAACAATGAACTTCTTATAGATGCTGAAGTAAAAATAGTTTGTATTAGTCACGATAAAAAGACTCCATGCGCGATACCTAGTAATATGTTGAAAAAACTTCAAGGTGGAATAGTAAATATCATGAGGACCAGTTCATGACAGAGCAATTATCTTTATGGAGCTTAATTTTTAATGCCTCTTTTTTAGTTCAATTTGTAATGTTGATTCTTTTTCTTGCTTCAGTGGTGTCTTGGGTAATGATTATTCAGAAAGGGCTTTATCTCCGTGAAGCTGAATATAATTCACGTCAATTTGAGAATGATTTTTGGTCAGGGATAGATTTAAATAAACTATATGAAGATATAAGAATTTCAGATGCGGGTGAAGGGTTACCTGGAGTATTTAGAGCAGGATTTAGGGAGTTTAGCAAACTCTCTCAACAAGCTGGTGTTGAACCAGAGGCTGTTATGGAAGGTACTGAAAGATCAATGAGAGTTGCACTATCCCGAGAGGAAGAAGCACTTAATCAAAACCTACCTTTCCTTGCAAGTGTCGCATCTGTTAGTCCTTATATTGGGCTGTTTGGAACAGTTTGGGGAATTATGAATTCATTTCGCGGGCTTGCTAACGTTCAACAAGCTACATTAGCAGTAGTAGCACCAGGTATATCCGAGGCATTGATCGCAACTGCAATGGGTTTATTTGCCGCGATACCAGCAGTACTCGCTTACAACAAATACTCTTCAGCTGCTGAAACAATTTATAATAGTTATGAAACGTTTGCAGAAGAACTATCAACTATATTGCATCGAAGGATTCATAGTAAGTGATAATTAAAACTATGAAAAAAAAGCGACGATTAGTTGCTGAAATCAATGTTGTTCCATACATTGACGTAATGTTAGTTTTGTTAATAGTTTTTATGGTAACCGCTCCATTGCTAATGCAAGGAGTTAAAGTAGAGCTACCTAGCGCGCCATCTGCACCACTTGACAAAAACAGCAAAGACCCCTTAATTGTATCAATTAAGTCCGACGGGACATTTTATATTGATCTAGGAAATGGAAAGAATAAAAAAGAGACCCTAGAATCAATTTTAGTAAAAGTCAAAAAAGTATTATCTCAGCAACCGAAAACCCCTGTTCTAGTTTGGGGGGATAAAAAAGTAGACTATGGTTCTGTTGTTAAGCTGATGAGCAGTTTACAAAATGCTGGGGCACCGTCTGTAGGCCTCGTAACTGACCCACCTATAGTAAATTGAATATTCTATTATTTACCAGACTAACCTCACTTATTTTGGCTATATCTTTGAGTCTAATTCTGCATTCAGTGATAATTTATTTTCTTTTTAATAAATGGGACGAAGGGATAAAAATACAAAAGGTGTCGCCCCCAAAATATTTACAAGCGAAGCTAGTAAATCTGGATGAAAAAATTAAAAAAAAAATACAACCTAAACCTAAACCTAAACCTAAACCTAAACCTAAACCTAAACCTAAACCTAAACCTAAAAAGAATAATGAAAAAAAAATAAAATATAAAATTATTGATGAGCAAGAAACGAAAAGGTTGCAAGTAAGCAAGCAATTAGAACTAGAAAATAAAAAAATAGTTTCTAGCTATTCTGCATATATAATTGAAAGAATAGAGGCTAACTGGAACAGACCGCCGAGCTCAAGAAGAGAAATGGAAGCAAAATTACTAATTAGATTAGTTCCAACAGGCCAAGTTATAAGCGTGAAGCTACTCAAAACAAGTGGGAATAATGCCTTTGATAGATCAGCAGAGCAAGCTATTTATAAAGTTGGTAGTTTTGATAAGTTACAGCAATTAGATATAAAAACATTTGAGAAAAATTTCAGGAAATTGCAGTTAGTTTTTAAACCAAATGACTTGAGGTTGTAATAAATTGAAAAAAATTAATTTGATTATAATTTTATTTGTCTTTATTTCTTTATCAGCATCGGCTGAGCTATCTATTAATATTACAAAGGGAATTGACAATCCCACAAAAATAGCTATTGCTCCATTATCTTTTTATGGAAATCAACTTCCTGAAGATACAAGTAGAATTATCGAAGAGGATCTAAAAAGAAGTGGTCTTTTTGACCCTATTCCAAGAAAAAATATGCTGTCATTTCCAGGTACGATAAAAGATATATATTTTCGTGATTGGAAAATCCTAGGAGCTGAATATCTAGTTATTGGAAGCTTGTTATTAAGTGGCGATACTTACGAGATTACATACAGTTTGCTAGAAGTACATAGCTCAAGATTAGTCTTTACAAAGATTGCAAAAGGATCTAAGGATCAACTTAGGGATCTTTCTCACCATATAAGCGACCAGGTATATGAGGCTATAACAGGAATTGAAGGTGCATTTTCTACCAAGGTTGCGTATGTGACATCTTTGAAATCAAACAACAAAACATTATACAAACTTATGGTATCCGATGTTGATGGCGCTAGAGAAAGACTAATACTTGAGTCTAATCATCCTATTATGTCTCCTTCCTGGTCTCCCGATGCAAAAGAGTTAGTTTATGTTTCTTTTGAAACAGGAAGACCAGCAGTGTTTCGTCAGAATTTAGCTAATGCTAATAGGAAGCAACTTTCCGACTTTAGGGGATTGAATGGAGCCCCGTCATGGTCACCTGATGGAAAAAAATTGGCACTAGTTTTATCAAAAGATGGTAATCCTGAGATTTATACTTATGATCTAAGAAAAGAAAAATTCATACGCCATACAAATCATTTTGCAATTGATACCGAGCCTAACTGGGCGCCGGATAGTAAATCTCTTGTTTTTACCTCAGATAGAGGTGGATCACCACAAATATATAGATTAACACTTAAAAATGGAGAAGTGCAACGCCTTACTTTCCGAGGATCATATAATGCTAGGCCCAGACTAGCTAGTAATGGTAGAACTTTAGTGATGATTCATAGAAGTGCCCATCAATTTAATATTGCTACACAAGATTTAGTGAATGGTGATTTAAGAATTTTATCTAATACTAGTTTAGATGAATCACCCACAGTCTCACCAAATAGTGCTATGCTACTTTATGCCACAAAGATAAATAATAGAGGAGTTTTAGCAGCTGTTTCTCTTGATGCAGGAGTAAAATTCCTTCTCCCAAGTAAACAGGGAGACGTCCGTGAACCCGCTTGGTCACCAAAATAAAATAGAACTAAATTCGGCATATGTCGTCTAACAAATTTAAATATTGTTAAAAAGGAAAAAATAAAAATGAAAAAAATCTATAAATATAGTTTAGCCACTATAGTCCTGTCAGTATCTCTAGTGGGTTGTTCGATGACAAAGACTAATAGCATAGCTACTATGACTAATGACCGCATAACTACCGGATCTATAAAAAATAACTCGATACAGGGATCTACCTTAAAAACAGATATCAAAGTTCCTCGTGTATTTTATTTTGAGTTTGATAAGGTAATGCTTAGCTCTGAGGCACGATCAGCTCTTAGACTTCATGCGCAAAGTCTGCGTTCGAATCCAGCTAAAATTCGTTTACTTGGGCATGCAGATGAGCGTGGTAGTCGTGAATATAATATGGCTTTAGGAGAAAATAGAGGGAATGTTGTCCGGGATTTTTTAATCCAAGAAGGCGTGAGTAATTCGTTGATTGAAGTTGTTAGTTATGGTGAAGAGAAAGCAGCTTCCCTTGGTAGCAATGAGGATTCATGGGCTATGAATCGAAGGGTAGAATTAAAATAATATAAAATATCGAATATTATCCTATGAAACCTATAAATCCATCGATATGCTATTTTATAAAAAATGTCCTTACTCTGGCATATGGAATGATTTTTTCGACTGTTACTATAGCTGCAGCCCCAGTTGAAAATATCAAAATTAATTTGAATAAAAATAATCATATTATTAGCAAATCTTCGCCTCAATCTCTACATATTGATGCTCATTATCAAACACAACTACTTAAACAAGAGGTAAGATCTCTTAGGGGTATAGTTGAAGAACTCAAAAATGAAGTCGACCGTATATCTGAACAGCAGAAAGATAATTATCAAAATTTGGACCGAAGGTTATCAAGTCAATCTACATATGTAAATAAATCTTCAAAGATAGATAATAATAAAACTATAGAGACTACAACTAGCATAATAGATGATAAAAATAAGCTTCCTTTACCTTCATTAAAAGAAGAAAAAGAATACTATGATAATGCCTATGCGAATTTAAAGTCAGGTAACATAGATAAAGCTATTTCAGGTTTTAACTCTCACGACATTAAATATCCAAATGGAACTTATGCTGCTAATGCTCATTATTGGCTTGGTGAAATATATTTACTTCAAAATCAGCTAAGTCTAGCTCATGAGGAATTTTTAACGGTTCATCGGGACTATCCAAAACACCATAAATATCTCGATGCGACGTTTAAATTAGGACAGGTTTACTTTATGCAAGGAGATAAAGTGAAAGCTAAAAAAATAATTAATAGTATTGCAGATGGAAACACTAATACTGCTATACTAGCTAGAAAATTTATAGTTGAAAATTTTTAGTTTCGGTAGGTAATAAGTTCAACTAAAGAACTTTTTGGTCGGAGACTAACAGTTCAATTAACACTTGATTTTTCATTGTTCATGAGTAAGATAACTTCCTCTTCAAGCGGGTCGTTAGCTCAGTTGGTAGAGCAGTTCCCTTTTAAGGAATTGGTCGTTGGTTCGAACCCAACACGACCCACCATTTATAAAAGCTTCTTAATTTCTATGGCCAGACTTGTTTTTGTGCATATTAGATGTATGTTAAAATTATAAATGAGCTTCTATTGAAAATTGATTATGAATACACCTCTCAACCAGCATCAAAAAAATCTAAGTGTTACGCCTAAATTGAAGACCGATAAGATTATTGAGTCTCATCTTAAATCTATACATGCCCAACCAAGACGCTCCACTCAGGAAGAAGGTTTTTACAGGAATAGAATTAAGCAACTATTGAAAGATAGAAATGCAGTAATAGTTGCTCATTATTATACCGATCCATCGATTCAAGCTTTGGCAGAAGAAACGGGTGGAATTGTTTCTGATTCGCTAGAGATGGCAAGATTTGGCAGCACACATGAAGCCACAGTGCTAGTAGTTGCAGGTGTAAAGTTTATGGGAGAAACAGCTAAAATTTTAACGCCAGAAAAGAAAGTTTTGATGCCTACGCTTGAAGCAACATGTTCTTTAGATATAGGATGTCCTGTGGATGATTTTAGTGAATTTTGTGATCAAAATCCTGATAGAACTGTAGTTGTTTATGCAAATACGTCAGCTGCTGTAAAGGCAAAAGCCGACTGGGTAGTTACCTCTAGTATAGCCGTAAACGTTATTGAGTATCTTGATAGCTGCGGAAAGAAAATACTTTGGGCGCCAGATAAGTATCTAGGTAGTTATATTCAGAAAAAAACTGGTGCTGATATGCTCATATGGAATGGAAGTTGTATTGTGCATGAGGAGTTTAAGTTAAAAGGAATTATTGAGTTAAAAAATGTATACCCCGATGCTGCATTGCTTGTTCACCCAGAGTCCCCTGAAGCCATCACTGATATGGCAGATTTTGTTGGTTCAACTTCACAATTAATTGAGGCCTCGAAGAATCTACCTAATCAACAAATGATTGTAGCAACTGATTCGGGTATATTTTATAAGATGCAGCAAGCATGTCCTAATAAAGAGCTTATAATTGCTCCTACTGCTGGAGAAGGGGCCACCTGTCGAAGTTGTGCAAATTGTCCCTGGATGGGGTTAAATGACCTTAAGAACTTGATGAACTCTTTAGAGCTGAATGAGAATGAGATATTTGTAGAAAAAAGTACTAGCATAAAAGCAATGAGCTCATTACAAAGAATGTTAGATTTTCGTGACGAGTAACTATAAGTTCCTCATATCTTCTTCAATCTTTTCTAAACTTTTAAGCCTTTGATCAATCGATAATTTTTTATTGTAGTCATTGACCAATAATTTTCTTGCATACATTAACTGATCTCTTGCTTTGTCAAAGACACCAATCAGTATAAAATATTCTGCTCGTGCCAGGTGAACGCCTGGTATATCTCCAGATAGACCACGAACTTCTGCAAGTTGAAACCACACCTCAGGATTGTTTGGGCGACTATTTTTTAACGAGTTTAATATTTTTTCAGAATCAAAAAAACGATTAGCCTTAAGATATGTTTCAGCGAGAGACATACGTAAAGGGTAGCTTTTGGTATCATATTTTAGAAGTGAAAGAGTTTTTTCGATTGCAGTAGTATATTTTTCTTGATTTCGATAACTCTCAATCTGAGCCATTTTATAAAGAAGTTCATTTGGTGATATTTTCATTAGTTTATTAATTAATTTATCTGTTGTTGTGAAATCCCTTATAGCCATATTTGAGAGGGCCATACCATAAATAGCAGCATTTTTATTCTTCCCTGTATCACTCAATTGATTTTTGAAGTAGTTAAGTGATAAATTAGAGTCTTTCTTGGTTGCAATTATCGCTCTGGCTCGCATCAAATGAAATTCAAAATTGTCGGAATAATTTTTAACCTTAAGTTGATTTATTCTATTTTTAGCATCAACAACTCTATCTTGTGTAAGCGGGTGGGACCTGAGAAATTCAGGGATCTTGCTACTTGCATGTCTGGTTAGCTTTAGCATTCCTTCGAACATAGAAGACATAGCACTTGGGTTCATTCCTGAGGCAATCATTGTTTGGAGACCCAATCTATCAGCTTCCCGTTCATTTTGTCTGCTGTACCTCAAAGCTGTTTTCATCCCCATAGTTTGGGTTGCACTTAAGCCAGCCATGCCTGCATCACTACCAGCTGTTGCTGCCAAAATAAGGCTCGCAAGCAAACCTGCCATACTTATAACTCTATTTTTCTTTTGTTGATTTAAGCGGCGGGCAAAATGTCTTTGACTTAAATGAGCAATCTCATGCGCAATAACCGATGCCAATTCATCCTCCGTTTTTGCATACAGAAATAATCCTGTATGAATTCCAATTATTCCTCCGGGCACTGCAAAAGCGTTTAATGTTGAATTATTTATAACAATAAGCTCAATACGTCGATCTTCCAGACGGCTTTTAGACGCTAATTTTTTGATAAGTTTTTCTAAGTAGTCCCTTAAAAGCGGATCATGATTTTCATTAACTCTACTTCGATAAGCTTTAAGCCAAGCTCGCCCTATTTCAAACTCTTTTTGTGGCGAAATATTGCTTGATGACTCGTCCCCTAGTAGAGGAAGGTTAACTTCAGCACTTAAAGCTGGCCTAACTACAACTAGTAAGACTAAAAAAATTAGTATCAAACACCGGAAATGGTTAAAAAGTATTATTAGCTTGTTCATTTTGATTGATATGCGGCAATTTAACTGTTTGTGTAATTCTAATTATAAAATTAAATCTATAATAATAGATACATTTTAACGACCAGGGCACGAAGGTTTAGAAAACTTAAGTAATATTATTGTAGCTTGATTAGTGATCTCGTACCTTATTGCATGTATTATCTAATGACAAGATTGGAGGGTTTGATGTTAAAAGTATTAGGTAGCTGGATTAACCGTTATTTTGGCGAGGAAGAGACAGTTTTATTAGCCGTATTGTTAATTTCTGCTTTGGTGATATTAATAACACTTGGTCAAATAATAGCGCCATTCATTGCAGCACTTATTTTTGCTTTCCTATTGCAAGGGGGCGTAAACCGTTTGACCCTTTTAGGAATACCCAGAATAGTTGCAGTAATTGGTGTATTTTTATTTTTTATTGGAACTTTTTCAGCAATTTTAATTATTTTTTTACCATTGATAGGCCGACAATCATTAAATTTAATGGAAAAAACCCCTGCTATGGTCGATCAGTTTCAGGAGTTGCTTTTTTTACTGTCTGAAAAATTTCCTAAAATCTTTTCTGAAAATCAAATAAGTGATCTATTGGCACAAGCATCAAAAGAGCTTGGTAGTATTGCACAAAATTTAGTAAGTTTTTCATTTGACACATTTCCAAGTGTTTTAGCACTAATTCTGTATCTCGTATTAGTACCTTTACTAGTTTTCTTTATGCTGAAAGATAAAGAAAAGCTATTAGGCTTTTTATCTAATCTTCTTCCCCCTAAACGTCCTATGATGTGGAAAATATGGAAAGAAATGAACTTTCAAATGGCTAACTATGTTCGTGGAAAAGCAATTGAGATTGTAATCGTTGGTTTTATTAGTTACATAACATTTTTATTCTTTGGATTAAATTACGCCGCACTTCTTGCTTTGCTAGTCGGATTATCAGTGATCGTTCCATATATAGGTGCTCTTCTTGTTTCTATCCCAGTAGTTATGGTGGCCTATCTTCAGTGGGGCTGGGAGGGAGATCTATTTTTTTTACTTGGAGCTTACGCAATAATTCAAGCTTTAGATGGTAATGTTCTAGTACCTTTATTATTTTCTGAGGCAGTGAATTTGCATCCAGTATCAATTATACTTGCTGTAATTTTATTTGGAGGAATATGGGGATTTTGGGGCGTATTTTTTTCAATCCCTCTAGCAACATTAGTTAAGGCCCTTTATGGCGCATGGCCAAATCCAAGTATGCCCTCTAATAACCAAAATTGATTACTTCTTAATGTGCTTCTAGATGAATAAAATATATATAGTATTAATTTGCAGCCTAATTTTGAGCCCAGCTCAAAATCTTGCTTCAGAAACGGTAAACGTGTTTAGTAACTCTCAAGAGCTCATAAAAACTAACCAAGTTATAGTAGAAAAAAGTCAGCCAGATTCTTCTGAGTACCGTTATATAGAACTCCCAAATAAAATGAAGGTGTTGCTTATTTCGGATATGAAAGTCGACAAGGCAGCAGTATCCCTTGATGTTTTTGTAGGCAGCTCTCATGATCCAATAAATCGACAAGGTTTAGCTCACTTTCTTGAACATATGTTGTTTTTAGGAACAGACAGATACCCTGCGCCAGACGAATATCAGTCCTTTATAAGTCAGCACGGAGGTTCGCATAACGCATACACATCTTTTGAGCATACAAATTATTTTTTTGATATTGATCCTAAAAGTATTGAGTCAGCACTAGATCGCTTCTCAAGATTTTTTATTGCCCCCTTGTTCAACTCTGAGTATGTTGATCGAGAAATGAATGCAGTTCACTCCGAGTATTTGGCGCGAATAAAAAATGACTATCGTCGACAAAGAGATGTTTTGTCTGAGATTGTGAATCCAAGCCACCCTGCAGCAAAATTTAGTGTTGGAAATCTAGATATTTTATCCAATACGAAGACTAGCAATGTTCGAGATGATCTTCTAAGTTTCCATAATGAACATTATTCTGCAAACAAGATGGCTTTAGTTGTTCTTGCTCCTAAAAGTCTTGATGAATTAGAGTCTGTTGTTACTGCAAAATTTAATGAAGTAAAAAATACAGATAAAGTACAATTTAGACATAAACAATCGTTATTTAAAGATGGTGTATTACCTTACCTGCTAAATATTGAACCTATTCAGGAGCGACGTCAATTAACAGTAACTTTCCCTTTGCCTTCTATGCGGGATTATTATCAAGAAAAACCCCTTAGTTATATTGCTAGCTTAATTGGAGATGAAGGTCATGGTAGTCTTTTGTCTTTATTGAAAGAGAGGGGTTGGGCTGAGGCACTTATGGCTGGAGAAGGCCTATCTGATCTGAATGGAAGCTCTTTTGATATAAGTGTTAGTCTAACGCCTGACGGAGCAGAAAACTTCAAAAAAATTATTAATTTAATTTTTCAAAAAATCAACCTCATTTCGCAAAATGGGATAGAGAAATGGCGCTGGGCCGAGCAAAAAAAATTAGCTGAGGCTGCATTCCTCTATAAAGAGCCAAGTAGTCCGAGCACTCGAGTTATGCAGCTTGCTTCTCAGCTTCATGACTATCCTCCTCATTTGGTTATTAGGGGCCCCTATCTGTATAACCAATTTGATCCAGGCCTTATTAATAAAATACTTAGTTTGATGAAGCCTAACAATTCCTTAATCACTCTTGTATCTCCAGAAGTTCAAACTGATAAAGTATCTAGCTTATATATGGCTCCATATAGCTTAAAAAAATTCAAGACTGATCAAGTTCGAGTGCTTGACTTAGCAAATACCTTAAAATTACCACTACCAAACAAGTTCATTCCAGATAGCTTTGAAATAAAATCAAAGATAATAAATTCATCCGCTGGTAAACCAACATTATTAATTGATAAGGAAAATTATCGTCTTTGGCATTACCCAGACAATTTCTATGGTGTTCCCAAAGCTCAATTCTACGCATCAGTAAAAATCCCATTACTAAAGAATGCCACCGATGCAGCTATGCTTGATTTATACCTAAGTGTCGTTAATGAGCAACTTAAAGAGGCTAATTATGCTGCAACACTAGCTGGGTTAAATTATGGAATTTTTAGACAGGCAAATAAAATAATTATTTTTGTGAGTGGGTTTGACAGCAAATTACCTTTTTTGGTGAAAGAGGTTACCAATGAGCTATTTTCACAACATAGGGAGCAAGAAGAGAAGCTATTTTTTCGACTGAAATCAGAGTTAACGAGAGAGTGGCAGAATACAAAAAAGGATTCGCCATATAAGCAGGTTGTTAGGGAAATAGCTCATCAGATTGATACTAAATCTTGGAGTCCAGAAGACCTTTCAGAAGCCATGTTAAATTTTGATATAAGCAAATTCAATAATTTCATACAAACAATATTTTATGGCGCAACTACAGATTTTCTTGTAGGTGGAAATATAGAAGCTTCAGTCGCCAAATCTCTCATTCCGCCGACAGTCAGTCTTTTTGAGAATAAGGCTTACGATGGCGATCGCCAGATATACAAAATTCATTCAGAAGAGAAACTGAACTCATCTTTAGCAATCAATCATAACGATTTAGCTATTCTAAAATATTATCAAGGACGAAATGATAGTCCCAAGGAAGAGGCCTCAATAATTTTATTAAAACAGCTCATGGGGTCGGATTTTTTTCATGAATTGCGCACTAAAAAACAACTAGGTTATATAGTGGCTGTGTTGAACCAGAAAGTTGATAGGATTCCAGGCGTCAGTTTATTGGTTCAATCACCTGAGGCTTCGGTAATCAGAATGAGTCAAGAAATAGATAACTTTTTATTAGACTTTTTTGATAAATTAAAAATCATGACTGAAGAAGATTTTCTTAAACAAAAAGAATCAGTTTTATTGAGATTGCAGGAAAAGCCTAAAAATTTATTGGAGAGCTTATCTCGATTTTGGCAATGTATAATTACCCGTAATTATACATTTGATCGTAGGGAAAAATTGATATTTGCGCTACAAAGGATTTCACACAAAGAAATTTTAAATACATTTAACTCTCTAATAATTAAATCTGGCTATTCTTTTCAAATAGATAGCGGCGACAGTTTTTCATTCGATAAAAAGGAGTTTCAGAAAAACAGAGAATCCTTTGCTCTCAATACTAAATAAATTTAATAAATCCAGTTATTAAGTATGTTTTTTTGCGTTGAACGATTTTTTTTGTTTCTTTTTTTCTTTGAATTGATCATTTTTATTTAGAACACTAAGTTTCATTGGGCGCTGCTTAACTCTCACTTTATGTTTCAAATGTTGAAATATATCGTTTGGCATACCCTCTGGGAGATCAACTGTGCTGAAATCATCATATAACATGATACGGCCAATATTCTTACCATCGATTCCTGCCTCACTCGCGATAGCACCAACAATATCTTTTGGCATGACTCCATCGTTTTTACCAGCCTCCATTCTGTAGGTGACCACATTAAGTGAATCACCTGAGCTATTTTTTTTGGACGAACTAGATTTTCTTTTAGATTTTCTAGGGCTAAAATTTGTAGACTTTTCGTGTATTTTTCTCTCGTTAAATCTAGTATCAATCGGAGGCATATTAGGAAAAAGAGGTCGATCTTGCTGTACTTGTGCCGCTAACCCTGCTGCTACATCAGATATTGATAAATTATTATTTTCACATAATTTATGAAGAAGCCCTTTAAAGCGCTCAAGATTTTTAGTCTCAATGCTCTCTAGTATACGGTCCTCGAATTGCTGAATGCGTTGACCGCTCACTTGATCCCCGGTTGGAAGAGTCATCATAGTAATTTTTTGTTTTGTTGATTTCTCAATTGAATGTAATAGACGATTTTCCTTTGGCGCGACGAACAAAATAGCTTTACCATCTCTCCCGGCTCTGCCAGTACGGCCAATTCTATGGACATAAGCTTCGTTATCATAAGGAATGTCATAGTTTATAACGTGACTGATTCGCTCAACATCAAGCCCTCTGGCAGCAACATCAGTTGCAACCACAATATCAATTTGCCCTTTTTTCAACCTATTTACTGTACGTTCCCGTATAGTTTGACTTAGATCGCCGTTAAGAGCAGATGCCGAGAAACCTCTAGCCTCGAGTTTTTCTGCAACTTCTGACGTAGCTGATTTTGTTCGAACAAATATTAGCATTCCATCAAATTTTTCTACCTCTAAAATACGTGTTAATGCCTCCATTTTTTGATGGCCTTTGACAATTAGATAAAATTGTATGATTCGCTCAACAGTTTTTGTTTTTGCGGCTATGCTTACCTCTTTAGCATCTCCTAGATATTTTTTTACAACTCTACGTATAGTTGGTGG
>Ga0213868_10003194_pt1 | contig 15378 bp, 9 predicted proteins | sample PICome_9_FD_160087 | JGI IMG/M metagenome (GOLD analysis project Ga0213868, IMG submission 160087) | Coastal seawater microbial communities near Pivers Island, North Carolina, United States - PICO127 | ecosystem: Environmental > Aquatic > Marine > Coastal | place: USA: North Carolina | collected...
ACTCTCCCGGCCTCCATTGAACTCCCACCAGAAAAGATTAACCTCCTTGAGAGATTGAAAGGTAAGAATGCTATCCTCGTCGGATTGCCTGGGGCATTTACTCCTACCTGATCTACCCGCCAGGTACCAGGTTATATTGAACAACAGGACGCACTGAAGGAAGTTGGAATTGAGGAGGTTATCATATATTGTGTCAACGACGGAGCTGTTATGATGGCATGGGCTCAGGATCAAGGATTAAAAGAAGGAGGGATGATTACACTTATGGGAGATCCATACGGAGATTTGACGGTTGCCTTGCAAATGGAACTGACACATCCTGGTCCAGCTTCTGTTGGAATTACAGGAAGATGCAAAAGATTTGCATTATATGTGGAAGATGGCGTTGTTCAAATCGTTCGCGTAGCGGAATCGGAAAATGACCCTGCAGGTGATGAATTTCCAGACGTAACGCTTGCAGAAAGTATGGTGCAGGCGATCAAAGAGTTTCAAGCTGTGTCTGGGAATGGTCAACAACAAGGGGAGGAACTCTAAGGCCATTCAGCGATTGGAAGATGAATAGAAATATATTAGTCTACATTCAGACATGCAAGCCATGGGAATGACGTGGTTGTTGAAATTTTATGAAAATGATAAGGTTGACAGTCACTGATATTATTGTCCTTGAAAGTATTCCATAGTTGCGTCCTATATGGGATACGATATCTAAGAAGACAAAGAACACATTGATTTGTCATGTTCTGAATTAGTTTTATAATGATATTTTTAAAAACATTCCATTCTTATTGTACTCATGTACTCTGTAGCAACCCTCTAGAGAGAGAGAGATACTTCGTGTTTGTGATGGCTGATGGCTGATGGCTGAAATGGCACCCATTCGTAATACTAACATGGTATACTTGTCTTGCACTTCCAACTTCCAATCGTCAAAAGTTCTTGTGACTGGTGACTGGTGATGGATTCTGATGCCACTATGATCCGCTTGCAACTACAATCACTATCTAAACATAAAATATACATACCAACATAACTTTAATTCACTCTTCATCAAGTGCATCTCGATATCTTGAACGAAAGTGGGAAAATGGACGTTTCTGAAACAGAAAATCGAAAAGAAATTTATACCTACGATGCTCCCTGGACCATTATGGCCTTGGCTTGGGCAAAACAAGATACGGCTTCGAAATTCCGATTGGCCATTGGATCCTTCGTTGAACAATATTCCAACTGTGTTCAAATAGTACAGAAGGATATTGGTCGAAATGATAATAATTTAGATGACATTCAAGATAATACTCATAATAATGGACGTCCTGTCAAGAATGAAATGAGCTTATACAAAGCGTGTGAATTCGATCACCCTTACCCATGCACCAAAATATTGTGGAACCCTGATATGAGGGCGGGTAGTAAAGACTTACTTGCCACCACGGGGGACTATTTAAGATTGTGGAATTTAACGGATGCAGGAAATGGATTGTTAAACGCAAAAAAGGAAGTCATTCTAAACACCAATAAAAAATCTGAATTTTGTGCCCCATTGACTAGTTTTGATTGGAACGAAAGTGACCCGAATATTATTGGGACTTCGTCTATTGATACTACATGCACTATTTGGGATCTTAATACTGAAACAGCTCGAACGCAACTCATAGCGCATGATAGAGAAGTTTTTGATATTGCTTTTGCTGGGAAAGATATATTTGCGAGTGTCGGTGCAGATGGATCATTACGTATGTTTGATTTAAGACGCTTGGACCACTCGACGATCATATATGAAACCCCAAACTTAACTCCATTGTTAAGATTACAATGGAATAAATTGGATCCAAATTACTTGGCAACATTTACGGCAGATTCACAAAAGACAGTCATTCTAGATATCCGAGTTCCGTCCACACCTGTTGCTGAGTTGGGAGGTCATTTAGGGTGTGTGAATGCCACGGCTTGGGCACCACACTCACGCAGTCATATTTGTACTGCGGGAGATGATTCACAAGCATTGATTTGGGATTTATCGTCTATCATGTCTTCTCCACCCATTGATCCAATTTTAGCATACCAGGCGGAAGCAGAGATTAATAATTTACGATGGAGTTCCACTCTACCGGACTGGATATCCATTGCATTCAGGGACAAATTACAAATATTAAGAGTGTAGAAATATCTTTTTAAAGAGTAGTACATGCGACATGCTTATATACAGTTGATTTCATGTATTCTTCTCCTTGTATAATTCCAATATACAATCAGCCCAATGTCTCGCTATAATCAGTCGGACAAGTCTTCTGTCACCTCTAAATCTTAATCCATTTTTCTTGTACGCACGTTTCAAATCATCATCATTCCCCAGAGATGATCCTTTTCGCAGAAGTTTGGGCCCACTGAGCCACTTAGAAACGACAGTTACAAACTTGTCGAGTACTCGGTCATCTATCCCTGAGTAGACTTCGTCTATATGGTTATGTTTAACAATCCGTAACATGAATTGTTTTGATTTATCGTAGTGCAATATGCTTTCAAACAGTTCCTCTTCGGGACATTTGCAATCCATTTCATAATGCGTCATATTGTAATTAGCCAACTGTTCCAGCACCGCACTTATAATCATGCAATAAGGTGGACTTATCTTGTATTTTTGGCTCATTATTTCTTTCACTTGTTCTTTGGTCATTTGAAATATTCCTTTCAATCGTTCGGGTCCCAAATCTATGCAAAATTGTTTTAGTTTTGAAACGTCGTAATTCAAATATGTAGCAATATCCTTCTTCATTCGAAATCTCACCCTAACTCGATCGCTCCATATCGCCTCTTTTAACTCCGGAGGAAGAAGCGAGTCTTCATTGATTTCCATCTGAGCTACATCTGATTCTAAATCTGATACAGAGGTGATAAGACTGTGCACTCCGTTAGGGAGGAAGCTATTCACTGTAGGAACACAGCATACACAACTAAAATTAGTAGTGTATTCGAACAATACTTTATTCATCACCCACTCATCAGTAAATCTTGGCATGGTTAAGAAATGACTTCGTTATGTAACATATGTAATTTTGTATGAGAGCAATACACAATGCACGAATTGCAACATTGTAACAAAATGATGAAATCTACTATTTTATCCTAAAAATAACTGACTTTTTAGCCTTCCTCTCTCACAATTTCAAATATCATCTACACCGTTTTCGCCATGTGCAACCAATTCTCTTCGATATTACAAGGAGACATCAAGATAAATGTCTTCTCTTTCTCGTGTATGTTCACTTCACGATGAAGCCACTGTGATAATTCCTTCGCAGTCATCGATCGGGTATCTTTTCCATCAACAGATATAATGAAGTCTCCTTCTTCCACAATCCCATGAATTGGAGATTCTGGTTTTACTCTGAGTATCTGAGGACCAAAGGACGCAGATTGAATGATCAATCCTAACGGTTTGTTTCCAGCGATTAGAACTTCGTAAGGGGTACCGTTGAGGCTTACGCTGCCTAAATAGGAACTCTTATCAGACAAGGACGAAACGGTAGACAGAGCACTGATAAAATCTTTTTGTGTCCCAACTAGATTAGAAACTTTTGGAGTTCGATCGGATCGCGCAAAACTTTCTCGAGATCTAAGCATAGGAAAAGACCAAGAGAAGTTTTTCTTGGAATTTAAACCAGTATTGTTAATCTCAGTCTCAACGACGGAAATATCTTGCATGTCATCATCATCATCCTCTGTCAAACCATGTCGCTTTTCTTGAAGTGGAATGTTATGAAGGTCAGCCGTATGAGTACTTTGTTTCGTTTCTGATGCCGCGAGCGAAGACGAAGTAAGTGACATCATAAATTCATTTCGAGAATCGTAGCTCGTCTCGCTGTAACTCAATGTTGAAGTTTGGTTATGATTATCTTGATTGTCTAAAATCGAGGTCGAAGCTATAGTGGATGTATCAATACTTTCGTCTTCGATGCCACCGCGATTTTCATCGCTTGCCGTAGGAAATCTCGTCGGGTCACTAAATTGACCTTCGTGTCTTGCATGATAATTGTGCCTTTTAGACCTTGTGACAAGAAAGACTACGACTGCGATAACAGTCATGGCAAAAATTGTTGCCCCGATGACAAGAAAAGTCTTGAGTAAAAACTGCAGAGTGGGATGAGGTTTTGCTGCTCCTGCTACATCTGTGAAGGAAGAGTTCGATTCATTCTCTTGAAACATATGTAGGTGAGATAGACGTGATTGCAAATATCCATCTTTATCCAAAAGGATTGATTTTACTCGTTGCGTGAACTTGTATTCCGAGTGATCCCCTATTAATCTACCGGTTACATCCAAATCAGTAATTAGTTGTTTGGCTTCCAAGCGACGTAAAAAAAGTGGATCAAGTTGTTGCATGGTCACAGTTACATCCTGAATGAAGAGTTGAGGATCGATTTCGACGATATACATCTTTAAAAACTCTTCAAATATATTTATTTCAGTTTCGTTTAGGGCAGTCTTTGAGTATAGGACGAACACAGTACTTGTTGTTGTCACGGATGAAAGGAATATGCTCGGTGCCAAACTTGGTTCCTTGGATACTTCGACCGTTGGAAACAGAGATGGCGATGATGATGATGGAAAATTAGACTTTCCTGTTAGAGATTGTGTGAAAGACGGTATACTCGTAGGGATACTTGTTAGTGACTGGTCCATTGGATTCAGAGATGGAATCGAAGATGAACTGAAGAGTGGTGCGACAGATGGTCTCCTACTCGGCTGATGTGTTGGAAGAAGAGATGGTTCCCATGACGTTGTCTCAGAAAATTTGAATGGAATCATTTCGGTTGGATTCAGACTTTCCTCAGAGTGTATCGTTGACGGACGATTGCTAGGAATATGAGTCGCCAATGATGGTGGGAATGAGGAAATAGTCCCAAAAAAAGAAACATTCATGAAAAATGCTAGAGTTGAACCAATTGATCTCATAGTGTTCAGATAATATAATGAATGTGTTGTAAAAAATTATAAAGAACTGTAATGACTGAAATGGACCTGAGCGGAAATAAATCTGTCCAATGTCATCTAATCTTTTTTATTCAAACCACCATTGATCAGTTGTCAAATAGCATCACAAGGACCTATAGTTTTCACAATCATTCAAAAATGGTTTTGATTTTATATCTCATGGTATTTATTATATACAAAAGTGATAGCATTATTCTCAAAATGTGAGCAAAATATAGTCATGCGAGTAATTTAGCTACCGAACTTCGCCAAAAATGTTTTCCTCGCTGTCGGCTCCAATCCTCAACTGCACTTCTACTCCAGTTCTTTGGTTACCATTTCAAATATTCCATCATACATCCATAAATCTAACCATCGCAAACATGTCATCAAGAAATTTAGCAACAAATCGACTCAAGCTGCAAGAGGATCTTGGGGTCTGCAGCAAAATGGATAACAAAATGAAACTAATTAAGACACTGAAAGAAGCTAAGTTTCTCCAGTGTATAAAAATGGACCACATCTCTTCATTGAAAGTACGAGATGCTGAAAGACGAGTGCAATTAGATCGTGCCATAATCAATCGTGTGCAAACATTCCCTGGCTCAACGTTCCATGGGACTGTTAAATTCGTCAAGGAAGTATGCGAACAAATTGTGAATATTCATGATTTACCATTGGACCCTCAGACAGTATACGAAAGTATTATATGTCGCATGTCGCGGCCTATTGCTGCCGCAGATGCTTATTCGAAAATTAAGAGAATTATAAAGGCCAGTAATCTTTCATTGGTGAGAACGGAGGATTCGAACAAGAATCCACCCTGTCAGGTGGAAATTTTTGAAAGTAATGGAGAATTGCATGCCAACATTTTTTCTACTGTCACCTTTGGCTTAGTCCGTAATACTGATATAATGTACGGTAAAGGTGACATCAATCTCAACGGATTTCTAGTTAGTCATAAAAAAGCTGAACCTGCGCAAGTTTGGTTGACTTTTAATGTCATTGTGAAGGAGAAGATGAATCTCAGCACTGGTGACTTTCTTCGATTTGCATCCGTTCATGTTTAAAAAAGTACAATCAATAAAAATCATATCGTTAAATCTTAAGCAACGTGTATAAGTACTGATATAGAGAGCCCCCCTTTATAAATATTTTCATGTTTCATGTCTTTTTCTTCTCGCGATGAATACTATTCATCTTTTCAATAATTGCATCACACTTCAAGAATGCCCAAGGTACCAATAACATACCTAAAAGTACGCCAATAATAGTGATCGGCAGCGTTTCCATCAACTCCTTCGTCAAGATATTACCTACCTTTGCTTGGATAATTGCACTTGCAGCGACGACAGCGTCGGGCATGCGAGAGTAGATGTTTTCTTCCATCATCATCGATATCTTTGAACTAATCTTGTCAAATTGATTCATATTGGATATAATATGTCGGACATATTTATAACCAACACAGATACAGTTGAAAACATACCCCGCAATCATGGGTACAATGACTAGTGTCATACTCAATTGCAAAATCACTCGAGTGGTCATTTGAGATATGAGCATTGTAATGACTTTACTAAATTCTTCCTTATCAAGCTCTCCCGATTCATCTTCATCCAATGCTTCAAATATTTCTTCTACATATTCCCGAGTGGCTGGACGACAAGCTGCTGGTCCCAGATATGCTGCGAGTTTGAGATGAATAAGAACAAGACCAGAATAAAGTTCTTTCTTGTCGACTCTTCCTGATTTATCAATGTCAATACTTTTGAATGCCCAATCCACAAGCTTTTGAAATTGTTTCGATTTGACGAGAAAGGATTTTTTATTGGATTTTACTAAGCACGAAAAGAAGTACCAACATAGTGAGGAGTATGATAAAAAGACACCAACAACTTTTTAAAGAAATATTGTCGTCTTGTAACTTACATTTCAAAGATGGATCATGTTTAAACTGATTTGGAAATAACTGCCTTGGCTTAGCTTTACCATCACTCAATTTATCATCCTCGCTGACAGAGATTTCTACAGGAGGAGAAAGATCAGCTACCAGAGTGTTACTTGTAGAAGAAGGTTTAGGTTTCTTTCCAGATCTTGAAAACAATTTAAATTTTCTTCTTTTAGGAGAACTGGATGTTAAAGTGGAATCATCTGTTGCTTTTCCTCTTGCCATATTTCGTTGTAACCGAGATTGTATTTCAAAAATGTTGATATGTGATGTTGTGATTTGTCTTCTTTTTCCGGAGTTCTCGATCACATAATCGCGCACCTTCAACACTAACATGAGAGGGATATGATAGGACTATCTTGGACGTTAGAAGCAACATTAGAGAAAGACAGTAGAACAGTGGGAAACAGTACGTAGTGAACAGTGAACAATGAACAGTGAACAGTAGTCAACACGGTAAATACCTTCTCACCACCAAACATTCACTGTTTGGGATCAAGTCTTAACCAAGTAAATGTCTTCATTTTACATTGAAGGGTCGAATATGAGAGTTCGCAATTTGAAGCGACTTCGACAGGAATCGGAACCTCCTGAAATGGATGATTCTGATGCTGATAGGTATAAATACAATCCTAATGAATTTATGAACGAGTTTCAACCAAGATTAATACATAGACCACTTCCTTCAGTGCAAGCTATGCTTTCCGTGGCTCATCAGGGAAAACGGTCGGATAAGATTGACCCAATTACCAAAACGAGTCAAATTCCTATCTTGGATGATTTTTTTCAGCATTTGAAACAAAGGTCCATCCAATGGAATCCTTCTGCATATATTGACAAACCTCAATCGTCTGAAGAAACAGCACAAATTGCTGATTCATCTCATTCTTCTCCACTGGAAATAAGATCGACTATATTAACAGATGGTCATCATCAGCGTTACAAGGAACTACTACAAATATTCGGACCTCTAGCAACCCAGGATGCCTTCTCAAAACTCTCATACCAAAACAAAATCGCTAGAAAAAGAGAATGGAATACCTTGAAAGATATGGTGACGGAAGAACGAAAACAATACGCATTGGCATGGGAAAGATTCAAACAAGAACACGTCCATAGGTTCCATATTGGGTTTAAGGTGCCTAGCTATATTTCACATTTTGCAAGTATGAAAGCCGAGTATATTGAAAGCTATAAACAACGATGGTTTTCTTCCAAGATAAAACCACCATTATATTATGGAACATCAGTACAAAATATTTACTTAGTGCAGAATGTTCCACTTGATCTTAACAACTTGGATACATTTGCACCAAAAGTTTTACTTCGTAAAAGAGTTGGACATGGCTGCGCTTGTACTATACCGCTGGAGACGTTGAAACAATCGCTAGCAGGATTAAAATTGAGCAAGTCTCAAGTTAAAAATCATTTGGATTCGTCGCGCCTGCTCTGTGAAGATGAATCTGCGAAAACACTTGCTAAAGAACATGAATTAGATATAGTCATGACGGCCAAAGCTATGGAGACAATGCTTCGATCAAACGAATGGAATCTTCCAATACTGCATATTGGAAAGACAGTCTTCATAGAAGATCCAGTTCCAACGCCCACGGGGCCAAAGGAGTGTCTTTCTTATGGTTTGACAGCAGGTTTGATACAAGATATTATAATGGTTCATTCCAAGACAGAAATCTCTGAGACCCTTAGCGGAGAGTATTATTATACTGCATTGACTCTAAAAGCAAGAAGCGCATGTATAAAAGTGCTGGTCCGTTCCTTTGTTTCACTTCAAGATAACCATGGTCATCCCATTGTATTAGATTGTAATCCTAAATTCTTTTCTGAATTAAGCGAGGAAGAACCATCCGGTAAAGATCGCGCATATTGGCTGATTCAGAAACTAATTATACCTGACAGCGCACTTTTGGCATGCAGTATTGATGTTGACTCTTCTTCATTAAGTTGTATTTCAGAAAAGAGAATTGCCGATGCCCTGGAGGTCAATGAAACTCTAGCAGCCGAAAGTGGCCTTGGTACTCTGGGGCCTTTCGAAGCTTTTTTAGTAGGTGGTACGTTAGAACAGTCATTGCAAACATTGACAAATGTTTTGATCGGGGTAGGAATCATACAAAAAAGCGATGAACATTGTCTCATTATTTTATCTGAAACCACGAATGGTATCGCCACAGTGCACAGAGCCGTCACTGAACCAAGTCAAAATTTGATTGATATTACGAAACAATTTCAAGACTCCGTGAACGTGTTTCAAAATAAAACTTGGTTGTTATTGCATGAATTTAGTCCATGGAAATGGATTCATAAACGAATCCCCTTCTCATTTCAGACCCAGCTTTCTTCTGAACTACAAGCGTAAAAAATGTTTCTTCCACTGATAATTAAACATTAAAGTTTAGTCGTTTTTCTGATACTACTTCCATTGATAATCAAACGTTCATAGTTGAGGAACATGATGCGTCCAATAATTGTCGTCGTTATCTTGAGCGCAATTCTTCAAAATGCTGGTGTTCCTCAATTTCATCATCAGACGCCCCATGTGATGCTCTTTGACGATTTGGGGTAGTACGGCTATCGCAGAATAACTTACAATTGGAAGAACAGCAGTTTCTTCGATTTAATCAACAGTTGGTTCACTGGTTTCATCAACCATATAAATGGTTTTTGATGGAACGTCCATGTTAGCGTCATATCCAATAGTCTTGTTTTGAATCAATGTGCCCCTTTTTCATGACTATCAGCTTTTTATTTGTACTTTGATAAAGAGTGTCGACAGACAGTGTTCATTTTTTCTTTTTTCTCCTTCAGTGAGACAAACTCATGTCTTCAACCATAGACAATACCTGCGGTACTGTTAGAACCCTTCTTTTGTCATTAGAAGTCTGAGAGTCGTCAATCCTGGCATCTTCAGCTACCGAAGTCACCCCAGTAATATACCATTTTCCTTCATTATTCATTTCATTGACGATCAATGACATCTTGGATGAATCAAGGTCAGAAAACGACTCAATCAAATCACCATCTATAAAGCCACGAGATGCATAGGAGTTTCTCTGTCCTCGATAGGAACGAAACTCTTCGTGTGTAAGGTGTCCTATCGGACATAAGACTTTGTTCATAGCGCGTTGTACTGCTAAGAAAAATGCCGTCGTACGAGCATCGAGACCAATGACAGAACCTATAGTCCCATCGACTGTTGCAAACATCGTATGGTTACCAGTACGAGGAACAAATTTGTGTTCAGGTCCAAGATTACTCTCTAGACTATGCGAATCAGATATTGATGAGTTACTGGCAGATACGAGACTCCCTGCTCTAAAGTTGTTGACCATCTCTCCTAAATTGAAAAGTCCGATGGTGTCCAGTCGACATCGCGTCTCTTCGGCTTCTGCATTTGGATTGCGCCGCAAAACTAATATGTTGTAAAAGTTTTCTGCCCCGAGGTAAATATCATTTGTCACCATTTCGGCTGCAGTTATCCAATTCTGGTTAAAGTCCCTTGCCACTTCTTCCAAAGTTTCAAATTCAGGATAAAACTTTATAACAGAGATAGATCGCACCATATCGCCTACAATCGCAAGCTGTTCTTTTCTTTCATTTTCATCTCTTCCATGTAAATCTTTCGCCAGACTGCGAACAACAAGGGACATGATATGACCATGGTGGCCTGCTCCAAAAATCTTCACATCGATCGGATCAGTTTCATTTGGTCCGCCCACTAGTTTGCAAAGCCTCGTCTTAGAGTTTATGGACGCTAAAAAAGTTCCATTGTAAAAAGCACTAATGGAGAAAACACCACCCTTTACTTGTACACTTGCAACTTGTACAGCTTTTCGAGACAATGAGTCACCTCCTCTTGAACACTTTAGAACAATTATACGTCCTAGAGTGGGTTCATCCTCTTCTGGATAGCAATATGCTGTACCAATCAATAAAAATGGTTGAGTTATCACTGAGTCATTTTTGGAAGTTTCATTGAGATCATAGTTAATTTTCAGATAAACAGATTCCAAGGATTGAATGGTCTCGAAATCATCAAGGTCAAAACGATCGACATCATTGAACGTCGTGTCATCAAAGAAACGGACACAATTTCCCATACTGATTTCAGAATGTCCTTTCGTATTCGCACTTTTCAATGCAACACCTCCGTCGATACAACCTACACATATTAGCCTACTACTCTCGTCGTACGCGACACGTCTTGGGGACATTCCAAGCTTGTGTGTTGTTACATGCAACTTTTGAATATCATCTATTAGACCCAAACGGAGCATTGCATCATCTGAAATACACAAAGAATAACTGAAAGTGTTGCTCACTGAAACAGCTTGATCAAAAAGAGAAGAGGAACGGAAAGGTGATGCAAAGTTGACTACCAATGGTTCCTTTTTACCCCGATTCAAACTGTCATCGCCCTCTTCTGCATCGGATGTCAGATGAATGTTAGAAAAGCACAGCCGAGCTTTTTTGCTTCCGCCACCAGAGAGATATAACACAGTTGGTTTGTCACCTGTTGCTAGAACACAGGTGCCCCTCTTCTCAGCGCTGGTGCTTGTAATAGGAACTAGTGAGAGTGCTCGTGTGCCGATGCGTACTTCTTTCCGTGCCTCAAGACTTACTATCGAGTCTTCTTCCTCTTTGACAATAAAGCTAATAAGATTGCCATCACCTAGACCGATGAAAAGTACATTTTGAGACCGAATGGGACTGTGGACTTCTGCTGTTTTTCCTTCCTCCCTCTCTGGAGTAGTAGAATCCAATGTAGCTAGACAAATACTTCTCGCCATTCCATGATGAGACACTGATTTAGAATCATTCTGATTTTCATAGTCAACTCCGGTGCGGAGATCTACGTTAACAACTTCACTCATGATTTTTGCCGAATCAAGCGATAGCACCTTGGCAGTACATTCATCCCAAAGGCCAATCACCATGATTATACTTTTTGATACAAATCGTTTTTTCGCATCGTGCTGATCAATGTCCATTGCAGAAATAGTGGCGGATAGTTTATCTTGAGTAACGAAGGAGTTTAAGTTCATGCAACTGACTTCACTACTCATTTCGCATCTTCCAAGACATTCAACGCTTATACTTTCGGTCGTTGACATTAAGTGAAGATAAAATATGATACCTCCGCGGATAGCAATACCAATTTGCCCCGCTTCGTTCGCGGAAGCAACAGTGATAAGATTGCTATTTGGAGGAACCCAAGATGCAATGCATTTAGATTGAGCAATGCTTACAACACGAACTTCATTTTCGGTAATTTGGACCATCAGTGACTCGTCAGTATGACCATCCGATAGTACATTTATCGCAAACAGCGTAGATTTCGTAGCATCTATGCCTGCCACGTCCATTTCAGCCAAAGTAGCACCAACTTCTTCTTCGTCTTCCTCGTTTAGAGCATCGTCATTATCAGATGTAACACCTAATATTCTTGTCTCTGCAACGAAACTTTGCAATATAAATGAATCTTCTGAGTCATGGAAAGATTTACGAATACTCCACATGCCCTTAATACCTCCTAACGCCACTGCTGCATACTCGGTAATTCCGATTCCATTCCTAACTAATCTAATACTTCCATCTTTTTGAGCACCAGACGCAGTCACAGCCATGTATTGCGTGTTATCGCTTGAATGATGAGAAGTAGGTACCATTTGAAAATCAACAACAGGACCGACATTGATAAATTCTTCCAAGACATTAAGAAAAGTAACATTTTTTCCATCCATAAGAGCATCATCAGCATCTACATTAGATATTGTCACCGGTTTTTCTAGGATTTGAACCAGTTGAGAGTCTGTAATTTGACTCCCGATGAATATCAATCCATTGTCTAGGTACACAAGGGATGATGAAGTATTCGCCACTCCCAAAGTCTCTAAATGCATCCCACTCACTGTCCCATCTGCATCTCTCATCAGTGCTAGAACATGAATTTTTCCCGAATCATCCCCAAGCAAGTATCTTACAACAGCTTGTTCGGATGTAGAACTAGTAGTTTGTAAAGGTTCTACGTAGGTATGACTCAAAGTAATGAAATTTGCAATCGGTAAGATTTTGGTACACGATCTAGCCGTATCATGGTACGTGATTTGGTTTTGTCCAAGAATCAAAATTCCACCCATAGGAGAAGATGTATCTACAGCTGCCAATTTCATATCCTCGTCATCCTTGTGCGGTTCGTCATTACTGGGATGATTGGTTTTGAAAGGAGGAACGGCAACAATATATCCACTAGACCCATCCACTCTACTCTTCTTCAATCTATGTTGTACCAAAGGTACAGTGTATTTGGACGACGTCCCACTGCTTCCGATCGAAGCTTGTGAGTGTAAGACAAGGGAATGATTGGATAAGTCAACAGAATGGGCAATGACATGTTGATTTCCTCTTGAATCTTGATGTAGCAAGGCCAGTTGTGGCATAGTAAGCGTTGCAGATACCTCAGATGATTGTAAGAATGTCATGTCAAAGACATCACGTTCTTCAATTCTACAATGAAAGGGTGATCCAAGAAAATCTAGGTGATGAAGAACTTGTTTGTGCGAAGGGTTGCTGGTACTTGTGACACGAGACGAAGCAGAAGATTTGCCAGAATAGGATTCTTGAATGGGTAGAATCGTGACGAAACCTTCATACAAGTGAAGAGCAATACAGGAATGATGATTGGTCTCCAAAGCAGCAATGGGTCCTCCTTCTGGTTCATTGCCTCGTACAGCCAGGCCATAATCGGACAAATCCCCAGCACAGTGAGTGATAATTTCCTCCTTATCCGAATCAAACGAAAGAACGGCATACTTTTTCGTATCTGTAATAAAAAACACATAATCAGTAGCAGATGATTTATGTTTGAAGGAAAGAAGACAAGCGATCCGTCCATGAATGGGCGAAGATAGGATCACTGGAAGCGAAGGTGGATTGTCTGTTGTTATGCTCAGTTGACGCACTTCGAGATAACGTGATTTGGCAATGACCACATCCTAACCATAAATAGATACAAGTTATAAGTTTGTAAGTTTGATATAAACTAAAAGTACGAATGAATGCATTCGATGTGGAATGTGAAACCTACCTTTGACTCTGGAGAGAGGAAGCTGCATTTCACTGATTGCAAGACAGAGCCGGGCGGCTGAGCCGTGACAACATAATGTCCCTCTTCGTTAAGTGTTTCGTTAAGCTGGTTCATTATTCCACTCCAATGAGAATTCAAGCAAGGAGTCCAATGTAGATAGATATAGCTGGATCTACTATTCGTTTTATGCCACAAAAATAAAAAATGAGGAAGAGAGAGGGCGGGCAAAAATTTAGAAGCGATTATTTTGTATGTGAAAAAAGCGTTAAATGTCCGTTGAAACATGATCACATTTATTGGTTGGAGATCGATCTAATAAAGCTACATCTTCTCTCGTTGCATTTCGTGGCATAATCAAAATGACTCCCTTTTTTTGTTGGGTTTTACTTACTGGCATTGTATTTTCAATATCATGGTTCAATGGCTGTCGAATAATTTTGATAACATCACCTGCTCGACTTTGTACCAATCGCAATAGTTCTCCACTTCTTCGTTTCTTCCTACTTCTTTCTGTATTTCTTTCATCGGTAAACATGGAATCAAATGGAACGTCTGGCCATACTTGATCCCATTTCTTGGGTATGTTGGATAGGTTCATTCCCTTATTCCCGTATTCGAATAGTACAGCTAGTAATCGTGCCTTGAATAGTTGTTTCTCATTCTCATCTACTGAAGTATCAATTAGATTCATAGATTGTTCTTTTGACTCTTGTTGTAATTGTAGCAATAGAGGAATACAATGGGCAGGATTGCGTTGATTACTTGAGATTCCACCATGAATGGTCAAATGTTCATAGGCTGTTTGAATCTCGTGGAATTTCTTTTTGTTCAAGAGTTCATCATCATCATCATCATCATCGTCATTCCTTCGAACATCAGGATGGTATATTTTTGCCTTTTGCAAGTAAGCTCTCCGTATATCGTCCATTGTATAATTTGCAGTATTGCTACAATCATCACGCATTCGACTACTACTGCCACTACACATACGCATATCTTCCTTCCCTAATAAACCCAATACTTTTAAACTTTCAACACGTTCCATACTGCACTCTCTTCTTAAATAACGTGCAATTCGGGAGTGTCTTTCTGTGTTTGCCATATCGGCCAAATCAGCAGCGTAGTTTCCAGTATCATCAATACAATCATCATACATATGAAACCTTTCATGTAAATACTTGACCAATGCGAAATGTCCTCCCCATGCAGCCTTATGTAGAGCCGTATGACCTGTGTTTTGTTTCGCAAACACACTGATATTGGGTTGTGACGTAAGAAAGTCTGCCAGAGGTAATAATGCATTTCCATCTTCCTCTGGTGGTGTAATAAACGATGACGAATTGCCATTGGCACG
>Ga0213868_10003197_pt1 | contig 15374 bp, 14 predicted proteins | sample PICome_9_FD_160087 | JGI IMG/M metagenome (GOLD analysis project Ga0213868, IMG submission 160087) | Coastal seawater microbial communities near Pivers Island, North Carolina, United States - PICO127 | ecosystem: Environmental > Aquatic > Marine > Coastal | place: USA: North Carolina...
TGAAGTCCTTGGACTGAATTATCACCAATTTGAATCTCACCACTAGTAATTTCCTCTAGACCAGCGATAGTGTTAAGTAAAGTTGATTTACCGCAACCAGAGGGGCCAACTAATACTAAAAATCCTCCATTTTCTATATGGAGATTAATTCCTTTAAGTACCTCAACAGACCCAAAACTTTTATGTAAATCATTAATTGTTAATGAAGCCATTTTTTTTCCTTAACTATAAATCTTAATTAATAAATTATCCTTTTACTGCCCCAGCCATCAAGCCTCTTACAAAATACCGACCAGAAACAACATATACAACAAGTGTTGGCAATGCAGCGAGTATAGCCCCTGCAAAATGCACGTTATATTCTTTTACACCAGTCGATGAATTGACAAGATTATTCAAAGCCACAGTAATTGGTGTTGAATCAAAATCTGCGAATGATGCACCAAATAAAAAGTCATTCCAAATGTTAGTAAACTGCCAAATAACACTGACAACAATAATTGGACCTGAACTTGGAAGGAGAACACGCCAAAAAATTCTAAAAAACCCTGCACCATCGATCTGAGCCGCCTTTACAATTTCAGTTGGAAATGCTGCGTAGTAGTTTCTAAAAAACAATGTAGTGAACCCAATACCGTAAACTAAATGCACTAAAACTAAACCAGATGTGGTTCCCGCCAAACCAAAAACACCTAATAATTTTGCCATCGGAATTAGTACAATTTGAAATGGAATAAAGCAAGACAATAGCAACAATCCAAATACAATACCATGTCCCTTGAATTGCCATTTTGTGAGAACATAACCATTAAGAGAGCCAAAAATAGTTGACAATAAGACAGCAGGAACAACCATTGCAATAGAATTCCAAAAATAAGGCTTAAGACCACTTGGATCAACGCCTATCTGCGCACTAGACCAAGCAGATCTCCAAGGATCTAAAGTCCAAACTGACGGAAGATACAACATTCCGCCTCCCCGAATCTCATCAAGAGGCTTCAAAGAGTTCACGAGCATCACATATAAAGGCAACAAGTAATAAAATGCGAATAGAATCAACACAAAATAAATAAGAATTCGTGAGAGTTTAATTTGACTATTCATTAGTTTTTGACTCATGACTGATTTTCACTTTTTAATTCACTATAGAGGTACGGGATAATAATTGAAAAAATCATAATCAACATGATGATGGCAGATGTTGCACCTACTCCCATTTGATTCCTCGAAAAAGTATAAGAATACATAAATGTTGCAGGAACTTCTGTAGCTCTTCCTGGGCCTCCATTAGTTAATGCAATTACTAAATCATAGGCCTTGATTGATAGATGAGCTAATATAACAAAAGCAGATAAAAATGCTGGTCGTAACATTGGAATGATAATTCTTCTATAAATTTTAAAACCTGAAGCACCATCAATCTGGGCAGCTTTCATAATTTCCCCATCAATTCCTCTGAGTCCAGCTAAAAACATTGCCATAACAAAACCAGAGCTTTGCCAAACAGCAGCAATCACGACAGTATAAATAGCAAATGTCCTGTCTTTAATCCATCTAAATTCGAAGCTTTCCCAGCCCCATTGATGCATAATGTGTTCAAGGCCAATACCTGGATCTAAAAACCACTTCCATGCAGTCCCTGTGACGATAAATGATAGGGCCATTGGATACAAGAAAATAGGTCGTAAAAAACCCTCCCCTCTTATCTTTTGATCTAAAAAAATTGCGAGAAGAAGCCCTATGACTGTGCAAATGACAATATATAAGATTCCAAAAATTGCTAAGTTGTTAACCGCAATTTTCCAGTGTCTTAAGCCAAAAAGTTTGGAGTAATTATCAAAGCCCATGTACTCATAGCTTGGGAGCATTCGAGAATCAGTTAGAGATAGATAGCCAGTATAGATAATGAAGCCATACACAAATACAAGAATTACAAAAAAACTTGGAGCTAAAACAATTCTAGGCAATAAGTCTTGGAAATAATTTTTCATTTAATATAATTCTAATCAAAAAAATAGTTGGCGAAATGTTATTCGCCAACTATTTAGAGAAGTAAATTTAATAAAAGCTAAAGCAATTTAGCAAATATTTAATTTATTTTGCTGCTGCAACTGCAGCAACCATTTCTTCTGCAGCTTCTTCAGCTGAGAACTCACCATTGAAGTGAGCTGATACAACATCTACGATAGCTGATTGGATTGCAGGGCGAACGGTATGTCCGTGTGCCATTGATCCAAATAAGCTTCCAGCTGCATTAGCTGCTGCTAAGTCAGCCATTCCTTTCTTTCCACAATGATCAAACATCATGTCTGGAACGTCTGTACGAGCAGGTACTGAACCTTTAACAACGTTAAACGCTGACTGGAAAACAGGGTTCATTACAGAAGAAGCCATAGCTTCTTGTGCAGCTGAACTTCCAGAACCACTGAACATAGCAAACTGATCAGAGTTGAAAGTTACAGAACCTTGAGTTCCTGGGAAACGAATACATACGAAGTCAGAACCAGGCTTTTGACCAGCTTTAAGGAATTCACCTTTAGCCCAGTCACCCATCATTTGCATTCCAGCCTCACCATTAATAACCATAGCAGAAGCTAGGTTCCAGTCACGGCCTGAAAAGTTGTCATCAACATATGAACGAAGTGTTTCCATTCTATTGAATGCCTCTACCATTAATGGACCGCCAAGAGCGTCTTCATTTAAGTCGATTAACGCAGACTTATAAAAGCCATTTCCTAGACTCAATGCCACACCATCAAAGATAGTTGCATCTTGCCATGCTTGTCCACCATGAGCTAATGGTGTAATACCATTTGCTTTCATTGCATCAAGAACAGATACTAGCTCTTCCCATGTGCTTGGCGCATTACCACCAGTAGCATCTAGAGCAGATTTACTAATCCAAACCCAGTTAGTTGAGTGAACGTTTACAGGAGCAGCAACCCAGTCACCGTTGTGCTTAGAAAAAGCTTGAAGCGCTGAAGGTACAACAGCGTCCCAACCTTCAGATGCAGCCAAACCATTAAGATTTGCTAATTTTCCTTGATCACCCCAGTCTTGAATAGCATATCCAAGCATTTGAACAGCAGTTGGAGCATTACCAGCTGTAACTCTAGCTTTAAGCGTAGTCATAGCGGCATCACCACCACCACCTGCAATTGGCATATCTTTCCAACCAATTCCTTTGCCTTCTAGATCATCCTTAAGTACACCAACAGCAGCAGCTTCACCACCTGAAGTCCACCAGTGTAGAACTTCAACATCATCAGCAATTGCTTGAGTTGAGGCAAAAGAAAGAACCATACTGGCAGCCAACCCTTTTACGAAGTATTTATTTACCATTTTATATTTCTCCATCTTTAGAAAAAAACTACTTAATAAGTCATAAATGACTTAAAAAATAGACCTTAGTTGCTAAAAGTTTTTTAGAACTAGACCGGCATATTAGTTTTATTTTTTTTGGGTGTCAATCGTTTGATACAATTTGTAATACTTTGTTACAGAGAGAAATAATTTTATTTTTACAATTTTTATTTTTCTAGTTATACTTCAATTCAATTATGAAATCTCAAGAAGAAATTACAAAATCGATTATTATTTCAAAAGAGCTTCTACGAAGCCATTTTGACGTCAAAAAAGCTTTTGAAGAAGCCAAGTCAAACATCAATAGAGAAGTCGAAATTATTCTTGAAAAACAAAATAAAGAAATTCCTGTTATTCCTGAAATAGACTATCAATCAATTTTAAATGGAGATATTTCTAAAGTTGAAATTCTTAATTTAAAAAAAAGAGGTGCTGTGATCATAAGAAATGTATTTGATCGAAATCAAGCAAATGAATGGAATGATGAAATTGGTGAATACATTTTAGGTAACGACTATTTTACTAAGTCCAAATCTCGAGAGGGGATGGATAAGTATTTCTCCCAGTTAAAATCTGGAGCCCCTCAAATTTTTGGAATTTATTGGTCAAGGCCGCAAATGCTTGCAAGACAATCTGAATCAATGGCAAATACTAAAAAATTCCTAAATTCACTTTGGGATGTCTCATCTTCACATGGAGATGTGTTTAACCCTAACAGAGATTACATGTATGCAGATAGAATAAGGAGGCGTGAGCCTGGTGATGAAACTTTAGGGCTCTCACCACATATTGATGGTGGATCCTTTGAACGCTGGACAGATACTGCATTTCAAAAAGTATACCAATCTGTGTTTAATGGCAATTTAGAATCATATGATCCATGGAAAGCAGATTACAGAACTGAGACAAAGGAATACAAATCACCAGCTGTTTGTTCTATGTTTAGAACATTTCAAGGATGGACAGCTTTAACTGCACAGGGGCCGTCAGATGGGACGTTATCTCTTATACCGATAGCGAATAGCATGATCTATCTTCTTCTTAGAGCTCTGCAAGATGATGTAGCTCCTGATAATCTCTGTGATGCAACTCCTGGAAGGCCTTTGTTAATATCTAAAAATTATCATAAAGATTTACTAGAGGGTTTAGTTTCTATTCAAGATGTTAATCCTGGAGATACAGTTTGGTGGCATCCAGATCTAACACACTCAGTAGCTGATAAACACACTGGAAAAGATTTCTCAAATGTAATGTTTATTGGGTCATCACCTCAGTGTAAGAAAAATTTGAATTATGCCAAGCGCCAAACTGAAAACTTTCTTTTAGGCAAAAGCCCTCCAGATTTTGCAGCTGAGGATTACGAAGTTGACTTTGAAGGGAGATTTAGCTCTGATCAGTTGACTAGCTTAGGTCGAAATCAAATGGCACTCTAGAAGAGTGATGGTGCAGAATTGGAGAGTCTTTGGAAGTATCAACTACAAAACTATACCAAGACCTATATTGTTCTCCACCTTTAGTTGGAAGACAAAAAATATAGCTACCTGTCATTAAAGAAGTGCTTTCAGACAGCTGTTTTTTGATTGATTCATTAACATTAAACTCAATAGATGCCTTGCCATCTATCGCCGCAGCAAAATAACTGGATATTTGCTCCGTAGAGTTCATCAGAATTGGCTTAAAGGTCGGAAGAAGAGTGCTATCTGAATGATAGAGTCTCTTAATTCCATTCAAATCTCCATTATTGAAGCATTTGGCCCATTGCTCTAATACAGATTCAGGTGTCATAAATAGATTGGCATTATTGAAATAATTTTGCTATTTTAAACTAGGAAATACTATTACTAAAATCTAGATACTAAGTTTTTATTCTTTTTCCTTCTTAAAGCCTTGGTAGATCTGCAATAGTACAATTAGAGTTGCAATGATAAATAAAGTCAAACTAATTGGGCGCTCCCATATGAAAGAGAAGGAGCCATCATTAATTAGAACTGCTCTTCTTAGATTTTTCTCCAGCATTCCACCAAGTATAAAGCCTAGTATGAGAGGCGGCATTGGATAATTTAACACCCTCAAAACCAATGAAATTAATGCTACTATCGCCATAAAGTAGATATCAAACGAGTTAAATGAAATCAAATAAACTCCAGTTACCGAAAAGAATAGGACTAGAGGCACAAGAATATTTTTAGGTATAGCCAATATTCTTGCAATATAGGGTATCAAAGGTAAATTCAATACCAGCAGAACTACATTACCAATATACATCGAGATAATGACAGCCCAAAAAAGTTCAGGTTGTTCTACATAAAGCCTTGGTCCAGGCTGAACACCAAATGAGAGTAGCGCACCTAGCATTACTGCAGTAGTTCCTGATCCAGGAATACCCAAAGTTAATAGAGGTACAAACGAGCCTGTACAGGCAGCATTATTAGCCGTTTCAGGTGCAGCTAAGCCCTTTATTGAGCCTTTACCAAACTTTAATTTTTCTTTTGCAGAGGCAATACTTCTCTCGAAGCCCCAAGCCAAGAAACTAGCAATTGTAGCGCCAGCACCCGGAAGAACCCCAACAAAAAAACCTAGCACAGAAGTTCTTCCAATTGTTGGAACCATTTCTTTGACTTCTTTCTTGGATAATTTAATCGAGCCTAGACTTGTCTTACTTACATCAGAAGACTTAAAGTTTATATCCATTTTTTTGAAAATAATCATAAACGCTTCACTCATAGCAAAGGTAGCCATGACGAGAAGTACAAAGCTAATACCATCCATTAAATTAATGTTTCCAAATGCGAAACGAGTAATATCAGACAACGAATCCTGTCCAACAGTCGAAAGGGCCAAACCAAGCGCCGTCATAATCATTGCTTTTAAGAATTGACCTTTACTTGCAAATGCAGCAATAGAAAGAAGTCCAACACACATTAGAGCAAAATAATCTGCAGACTGGAAACTCAAACTAACCTTGGCTAACTGTGGTGCGGCAACTAATAGAAATAAGGCTGCAATCGTTCCACCAGAGAAGGAGGCGTATGCCGCAATAGCTAGGGCTTTCCCTGCTTGACCTTTTTGAGACATTGGATAACCGTCAAATGAACTCGAAACAGTTCCAGCAACTCCAGGGGCATTAATTAAAATCGATGATGTTGAGCCACCAAAGATAGCTCCATAATAAACACCTGCCATCAATATCATAGCTGATGCTGGATCAAAGCCATAGGTTATTGGAATCATAAGCGCTATCGCAGACATTGGCCCAAGCCCTGGCAGCATTCCAATAATGGTTCCTGCAAAACAACCCATCATAACCATCAGAATGTTATAACCACTGAAAGCAGTGTTAATACCCATCATCATGCCTTCAATCATGATATAACTCCTAAAAACTGTAAGAATGGATCTCTAATATATACATCCAGTAACCCATGAAGCATAAATTGAAGTGCTGCAACTACTGGGAACGAACTAAATACAATGACCTTGTAACTTCGAACACCTAAATACAAATAAGATATGATTAAAAACAAGTTGGTTGAAACAAAAAAACCAATTGTTTTAATTAGAACTCCATATGAAAAAACGAGGACAAATAAAACTATAACACTGATCCATTCATACTGTCCCATATTCTCTTTTTCATTTTTTGATAGAACCAGTGTAAGAAGTGAAACAATAATCCCCAAGTAAGAAATAAGCTTTGGAAATGTTCTTGCATTAAAGTCTGCGTTTTCATCAAACACAAATACTCTAATCTCACCCGCAAGATAAGAATAAATAAGAAAAATAAGGAGAAAGATAAAAGCACTTATCCTTGTATAGTTGATAGTCATTTACCTTTCTCCTAATAGATATAGATTAAATAACGCCTAATTGCTTCATTAGGTCAGTCATTTCTTCTGTTTGCTTTTCTAAGAAAGCCATAAAGTCAAATCCAGGGTTGTAGATATTGACATAAGCGTTACGCTTACGAACAACTTCCCACTCTGGAGTGCTTTGCATGTCTCCTAACATTTTAGCAATTTCATATCTATCCGCTGCATTCATATTTGGTGGACCAAAGAAACCTCTCCAGTTAACAAAATACGCATCGAAGCCCTGCTCTTTAAGTGTCGGAACACTTGGAGCATCTGCCGAACGATCATTTGCTGTAATACCCAAAATACGGACTTGGTCTCCAGCTGCTAAAGCTTCACTAAATCCAGTAGATAGAATCTGTCCTTCACCAGATAGAAGTCCAGCAAGAGCTGCTCCTCCTCCATCATAAGGAATATAAACTACATCATTAGGATTTGCACCAGCTGATTGGAATGCCAAAGCACCAATCAAATGATCCATACTTCCGCGAGTTGAGCCACCGGCCATCTTAACTGATTTTGGATTCGCATTATATGCATCAACAACGTCTTGGAAAGTTTGGAATGGTGAATCTGCAGCTACTGCTAAAGCACCGTAGTCTCCAATAATACCTGCAATTGGTGTTACATCCTTATAAGACAACACACCTGAAGCAGCATCAGAGTTAATATAGCCTTCATGACGACTTATAGAACGAAGTACAATTGGAGTTGATTGAACCATTACTGTATTTTCAGGCATGGTCTTAATCATCCATGAAAGCGCCTTACCGCCACCTCCACCAGACATGTTTTCAAAAGATGCAGACTCGAGTAAGCCAGATTTAACTAGAGCTTCTCCAGTGCCTCTTGCACAGCCATCCCATCCACCACCAGCACCGCCAGGTACAACAAAGTGCAACTTTTCAATTGCAATTGCTGAGCTAGAAAGAGCACCAATCATGAACAAGAAGGATATTAATTTTATGAACATTTTTTTCATAATTTATCTCTCCATTTTATAAAACCTACTCAACATTAAGTAGATTAACAATTAATCAAATATTAAAGGAGAATCAAAAATATTTTCTTAATTGGTGAATCGATGATAGTCACAGAGTCTTTCAGGAACCTGTCAGATTTTTACTATTTTTTTAAAACTACAGATTTAGATTATAGCTATCATTAAGCCAGCTTTTCACCCAAGAAATTGCAACAGGATCAATCTGAGTTGCCCTTTCTTTAAATGTTTTGGCTTTCATACCTGTTGACTGGGGGTAAACACCTAAATAGTTTTTTGAGATTTGTGAAAAGTTTTCCTGGTTGATAATAACTTCAAACGCTTTTGAAAATAAATCAATTATTTCTTGATCAGTATTTTTGTTAATCACGACCATTTTTTGGGCAGAAAAACCAGCAATAAAAAATGCCTTCCAAGCTTCCCATGCACTGCCTGATGGCTCTTTATTGTGAACCTTAATATAAACCTCACGAAATGTTGGAATATCAGGAAAGTTGGGGTCTCTAATAATATTAGCATTATCGTCCAAGATTCCCCAAGTCATAATTGGAATTGCCTGCCCCTTTTCTACAAGGGGAGTCACTTTAGCTAAGAAAGATGATGAAGTTTGATAGTCAATATTGACATACCCCTGTTCAAACATAAGGCGACCATCTGCGCGGCCCTTTATCCCAAAAATAGGCTCGACATTCATACCTAGCATATTCCAAGCTAACAAAGGAACTAGATCAAGTCGCGTTGGGCCTTGTGATGCAAAAACAAAATTGACATCTAATGCTGACTCTAGATCACTTTCCCATAACTCTCCAAGATCTGAGGGAAGATAAGCAACGCCACCAGTTGACGAGGCTAATATTACTTCCCAATCATTGTAGTTATATTTAACTCTTGGGTCTCCGAGCAAAAAAGGGAATTGAGTAGAACCAGAAGTAGAAAAAATAGTTTTTCCATCTATTGGTGCTTCTGAACTAAACCAATTCGCGCCTTTTGTTGAACCAGCTCCAGGCATGTTAATCACATCAACATTTGGAGTTCCAGGAATATTTTCACTCAATAAAGGGGCATAGAATCGAGCCAATACATCAGCACCACCTCCAGCAGAAAAAGGAACAACCCACTTAATAGTCTCGCCTTGATAATTTAATGCTGCACTTGAACCATATGAAATGGCAATGAGAATGGAAAAAAGAAAAGAATTAGCCTTAATTCCTAAATTTAATGTTTTTTTCATAGCCCCTTAATCATATAGTATAAAAAATTCAAATATTTCATAAACTTAAATAAATAATAATAGGTTTTTTTGCTGTCAAGAAGCTTTCAAGCTGCAAAATGAATCTATTAGTATATTTAAATTCATTTATACTTTTTTTTGGAGAGATAAATTTGACATGAGAATTGTACTTGTAGAAGACAATCAAATGCTTGCCCAAGGAATTCAAAAGGTTCTTTTGGATGAAGGACATTCAGTTGATTATTTTATTGATGGAAGTTTTGCTGACCGACATCTTGAGCATGAAGGTGCTGATCTTGCGATTATTGATATTAATCTTCCAGGTATGGATGGTATTTCATTAACCAAAAATATCAGGAAACGAAGTCAAATTTTTCCGATTATTATCTTAACAGCTCGAGGAGCCACAAGAGATAGAGTAATCGGTCTAGATGCTGGCGCTGATGATTACCTTGTAAAGCCATTCAAGATGGATGAATTATATGCACGTATAAGAGCCCTATCAAGAAGGGTTAATCCTCTTTTAGCGCCAATAGAGAAAATTGGAACTATAGAATTTGATAGAAATTCAAGAAGAATTTTTTTTAAAAACCTCGAGGTAACAATTAATAGAAGGGAATTGACTTTATTTGAGATTCTTTTGAACAAAAAAGGTCAATATATTTCTAAATCTCACCTTGTTGATACGCAATATGGTGTTGGAGCTGACGTAAACACTAATGCAATTGAGATTAGCATTTCTCGCTTAAGAAAAATACTCTCAGAATATGATATTAAAATTACAACTGCTAGAGGTATTGGATATATGATGGATGATTCAGAATAATGAATCAAAATAAATCATTATCATTAAGAAGTCGACTGCTTCTAGTAATAATAATTCCATTGTTAGTCATTGTCTCAATTGGAACAGTAGCACTTTACTTTGACTCTCAAAAAAAATCTCAAGAAATCTTTGATAATCTTCTTCATACCATTTCCCAAGTAATTTTGAGAGATGCAGTTTTAAGAGATGGAGATCTTTTAACTGAACAACTTCTAGAAACACTGACTGATTCACTGAAGGACCAAATCTTTTATCAAGTTAGAGACGAAACAAACACTCTTTTTGTAGGCTATTCAAATCCTCCTGAACTTCCAAAAAATGCTGATATTAAACCCTATCAGCCGATTTATTATGACTCAATCTATCGAGAGCAGGAGGTAAGAGTTATTTTTGCAAGAGAATTCATCTCTTCCAAAGAAATACCAGGGTGGGTTAACATATACGTCTGGCAAACAAGACTTGGACAAAGAGAACTCCTTTTAGAGCTTGCGAGTGATGCATTTGTAACAATGCTTATCATGCTTCTTTCAACCGGTTTATGCGTTTGGTTTGGAGTTCAGTACGGACTCAAGCCTCTTCTAGAACTTCAAGCAGCAATAAGAAGAAGGTCTGCTGACGATATCAGTGAAATCAAAAGAACCGTTCCAACAGAGGTTTCAAGTCTTTTAGGATCCATGAATCGTTTATTCAGCCAATTAAGAAAAGCATTTACTGAAAAGGATGATTTTATTGCTAATGCTGCCCATCAATTAAGAAATCCGATAGCCGGAATCCAAAGTCAAGCCGAAGCAGCTGAGCGATCTAAAACACTCTCGAGTATGAAATCAAGAGTTAAAGATGTTGCTGAAGCAGCCAAAAAGACCTCAAGACTGACACAACAATTATTATCAATGGAGCACATTTCACAAAGATCAATTAAATCTGAATTTAAATGTCTTGATGTTGTCAAGCTTACTCAAGAGGTTTTAACTAATTTTGCTCTCAGAGCTGACAATCAAAATGTATCTCTTTCACTTGATTGCTCAGAAAATCAATTTTTAATTCAGGGTAGTGAAACTTTTTTAAGTGAGGCCATCGATAATCTTATTGACAATGCGCTTTTATATGGCTGTCCCAATGGAGGTTCAATTTCTGTTAGCCTAAAGCAAAAAGATAATGATGTTGAACTTATAATCAAAGATGATGGTCAAGGCATTAAGCCAGAACTGCTTCCCAATATCTTTGATAGGTTTTTTCATGACTCTGATGCAAAAAACCATGGTAGCGGCCTTGGTTTGTCAATCGCCAAAACAATTATTGAACTTCATGACGGCGTCCTAACAATGGTTTCTAATAAACAAGGGACCTCGCTTAACATGCTCATTCCTGCTTTTAAGACAGCGCCTTAAATTACCTTTAAGACTTCGTAACATGCCCCCATTGTGTGGTAATCTGTTTTGCCAGCAGGACTCTTTAGATCATCATATTTATTATTTTTTCCATCTAAAATTCGAAACCATGCACCATACTTGTGATCTATCATATGCTTCCAACTGAACTGCCAAATCCTTTCGTACCAGTCCGAATATTTAGCATCTTTAGTGCGGTTTGCCAATAATGCTGCAGCTGCAAATGACTCAGCCTGAACCCAAAAATATTTATCTCGATCGCAAATATCTCCATTTGGGGCAAAGCCATAGAAAAGCCCATCATTTTTTTCATCCCAGCCCATTTCAACTGCATCCTCAAAAAGCTCTATAGCACGAGGAAGAAGCCAATCTTTATTTACATACCTTTCAAGAATTAAGAGCAGTTTTGACCATTCAGTTAAGTGCCCAACTTGAAAGCCCCATGGTCTAAATAAGTCATCAGGCTTATCTTTATTGAAGGACCAATCAATTTTCCACTCTGAACTATAATGCTCCCAAATCAATCCGTCAGCCTGTGCAGCTTGTCGATTACAAATATTATCTGAAATAATTAGCGCCCTATCAAGATACTTTTGTTCATTTGTAGCCTCATAAGCAGCTATTAATGCCTCACAAGAGTGCATATTTGCATTCTGTCCTCGATATTTTGAAACAGTGCTCCAATCTGCACTAATTTCATCTGCATAAAGGCCAAACTCGTCTTCCCAAAAATATTCATCCATCTTTTTAAAAGTTTCTTCAATATACTCTTTAGCCTCATCTAAGCCGGCCTTAAAAGCCATTGCGTATGCAAGCAATACAAAGGCAAACCCATAACAATAGTTCGTTGAATCCTTAACTTGATTGCTTTCAAGAATCCATGAATAACCTCCAGTCAGTTTATTTAAATGAAAATTTCTTAGATAGTCTATGCCATGCTTAACAAGATTAAAGTACTCATCATTTTTGAGATTAATTGATGCCATTGAATAATTAAATATAAAACGTGTACTACTTACTAAATGTTTAGTTTTTGCATCGTAGATAGTTCCATCATCTTTAAAGTGTTGATAGAATCCACCTTTCTCACTATCTATACAGTTTGGATGATAAAAATCCATAATAGATTGAATGTGATCTATAAGAAAATCTCTCTCTTTAAATTTGGTTTCGATTTTTGAATTCATTGAACTGGAAAGTAAACTTCAACAATTAATCCACCGCCAGCTCTGTCTTTAAGCTCTAACTCGCCACCATGAATATTTGCAATATTTCTAGCAATACCCATACCTAAACCTGAATGAGAATCACTTAATTTATTTTCTAATCTATAGTATGGTTTAAAAACATTCTCTTTATCCGAATCAGTTAAGCCGGGACCTCTATCCATAATTTGAATAAATATTCCATTTTCTTTCTGTTTTCCACTCACCTCTACTCCTCCACCATAAATTAGAGCATTATTTATTAAATTGGAGAATAATCGTTCAAGTGCAATAGCCCTCCCTCTTAATTTTATTTCCTTGTTTATAGTCATTTTAATAGGCAAACCTAAAATTTCTTCTTGTTTTAAAATCGTTTTAAGCATTTTTGTTAACTCTACTTCAATTGTGTTTTCGTGCTCGATACCATCAGTCATAGTTTGAAGACTGCTCTTTACCATGGTCTCAAGATATTCAAGATCTTCTATTAAATTCTCTTTAATTTCTTCATCTTCAATTCCTTCCACCCTAAGTCTTGCCCTAGTTAAGGGAGTTCTTAAGTCATGTGAAATTGATGCAAATGAGCGCTCTCTGTCAGCAATAAACTTTTTGATTCTCCGTGCCATTGAATTAAATGCCTGGATTGTCGCAATAATCTCTTTAGAGCCTTTCTCTTCAAGTTGCCTTGGAAACCTTCCCTTTCCTAATAAGTCTGCTTGTTTTGCCAGTAATTGAAGAGGAGAAACAAGCCAACGAACAAATAAGAATGTTATTAGGAGCATTGTTATTGAAACAAGAATTGATGTAAAAATACGCTCTCCATTTACCCAATCAAAACTCAGTAAAAGTTCCCCTTTTGGAATAATTGATGCTAAGTACATCCAATCATTTTGATTTTTTAATCTAAATTGAATAATTGCAACAGGACTATCGGCATTAGGAACTACTAAACCAAGACTCCTCCAAATTGGGGATAGAGAAGCTAATATTTGATTATTTGTAAGCCCTTCACTTGGCGAATTGGGAATCATTGTTTGAGCATCACTAAACTTCACAAACCTAATATTTAAATCATCAACTTGACCAATTTGAGAGTTTAAGGAATTTTCTAAATTTTCTCGAAAAAGTATTGAAAATTCGGAGTTAGTTATTTGGGATAAATCAACATATTGATTATTGGATGTTACAAAGAACTCTGCACCAAAATCTAAAAAAGCGCCTCCATTTTGACGAAGCTGACTGAGAGTTTCTTCACGATATTGACTAGGTAATTTTTCAAAAAATCCGACCGCCTGAGCAATATAAGAACCCAGTTCTTTGGATATATTTGTAACCCGTGTTTTTTCAGATGACTTTAATTGCTCAACCCAGAGCCAGGTTCCTAGAACTTGAGCAACAAGAATACCAATGAAAAGAACTGAAGTCATCCTTCCAATGACTGTTTTAGGGGTTATGAAGCTAAAAATAGATTGACTAGATTTCAATTTTTTAAAAGGAGGACGTAACCCTTTCCTCTGACGCTTTGGATAATTTCACCATCAAAATGACTACTCAACTTATGTCTTAATCTACTTACGATTGTATCAATTGAGCGGTCTAAAGGATCCACTCTTCTGCCATGGAGTAACTCTCCAATCTCATCTCTACTAAGAACGGTTCCAATTTGTTTATGAAACACACAGAGCAGATCAAATTCTGTTCCAGTTAGCTCTAATTCTTGACCACCAATAAATGCACTTCTTGCAGCATAGTTCATCACTATGTTATTATCAACATCCTCTTCCTTTATTTCAGAGCGTCTCAATAATGCTTTGATTCTTGCAAGAAGCTCTCTAGGGTTAAATGGTTTCCCCATGTAGTCATCAGAACCCAATTCCAAGCCCAATATTCTATCAAGATCGTCACTCGCGGCAGTCAACATAATGATAGGAATATTTGATTTTTGGCGTACCCTTTTGCAAACCTCCAGGCCATCGATACCTGGAAGTCCTATATCCAAAACAATTAAACTGAAGTCGCTTTCATCTGCCTTTAAAAAACTTTCGCCATCAGTAAAAGCTCTAACCTCAAATCCATTTTTAGTCAGATACTGCTCTAAAAGCTTTAGAATTTCTGGATCGTCATCGATGATTGCAAGCTGTTTCATTGACTAATTTTTCCCCCGAAATCCATCCATTATAGACAATGACAATATATATGCAATTTAGTTAAATAAAAACGACCTCAGAGAGATCATTTTTATTTCTTTGCTTAAAGTATTATGGTAAGAAATATTCACCTATTTGTGTCATAACAGTTGTTGATGAAACATCAGCGCCACCCGCCTCTCTGATCTCAACAATATCAGGCCTCTCTCCAAAAGTTTTAACAAACGATGGGTCCTTCGCCTCAGCCAATACAAAGACGGCTGTTTCGTCCGGATTTGCTCCTGCCCAAATCATCTTTGCTCCTTGCTCATTCATCTGAGGCTCTAGGCTTTTTGCCATTTCAGACCAAGTTTTCCAGCCCTTAGA
>Ga0213868_10003201_pt1 | contig 15352 bp, 11 predicted proteins | sample PICome_9_FD_160087 | JGI IMG/M metagenome (GOLD analysis project Ga0213868, IMG submission 160087) | Coastal seawater microbial communities near Pivers Island, North Carolina, United States - PICO127 | ecosystem: Environmental > Aquatic > Marine > Coastal | place: USA: North Carolina...
CGGGTTTGTCCCCATGTCATTATTCTACTAAAATACTCAACAAATGACTCACTCACAGAGAGTCCACAGTCCACAGTTGAAGAAAAGAAAAAAGATTGCACGTAAGCTATTACCTCTCTAGAGCACCTAGCTGCAGAGAGCTAAGTTATATCTTACATCTGTGTAGCCTTTTGCTTACTTTGGACTCTGCTTACAAAAAGTTCGATGTTGGATTTTAGATTACTTATCATTAGCTCTGCTTTACTATTAGTGTCAGCCTTTCAGATTCCCACCAATCGCAAGCTACCGAACACTATAAAGGACTTTCCGCGTTTTTCTCCATCTCATCTAATGTCAACCAGCACTGAAATATCATCGTGGGATGATCTTAGACGCATATCTAGTGACCTACCAGTTGGTTCCGCGCTAAATAACGAGGTTGCTTTGAGATTGAAAGGGAAGGGATCACCCCATGTACAGTCGAAACTACGGCTATTTTCCAGCGATACACCACCAAAGATAACTCTTTACCGCGATCACGCTGGCTGGTGCCCTTATTGCGAGAAAACAATGCTTTTGATAGAAGAAAAGGCAGTTCCCATGAACATTGAATTAGTACCAATGAGATCCTACGGGGACAAGCCCGAAGAATTCATGAGACTTGTCCGTGGGGGCATGTTACCTGCACTTACAGTTGAAAAAGAGAATGGAAGCATACAAACAATCACAGAGAGTCAAGTTATCATGGAGTTACTTGATACTTGGCATTCAGAAGCAGATGGATTTAAACCCATGTTACCAAAGGAGGAGGACTCTGAAGGTTGGGCCAGGTACGATAAACTTGCACGGTTGGAAAGGGAATTGTTCTCATGGTGGTGTACTTTAATCTTTCGTCCCGAAGGACCAAGAATTGGAGGATCTGGACTTATGAACATGCTAGGGAACAAGAATAAAATGAGCGGTGCAATGTCTGGATTTTTAGATTGCATTGAGAAGGTGGACGCTGAGTTGAATTCGACACAAGGACCATGGTTCTTTGAGTCAGATTATCCTACTATGATTGATTTTGTGTTTATTTCCCATGTTGAACGCATGCTAGCAAGTTGTGCGTATTGGAAAGGTCTTGATCTTCGAAGTGGAGAAATGAGATCAAGATTTGGTGCACTAAATAGGTGGTTGGATGCATTTGATAAGAGAGAAAGTTACTTGGCATTCAAGTCCGATTATTACACGAATGTGAAGGACATTCCTCCACAATATGGTCCTGGATTTGATGGAGGATTTGAGGAGAATAGAAAGAAGTACGCTAATATGATTGTTGACATGGAGAGTCAGAAACTTCCACTTCCCTTTGATGATCCGTTGCAGCCTCTGTTTAAAGGCCCCCCACTTCCCTTATGTGTGTTGAATGCTGTTGGCATTTCAGCTGACAGCGATGGAAGTTTTGAAAACGCTGATGCAAATATGATGGCAAAAGCCTGTCGCCAAATGGCGGGTTGGAAACTAGCAAGTAACGGAGTGAATGTTTCCAAGTTTGCAGCAAGGGGCGGAAGTAAGGGAGCGAAGAATGTAAGGAAACCTTTCGGCGCTGAATTAGCCGATCCATACGCAAATACCGACGAGGAAGCGCGTCCTTATGTCGACGTAGCTCTTCGAATTGTGTGCAAAGGTTTACTTGGAAATCAAGAAGCACAAGAGGATAATATTGAATATCTAATGTCTTTGACACCAGAGTTGAAGGCAGCTGTGCCTTCGTCTAAAACTCAAGATGTGAAATCGAGCCTTATTTACTTGCGAGATAGAGTTGGAGTTCCACGCGACCTTCCCCTTGCCTCTGCTCGATATCTACGAGCACATTTAAGTTGGGCCATTTCGACCTTATAATTATGATATTTTTTTTTGTAAAATCAGTATCTTCTTATTAATATCAATCTAAAAGGTAAAAGAACTATCAGACACATTGAAACTTGTCTTAACAAGTTATTTCCATCGACAGCCTGATGAGTCAAAAATGAACTACAGAGAGAGTATATTATAACAAGTGAGCAGAAATCAACGAAGGACGCAAACAAACTCTTTATGACAGACATTTCATCTGCTATTGCTTCAGCAGAAAAACCGTCATTCTTGAGACTGGATAGTATCCAACTAATGCTCAGTAGAGAATCGCGTTTTATTAGAACCGGTAGAGTTGAAAAGCTATCAAATGTGATTGGTTCCGTGAAACTCTGAATACCATCCATAGCTAGGTCGTCCAATAAGCCCACAATCTCACATGCAACTAGAATAGCAAATAGATCACATACTAACAAGCGAGGCTCTGGAACGTAGAAAATATCTCTATTTTTGTCAGTTTGATTAAAGTCTTTCTTATCATTCTTCTTTTCCTTCAGAGTACTTCGATAAGAAATCTTGTTCCTTTTCGACCGGGAAAAAGATAATTTTGTTGGACTTGACAAGAACCCATGAGCAACCCGAAGATCAATAATTAAAACAAGTGAAACCACTAGAAAAACACCGATGGACTTATTCATGAATATTCATATGATTTGAATTCATGTGCTTCAAATTTTGTGCAGTTCCTGTTGAATGAATGCAGAATGGAGAGAGCAGAAAGCAGAGCTATTTTTCCTGACTGTCTCATCGTTCTCTCATCTCTGTCACAAACGCAGCCAAAAACGCGCGAGGCGCACTGGCTCAACGAGAATGAGCAATGAGCAACCATAAATGCAAAGGCACAATACAGTAACAGAAATCGTTAGCGTGTATCTGTCATTCTTGAACATGCTTGCCTTAGTTCGCACATCTGTCCTAGCATTTATTGCGTCACAGCCACGAAATACATTGATTTCATTGCGCTCTAAATCATGTGCTCCTTTGTCAGCAACAAAATATCTATTGCGTTATGATTACGTTTCTGTAAGATGTTCAAGTATCAATTCATATTTTATCTCGTGTATAACATCTAACGCGTTTTCTCGCTCAACTATTCTATAGGACGTATTGGAAAAACGTGGTCCCTACCGTGAAGATCACTTGAATCTCGCCAAGGAGAAATGTGTCAGTGGCGGTCCAACGAAAAATCCTGATTCTGGTGTTGATGTGCCAACTGGTGCGCTGTTCATTTTTTCAAACCTAGAAAGCTTAGAAGAATTTGTCAAAGAGGATCCGTACGTGCACCATGGAATAGTCACGAAGCACTATATTGATGAGTGGAATGTAGTGGTTCAAAATGAGGAATAAGTAATACAACTTTTAAAAAATAAAACGTTACCTTCTTTTCAAAATCATTGATACTTATGAAACACTCCTACAAATTTCTTTCATTTATACGTAGTAGTACTGATTAGGACAACAGATGTACTAACGCACCTGGTGTTACTGTGGTCATTATTTGGTTCGGTAAAGTAGATCAGGTCAATCTTACTGTAGTACAACGTACAACAATCCGAGCTGTATCATCTTGAGAAAGGGCATTCGAGTTTGGATAGAACAAAGTTTCAAAGAACAAGATGACATTTTTTGATCGAGTGTTCTTTGAAGGACGTGGTACTAATACCACCACTTAGACTATCATTTGTTTCATATTCTAATTGAGAAAGCATGTTCATTCTGGCTATTCCGGGAGAGAAATCGCATTTTTACAGCATTTGGATCATTTGATCATTCTCTGTCACACAGTAAAGATTCTCCTCGAAAGATTGTTCCATGGATTCCAAAGAGAAAGACCTGCAGACTGAATCACGAGCTGAACTCATAACTTAGAGTATTTCGATGTTTCAGAGGTTTTATCTTTCACAATACACCGCCTGATAGAACGAAGTAGTCTCTGGGTTGTCATTTGTCATACATGTCTCTATTTCTTGAAGGGCGGCAAGCAAGATGATCTTGTTCTTCATAAGTTGACGTGAATGTTACTAGTATTGACTGTGGATTGATTCAATACTGTTTTTTTTGCATTTTGCGATACAATTTAGAATTGAGGAGTCTAGCCACGTCTGGCAAAATAGTAATGATTAGAGGCAGAGCTATGGTTGCTACCAGGTTTTGAATGACCAGTCAGCATCGTACTTAGCGCAGCGTTTTAATCACACTACTATCACTTAGTTGCTGAAATGCACGAACTCTTGAGAGTCATCTCTCGTCTCTCTTCTGAGTTCTGTCTTGTCTCTTCTGTCGTTGGAGTTCGCATTTTTCGCACAGATAGCATTGCACACAGCCCCAACTAGACAAAGATAGCCCAAGATGCAAGATGCCATTTGCCATCATTCTGTATTCTGCATTCTGTATCCAAGGTTCTGGACAACCTGGTGCAAGTACGAATAAAACAATCGAACAGCCATCCGCTTGATTGAAACCATGTCTCTTCTGAACTTCACGTTACTTTTCCTGCTATTCATTCAGTCAGAGGGCTTAATACCAGTGCCCACGAATAAGAAAATAGATAAAGGATATTTCAACATACTTGAAAATGCATCAAAAATTTTACCTCAAGGGCAAATCGTTCAGACGGCAAAGAAATCTTGGAATTTAATTTGGAGAATATTCATGACCGAACTGGCTCCCCAAAGCAAAGACGGAACATACGAAAGACCAATATACCAAACAAAAGGCTGGATTGGAACAGAAGAATTTCCAGATGAAAATGAAAGGTACCATTTGTACCTTGGAAATCCTTGTCCTTGGTGTCATCGGGTGCGTTTGGCAGTAGCTCTCTTGAGATTTACACCAGAGCAAATTGGGATCACATATTTAGTGGACGATCCTGTCAAAGCTTCCAGAGGAGGATGGGTTTTTGACGATAACGTAGGTATAGATCCATTGCACAGCAATGACCTGGTGAGTAGCACTATTATTCTCCTGATTTGTTTCCTATTTGAACGGTCTGAAAGATCCCTTGGTTCTCATATGCGGATTTGCACGTTTTTCAAGAGGGAGCTATATGAAAAAGTTTCACCGGGCTTTAAAGGACGATGTACCGCTCCGCTTTTAATTGATTTAAAGACGAATAAAATAGTTTCAAATGAGAGTGCTGATATTGTGAGAATGTTGAATTTGGTAGACTTGGGACAATCTCGCGAAGAGAGGCAAAAGAGAATAAATCTATATCCTAAGGATCTTGCTGCCACAATCGATGAAACTAATGACTGGGTTTATCATTTAATAAACAATGGTGTATATCGTTGTGGATTTTCAACTCAACAAGGAGCCTATGATAAAGCATCTTCAGACGTACGACAAGGTTTGGAACAAGTTGAGGCTATTTTAGGTGATAGAAAGTTTTTATGCTCTGATGATTTTACCGAAGCCGACCTACGGCTACTTCCGACCATTCTTAGATATGATGGTGCATATTCTCCTCTGTTTAAAGCAGGCGGAGTTAATTTGAGAATTCGTGATTTCCCGAATATTCTGAATTGGCTACAACGTTGCTGGGACATAGAAGGCGTAAAAGAATCAATTGATCTTGAAGACGCCGTATCTTCCTACTACAGACGTAAGTATTACTGTGTTTCTTGATCATTCGAAATACTTTTAGACAGCACTGACGGTTTACTTATCATCTGAAACAAAGAATTGTTTCCTTTGAATCCAGGTGGTATAGTACCATCTCCAATTACAGCAAGCGATATAGGCCTACGTCAAAACTAATAGTTACAATGGTTTCTGTGCTATTGATAACTATCAAGTCTTTATATAGTGAATTAATAGTTGTTTGTAATAGGTTGGTGTACCATTTATCATGAAAAAGAATGACTACTGGTTTGATATGAAACGTCCATGAGTCCGGATCCTCTTAGCAGGATTGTTTGGTATCATCGAATTCTCTTTCTCATCATCACTTAAGCTCATGACAAGAGTAGCAGGTCTTAATTCAGGAGTCGTATAGTTCTTGATTTCACGTTTGCGAAATACGGTTGCTCTATTGCTGCTCTCAGGATCAAGGAAGCGCGCATTAAGATTGAATGCTGTGTACATATCACTGAAATCTAGTCGCAAAAAATTAGCATTTGACGGTGAGACTTCAATACTTCTTCTAATATTCTTGACGTTTGCAGATTCTGATAACATTTGAAAAGACTTTATTGTACTCTTTTCTTAGATATTCATTCGTTTTGTGAACAAGATGGAGACAATAGACAATTGTGTTTTTGAAGACTCAGGACTCAAGAGAGGTGCGCCATTTTAATCCCAGATACAAGTTACCGTTTACCGAACGCGGTGGCATACCTTGTTGATTGATTCTTTGATACAAGACATACAACAGTACACCACACAACACAAATGGAAGTTCGTATACTATACTATTGGATGAATTCTAAGTTTCTCTTGAGTTTTTTGATTAATTACTTCTTTTTAAATTTCTGAAATTTTAGCAAGATGAATAAAATCGACGATCTTGAAGTCTTCATTTGAATCCTTAAGAATAGCGTCTGTTCCATCAATACAAACCAAATCTCCTTCTACTCCAATCTCAGCACCTCCTGTTACAAGTACAGAGTCGTGCTCCTTGGGCGGGACCATTTCACACTCTGCGGAAGAAATACGTATGGAAGTTTTATCTTCAAGTTCGACTATTGCTGAATTGTTTTGTACTTCTTTAATTACAGCGAATTTGTCATTCTTTTTCAATTGGATACAAACCCGCTCCATGAACCAAACAGGAGCTGTTCCTCCACCATCTCCCATAGTGGATACACCCATGTCATTCACAGTTCTCGACGATCCACCATAATCTGGTTCTTGTTTTGGGACTGGATCGGGGTCAGAGTTACTTCTTTCATTCGTTGAAGGTGTCCAAGTCGTTCCATTATCGTTTGATGCTCCCCAAGCGCCTCCTGTACCATTTGATTCCGATGCATTATTGGTTAAAGCTTCAGGAGCCCAAGTTGTAACATCTTCAAAGTGCTGTTCTGGCTTATCAATAACACTACCAGGCCTCCATACATCATCATTGCCTGAAGCAAACCCACCACTCATTTCGCCGTGAGATGGAGTCGCTCCGCCGTGCATTGGGGTTTGCCCTCCATGCATAGGAGTTGCACCTCCATACATAGGAGTTGCACCTCCATACATAGGAGTTGCCCCTCCTATGAAAGGCGTAGACGTTACGTTTGTAGCAATTACATTCATTCTGGAAGAGTCTTCGGTGGATCCGAACTTGTCTCCTACAGCAGCTACCCTATCGCGAAGGACCATTACCTTCTTCAATCTTGAGTGCACTTCAACTTGAACGTGAGTAGGTGTCGCATCCGAAACAATGCCCAAGTATCCTTTATAATTTCCAGATTGTATACGGACAGTCTTGCCGATTAGGTTGTCTTCATTCCTTCCACGACCACCCATAGATAAACTTTGTTGAGAACGAGGTGTACTGAAAGGACTTTCGCCAGTACCGCCACTCCTGCCTTGTAACTTATTCCCCATCAGGACGCAACTTCTACTACGAACGACAAATATGCCAGCATTTTCTGTTCTGGTTTGAGAATATAAAAACAGCTGCGCTCTGCTCATTCGTTTAATGGTGGCAGATTTCCCTTTGTGTGGGCCTTCGGCAACACTAACTGTATCACCACAACGGATTTGATTTCCTTGTACATCAAGAGCTACAGCTCGGCCTGAACTTGAGTTGCGCTTTCCACGAAGTTCTTCTGGTCGAACTTCTCTGACTAAACCATGGTTGTTAATGACAGTAAATTCTTCACGCCCTACTCTAACAATAACTCCTACTTCATTCGCAGATCCACCACCGCTTAAGACAACTAGATCATGGAGTTCGTAACCGGCTAATTTATCTTGTCCAGACGCAACTTCAGCCGATTCTTGTAATTGTGAAATGCGAACTGAAACTTCTTTGTGTGTCATGTCCGTAAGAATGATAGCAGTAGCATCCACCTCTCCATCTAAACTTTCGACCGCGACAACTACTCCAGTTTCATTTGAATATCGGCCATCAATAACTTTGACGTGTGCACCTACAGGAATATGTTTCCTAACTTGACTGACAAGGAACTCCACCTCTGTTGTATCTCTCACGTTCATATCAATTGGCTTTACCTTAACTGTAGACCCATCCAAACTCAAAAGCTTTCCCCGCATTCCAATTAAATCACCTTCGATAATTTCTACTGTATCTCCAATCACTAAACCACCAAAGTTTGTAGATTCTTGACCGAGGCTTGTTTTGCCCTGGAGCTCAGATAACTCATCGAGAAATGACTTCGCAAATTTCGAACCCTCATTCTCATCTTCTTCACCGTCGTATTGATCATTAGGCCTGTTTCTATTCCGAAAACGCTGAAGTTCATCAAGGGTGGGCGGCTGGTCTTCACCGCATGGTTTTACCATAGAACCTACTGTGACATCCTTCAAAAGGTATCCATCATGATAGTAGTTCCCTTCAAAAAAGTCACAAGGAATATCTAAACCTGGAAAACGTTGCCGCCCTAAAGAATGCTTTCCTAGTGCAGCGACCTCCTGAGTATTAAAAAACTTTTGTGGAGGACGTACTGTCCTTCGACGAATTCTAGCTTCTTCAGGCGGAAGATCTGACAACGTTAGGTCGATACGTGGAACACATTGAATGACGCATTTGGTACCTGACTCGCGAACGCTACGCACAAGAGCTAGATCACCCTTATAATGCCCTCTCATCATGCGCACCCACTCGTTCTTTTTCACTGGCCAAGGGAAGAAGATGTAACATTATCAGTTTTTTCGAAGAACAAAATATTGTATAATGCGACTCAACATGATCATCTTCAATATTACTTACCTGGTTTTGTTTTGGATGTAACAGTCATAACCGTCGTCATATCGCTGATAGGGACCAATCTCATACTATACTGCATTAGCCCACGGATGCCTTGTACTGCTTCTTTTACAGCAGGTTCGCTGTAACTCTCAATATACACCCTTCCTTTGCTTTGAGCAGCGACGGCAGAAGTAATACCCAGTGGTTTACCTTGACTTGCATATGCAATGCATTTGTTCATAATTTGAATCACCAGTTCCTGTTCTTTTCCATTGGGACAGTTGAACATCCATAGACTTGGGTCTGAAACAGATGGCAGCAAACTCTGCTGTGTGACGGTAGCAAGATTTGAATTCCCCTCTTCGATACCTACATCATCCAAGACAGCTCGATCAACTTTCCTACTTTCCATTTTATGCCTTTCTTCAATTCTTTTAGCTACATCTGCAATATCCTCTTCACCAGTAAACTTTAAGAGCTGTTGTCTGCGTTTATTTTGACGATTGATAATTTCCAAGGCTTCTTCATCCATGTTTTCCCTACGTATATCTTCTTGTGTATACACCTTTTTCACACGATCATTGGGATCACGACGAGTACCAAATTCATCGTCCTCATCATCATCATCATCGTCCTCCTCTTCATCATCATCAGATGCTTCCGCCTCTTCATCGAAAAATGATCTAGCGGATCTAGCCTTTTTAGATACTTTGGATGTAGCCTTTTCATCGTCCGATCGCGCCCTCTTAATAGGCTTATCATTATCAGAATCATCATCCGAATCATCGTCAGAAGAGGATAGGTTAGCATTTGTATTATTTTTTGCAACTGGTGCCACGTTCCCTTCATTTACCCCAGAGTCGTCCGAATCATCGTCAGAGGAATCATCATCATCAAAGAACGGTGCGTTACCGTCTCCAGGTCGTAGAAATTTGCCACCTCCTCTCATTTAGAAGTTAATAAACTTTCAGATTTTAATGTACTGTGTTTATAGACAACTGATCTTGATCGTATTAGATCTTAAGACTCGATACGTTGGGAGGGGAACGTGTGAATGAGATGAACGACACAACATAGAGCGGTTGACCGAGGAGAAGGAGTTCGCGGAATTTTCCCTAACCCTAAAATCAGCCAACGCGAGCAGCGAGCGCACACACCAAAATGCACACTTGGTATGTTTGAACTGTGTCTATCTACAAATCACAATCAAACAACAATGAATAGTTACAATTACAATTTTGACGACAGCGGTTACGAAGATAGCACTGATCAATATCAGAATCGGCAATATGGATATCATGAATACGGGACAACAGGTGGAAACCCGTCCTATGGAGATTATGGATACGATGAAACCGATAACGACCCCAACGAAGAAAGTGAATTCGCTATGGGAGAAGATGTTGGTGGAAGTGTTAGCGAGGTGATTGATGACATTGATTTTGATGATCCAAGAATCGCAAACTTGCCAAGGATTTTGTTGATGGGTCCTAGAAGAGCAGGGAAAACTTCGATTCAGGTATGTAGACTGTTTTTGTTACATTCTAAGATTTGTGTATTTTATGTAACGTATAAACACTAATACTAGTTGAATCATCATCATCATCATCATTCTTCAATAACAGCGTGTCGTTTTTCATAAAATGTCACCTCACGAAACTTTGTTTCGTCTTGAGGCTACTCAAAACCTTGAAAGATCAGTGGTAGATCATACACAACTCTGCAGATTTACTATTTGGGATTTTCCTGGCGACTATTACGGTCCTGAACATTTTAGCAGTTCCATATCAGACGATGCTATCAGCGAATCACAAGGAATACCAAGCATGATTCGACAACCTCCAGTCCATGCCAAAATGAATCAACAAAATGAAGGGTTTCAGAATAGTTCTCCAGATGATGATAACGAATTAAATGACGGGGAAATAGATGATGTAGATGCGCAAGTATTTGGAAGAGCTACCGCTCTTATTTTTGTCCTTGATGCACAGGACGAACCGTATGATCACGTCTTACAGCACTTTACAGAAACTGTAAAGCGTGCGGCAAGAGCCAACCCTCATATCGCAATTGAAGTATTTATCAATAAGGTAGACGGTGAACTATTTTTGAGCGATGAAGCCAAATACGATTGCAGAAGAGATGTGATGCAGCAAGTTACGGATGAACTTGCTGACGCCGGTGTGATGCCCGATTCTGTTCAGATCAGTTACCATTTAACAAGCATTTACGATCACTCCGTCTTTGACGCATTTTCGAGGGTCGTACAAAAGCTCATTCCTCAACTCCCAACACTCGAAAATCTATTAAATGTATTAGTTTCAACTTGCGCCATGGAAAAAGCATTCTTGTTCGATGTTGCTAGTAAGCTCTACATCAGTACGGATTCAAGTCCTGTTGATATGCAGAGTGTTGAGCTGTGTTCAGATATGATTGATGTTGTTCTTGATGTAAGTGGGATATATGGTATGTCAGGTGAAGCTGAAGAAGGAAAAAAAGATACAATAAAGGGAGATTCTGACCCCATGTCCACAGTTGAGGATGGAGATATCAAACCTGGCGATTCAGCATATAAAGGTGAAAACGTTGACATCCATGAAGATGACTTGACACAGGGCAGTCACAAACTCGCTGAAGGAAAAGATGAATTAGTAGGCACGCTGATTAGTCAAGGAATGCAAGATCTGGAAGATGCTGATGGAAAGGAATTTGAACCCGATACTGCGTATGATAGCCAAAGTGCAAGTGTCATTCGACTTACAAAGGGAATGATTTTGTACCTTAAAGAAGTGGATACAATGCTTGCATTAGTTTGCCTTATTCGTTCAGATAATTTTCGCAAGCGAAATTTGATCAATTTTAATATTGGACGGCTAAAGAATGCCTTAAGAGCTCTCACGAATCCGAATGCATAATTGAGCTCGATCAAGGATGTCTTTTTCTTAAATATTACCATTATTCGTAATGAATTGCTTCGACCATCGTAAAATCATTTCATAGGTCATAAATGTAATACAACAATTCGGAATCACTCTTATGAGACTGACATGAAGACCAGTGTATAAAGCTGAATATCCCTCCTCCGTCACTATTCGACGAAATGTTCTGATCAACCCAGTTTTACTGGGATCATTTCCCCTATAATCCATCACCCTAGACCGAATTACTTCATGAGGATAGGTTGTTGATGTCGCGACCATTTTTGACGCCCCTGAAGCAAGCAACAAATCAAGCACGGACTCTTCACCTTCTGGTGCTCTTTCCCGTGCTTTGGCCTTTAAATATTCATATACAGGAAATTGAATTCCAACATGTGTCAAGCCTAAAAGACTTGCTGTAAAACCTCTCCAAAAAATACGAATTCCACCTTCATTATATAAACTCTTGACAGTTTGTATTATTCCGTGTGGTTTGCGTTCACTTCGTGGAACTTCCATGTAATGTAAAACTTCAGTTTGCATCCTTGTTCGCACTACAAACATTGGATTACAGAAAAAGTCAGCGATTGCACCTGACCCTATGGCACTTCCCATATGAATCATATGCTGCATCATATCTGCATTTTGACTCCCCGCCAAGTGTGAGTGTTGGAATTTGTTGTGTAGATCTTTCTTCACGTATTCATACAATGGAAAGTACAACCCCCAGAAAGAAGGCACCGTCATTAGTGTTGGTGACAACCCACGAAATGCGCCTCGAACTCCATCTACTTTTACGATATCTTTCAAAGACTGCATTAAACCTATTGTAGGTCTACTTCGTATTTTCTCACCAGACACTGATGTCATAACATTTGCTTTATGTTTGTTTAAATCACCCATGACTTGCATTCGCGTTCGAACCAAGTCTAAGGGCGCACAAATAACGGATGAAAGTGTTCCAGACCCAACTCCAGCAAAAATGGATGCAATTGAATGCTGTTGCGATGGTGTGAAGATTATGAACGTGTCTTCTACGTCTGGTGTTGTAAGTTCAATCACATCGTCTTGCGGAGTGCTTCGCCGACGCTGCAAAGAGGTTGAAACCCCGGCTACCACGGAAACATTACTCTCAGACTGTCCCTTTCCTTCCATTCTTTTCTGATGTGGTACAACTAAAAGTAGACCGCAGTTTGTCGTTTTCGTTGTTGGTAGGCGAAAGGCGAAAAAAAAAGGAAAACGAGGAACAATCATTTTACCTCATCATGTAGGGATATTTTGTCATCCGACTCATGCACTCATAAATCCAAACAGTCAATCGTTTTATCACATCACAAGTTTTTTAGAAAGTAAGCAGTGTGAAAGAAGAATGACCATTCACTCATGAATATCAAAGAAATTACGGAATTTATTAATAATGTGCCAATTTTCAATCATCGATCCCTATAATGATGTCATAGTCATCGACAACAAGAAGATCCTAGAGTTAATCAGAGTTCATTTTCTCTATTTTAGAAGCTTTTAGTAAGTGGAGGGCTCGATGCACTGATTGCTTTTGGAAGAAAAATCATCTAATTTACCATCAGAGTGTTTATTCATAAATGAATAGATCTCTCTTCTTCTCAAAATACTCATCATTTTGTTTCGTAGAGATACATCCATAGGTGCCCTAATTCTTAATTTGTAAATCCGTTTTCGGTCTTTGTGCAATGCGTGAAAACTTATTGTTGCCCTAAATATCCCGGAATTAACTTGGGCTATTTGATGTTCTTGAAAGTGTATCGCATCTGCAACTTTTGACAGAAAAGATAACATGTCTGATTGTTCTAACTGAATACGAAACTGTGGATTTGTAGCTACATTGTTCTTGTTGCTGGTACAATTCCTATGTCGCTTTAATTTGAATCGAATGACCATTTGAAACTCAAATTAATGACACTTGAAATAGAATCGAAAAAAAGAGATGTGTATGAGTGAGATGAATGATGTATGATGTATAAATAGATGCGTTTTGGTTGTTTGTCTTTGAAAATGACTTCATTGCAGAGACTGCATGCGGAACACGGTACACGGTACCGTGGTACCGTGTACGTAAACCGTGAAGACCGTAAGATACGATGGGGCTCGAGTCGGTGTTGTTTGGAGTTCAATTTCAGTTTTGTTTTTGAGTGTCACATGTGTCATTATTCATTATCATTACACGTTACTCTACGACATGGGATACGTATGTAGATCAATTGCGTTTATATTATCCACAATGATTCTAAAAGATTCAGCTAAATCTGCGTATGCATGCCGTATTGCGTTTCAGAACCATAAGAAGGACAGGATGAGGCATTTCGTTGCTTTTAGAAGCACACCGTCCTTTATGGAACAAGTACAAGACACAATTCGAAAGGTTCAAATCTCATCTAAGATTGCAATCAATGACAACAACAATATTTTAGATTTACCAGCTGTTGATCGTGAAGCAGTGGCTGTTGCATCAAGGCTTTCAAAGCGTTTCACATCGTTAGCAAAAAACAACGATTGTCCGAATTGCTGGATGCAGAGAGCTCATTGCATCTGCAGCCAGATTAAATCGATTGAACATCTCTTACCATCCAATTTAGATCGAGTGTTTCTGATCTTACATCATAAGGAGATGGGACTAGCAGTGGACACTGCAAAATTGTTATTGATATCAATGCCAACAAAGGCCAGGTTAGTCATAAACGGTATTGGAGAGGAATTTCAGGACTCAATGCAGGAATTGAGAGATGCTATTGCGTGTAATGGTAACGATGGTTCAAAAAGAGAGTGCATAGTGCTATTTCCTTCAGATGATGCAAGTACGTTCAGTGACTTGATTTTATTTGACGATGAAGGTGCTAAGAAACATGATGAGAAAACCATGTATGATGTAATAATTATTGATGGTACATGGCAACAGGCAAGAAAGATCCACCAAAGGTATATACCATCTGTAAAGGAGGGGGGCCCACGAAGAGTTTGTCTCAGCCAGGAAGCGTTAGATATTCTTGGTGGCGCAACTTCGAGTAAAGTAGTTGAAGAAGAAAAAGGAACGGGAAGGCAACTAAGGAGACATCCAATTCAATGGAAAGAAGTCAGTACATTAGAAGCTACTCGATTACTGTTTAGAGATATGATACAAGTTGAAAATGGATATCCAGATACGACTCAAAAAGGGACAGTTCCCGAAGGAGAAAAGTGCTATGATTTACTTAGAAAATTTCAGGTACTTTCAGATGGAGCAGCGCTTCGACAACTAGGACCACCAAGATCCAAAGCACGAACAAAACATGACACGTTTTACGCTTTCAAAGCTCCTCGAAGCGATCACGATAATACTTCCTCTCATTCCACTCTTTAATCAGTGTACCATCAAAACTAGTTCGAATTTGCTGCCCCGAGAACCAACTAGCTTTTTCAATCGTATTACCATAACGATTGTCAAATTCGTCCAATACCTCAATGTATTCGTTTCTATTGGCCGTGTCCACCAGGTTTACAATCCTATGTGATGCAAATAGATCACCAAGACTACATAATCTATTTATCAAACTTGCTAACATGCCCAACATGTAGTAGTCTTTTGTAAATATCGGAGTCGTTTCTCCTCTGTTCGGCTTTTCGAAACCCATGAGATATAATTGCTCTTTCAAACTGACTGTTAACCACGGGAAAGAAAAGAATGTCA